>SMEH01000402.1_pt1 | contig 13364 bp, 12 predicted proteins | sample 2456361 | NCBI WGS metagenome assembly SMEH01 (sample SAMN10132587, study PRJNA489261) | soil metagenome | isolation source: day1 control-loamy sand soil ammended | place: USA | reverse complement strand
GCTATCATTACTGAGTGAACAAAAGATCAGCAAAGGGGGAATGATCGTGAAAGTAGGGTTTATTGGGTTAGGTATAATGGGAAAACCGATGTCTATAAATTTAATTCAGGCAGGATTTGATACATATGTGTCTGATATTAATATGAAAGCTGTTGAGGAAGTTGCAGCGTATGGAGGTACACCATGTAAAACGAATAAAGAAATAGCAGAAAAATGTGATGTGATTATTACGATGCTTCCGACAGCTCAACATGTAGAAAAAGTCTTATTTGGTGAAGATGGCATTGCTCAAAACGGAAATCCGAATACGATTGTAATCGATATGAGTTCCGTTTCCCCGGAAGATTCCAGATTATTTGCTAATCGATTAAAAGAATACAATATGCGTTTTTTAGATGCGCCTGTTAGCGGTGGTGAACCTATGGCTATTGATGGGACTTTATCTATCATGGTCGGTGGAGAAGAAGACGTATTTAACGAAGTGCTTTCAATATTCCAAGCTATGGGAAAAAGTATTGTAAATGTAGGTGGCCATGGTACTGGTTCAGCTGCCAAATTAGCAAACCAAATTATGGTTAGTATTCATTTAGCCGCCTTATCAGAAGCTTGTGTATTTGCAAGTAAATCTGGTATTCAGTTGAACAAATTGTATGAGGCCATCCATAGTGGCTTAGCAGGTAGTGCTGTAATGGATGCGAAAATGCCAAAAATTATAGAAAGAGATTTTGAACCTGGTGGACGTATTGAAATTAATTTTAAAGATTTAAACAATGTTCAATCTGCAGCCAATGCGCTTGGTGTTCCATTACCGGTTACACATTTGGTAAAAGAAATATTTAGTTCTGAAATTGCGAATGGTCATGCGAAAAAGGATCATTCTCATATCATTAACTACTTTGAAAGAATGGCAAACCATCGAGTACAAAGACCGAATAATTCGACTTATAAATCAAGTGCCAATGTTTGAAATTACTATCTTTATATAAATATAGGAGGTTATACGATGGAGATTAAGTTTGGATGTCATGGATCAACTTGGGTTTTGGATTATGATATTGAAAAAGATATCATGGATACGATTATGGACAATATTAAAAATGCAGGATTCACAGGGTTAGATATGCAAGTGGCGTTACTTGGAAAATACAGAAATGATCCAAACCGATTTAAAGAGGAGCTTGATAAACGAGGATTACAATTGGCCGCGCTTACGCTACCAATGAGTTTTATCGGAGGAGAGGAAACACCAGAAGAAAGAGAGCTAGCAGACTATTTTATTGATTATCTAAAACATTTCCCTGGTGCTAAATTGAATGTCCCTTCACGGGTCGGACCAAATCGGAAGGATCTACTGCAAAGACAAAAGGAAATCATTTCCGGTGCTAATCAATTAGGAAAACGTGCATATGAAAATGGAATTATTGCATGTATTCATCCAATTTCTTACGAAAATTCTTATTTTCGATTTAAAGAAGATTACGAGGTTCTTTTTGACGGACTAGATCCAAAATATATGGGATATACCCCTGATGTAGGACATATTATTTTTGGTGGAATGGATCCAGTTCAAATTTTCAAAGATTATTTGCCATTTATAAAACATGTACACTTTAAAGATGCATCTGTAAACCGCGAATGGAAAAAGATGGGCGAAGGGGATATTGATTTTGCTGGATGTGTCCAAGTTCTAGTAGAAAGCGGATATAATGGTTGGATTATTGTTGAAGAAGAAACACCTGAAGCTCAAAGTAATACAGAAAAAGTAATTATGGATATTAAACATTATATTGATCAAAATATACAGCCTATTATCAATCGTGCAAAGGCAATGCAGTAATTGATTCTATCAGAATATTTTTAAATTTGGAGGGGTTCGCATGAAAAAATTAGTGAATAATCCATCAAATGTTGTAGAAGAAATGCTAGATGGATATGTAAAAGCTCATTCAAATTATGTGAGGCGACTAGAAGAAAATGATCGAGTTGTAGTCACCTCAAGAAAAACCGCTGATAATAAGGTTGGAATTGTCATTGGTGGCGGATCTGGACATGAGCCTGCATTTTTAGGGTATGTTGGTGATGGGATGGCAGATGGAGTGGCAATTGGTAATATTTTTGCATCACCACCACCTGCACCAATCTTAGAAGCAACAAAAGCGGTAGATAAGGGGGCTGGAGTTCTCTATATATTTGGTAATTATGCTGGAGACAATATGAACTTTGGCATGGCTGCTGAATTGGCCGAAATGGAAGGTATTAAAGTGGAAAAGGTTATTATTTCGGACGATGTTGCCTCTGCTCCAAAAGAAGAAAAAGAAAAGCGGCGTGGAATTGCTGGTGAATTCTTTGTATTTAAAGCAGCAGGGGCGGCAGCAGACAAAGGTTATCCGTTAGAAGATGTTGCTCGTGTTGCAAGAAAGACCAATGAGCAAACAAGATCCATGGGGGTTGGACTAAGCCCATGTTCCTTACCACAAACAGGTAAACCTAGCTTTGAAATTGGAGAAGATGAAATGGAATTAGGGCTAGGGCATCATGGCGAACCTGGAATTAAAAGGGTCCCTTTAGATACTGCAGATAATGTAGCGGATGTCCTTCTTTCTTACATTTTTGAAGATATAAAGCTTGATCAAGGTGATGAAGTCGCGGTATTGGTGAATGGGTTAGGTTCCACACCATTAATGGAACAATATATTGTGTTTAGAAGAGTAGAAGAAGTATTAAAAGAAAGAGGAATTCGGATTTATCGTTCCTATGTTGGTGATTATATTACATCATTGGAGATGGGCGGTTTATCTATCACTCTTACAAAACTCGATGATGAATTAAAAGAACTAATCGATCATCCAGTAGATTGTCCAAGATTTACTCAAAAGTAAGGGGGATTATTTATGGAGATTACAGCAAAGGACCTCGTTCAGTATTTCTACTCTGTTGTAGATGTCATTGAAAAAGAAAAAGACTATTTATCAGAGCTTGATAGACATCTAGGTGATGGTGATCACGGTGTTACAATGTCAATTGGTTTTCAAAGTGTGAAAGAAAAATTAGATGTCGATTTAGCCAATGAAACCGATTGTGGAAAAATTAGCACAACAGTAGGGATGACCTTCCTAAATGCTGTTGGCTCTTCTGTAGGTCCATTATATGCAACAGGGTTTATGAGAGGCGGAATGGTTGTTAAAGGAAAAGAAGTATTAAATGATGAAAATTTAACTGAATATTGGATTGCTTTTGTCAAAGGTGTAAAAGAGCGGGGACAAGCCAATGTAGGAGAAAAGACAATGATCGATACATTGGAACCATTTGGAAAAGCTTTACAAGAAATCTTTACGTCTACTAATAATTTTAAAAATGCATTTCATAAAGCCTTACAAGCAGCAAAAGAAGGAATGGAATCTACAAAAGAACTTTTATCCAAAAAAGGTAGATCAAGTCGATTAGGTGAAAGATCAAAAGGGGCTCAAGATCCTGGTGCAACATCAGCGTATTTCATTATTAAAACATTTGAAAAAATATTATAGTTGTTTCATATATTGTGTTTCGTTTTCATGGTGTCCAATATCACAATTATTCGATTGGGCACCATACTTATTTAAGTAAAAAAGAATTGATTACGAATCCTTTACATTTAATAATAAAATTTTATATTTATTTTCAAACGATAATTGATAGATTAAAAAACATATAAAACGAAAATAAACAACATTAGTTTTTGTTGACAAATCGAAACCAAATGATAAAATTTAATTGTAAGCGATAAAAATTCTAAAAATTTAAAACTATCAATTTACCATGGGTTTTTAGATGGAACTAGTATGTAAGATTAATAGGGCTTTATTTTTTTGAAAGAATTCAAAGCGCTTACATAAAGAGTCAAGGAGGGCGAGAATATGTTCAATCAAGAAAAATTATCCATTGTGGGTGCCGGATTAATGGGTCACACGATTGCGTTTACAGCGGCTTGGGCCGGGATGAATGTGAAAGTTTGGGGAATGAATGAAGAAGATATCAATCGTGCAAAAGAAGGAATGAATCAAAAGTTAAAAGCTCTACTTGATTATGAGGTTTTAAATCAAACAGATAAAGAACGTATCCTTCGTTCAATCACCTTTTCCGTGTCATTAGAAGATGTTGTGTCTGAGGCGACATTTGTTATTGAAGCTATTCCTGAAGATCTCCAATTGAAACAACACTATTTTAAGAAATTAGAAGGATTGGTTTCTGAACAAACAATTTTGTCAAGTAACACCTCTGGACTAAGTGCAACTGAAATTGCCAATCAAACAGAAAAACCAGAACGATGTGTCGTTACACACTTTTGGTTACCTGCACATTTAATGCCGTTAGTCGAAGTTGTTCGTGGAAAACATACTTCTGATGAAACGATTGAGCGCGCATTTTCTTTATTAAAAGCAATGAATAAAAAACCAATTCTTGTGAAAAAGGATGTATTAGGTCAAGTTGGTAACCGTCTACAATATGCCATATTTAGAGAAGCACAATACCTTTTGGAAGAAGGTATAGCCTCTATGGAAGATATTGATGCTGCCATTCGCTATAGTCTTGGTAGAAGATTTGGTGTCACAGGTCCATTTATGACAATGGATATGGGCGGGCTTAATACAAATGCTTCCATAACTTCTTATTTATTTAAAGATTTATCTGATCGTAAGGAAATCTTCCCTCGCATGAAAGAATTAGTTGAAAATGGTCATTTCGGTCCTAAGACGGGTAAAGGATTTTATGATTGGACACCAGAGTTTGTTGAACAAATGGAACAAGAAAGAGAAAAGGAATTAATTCGTTGGTTGAAACAAGATTTAGAAGAATTAAAGGTAAATCGATAACACCATATTTAGAATGGGCTCTACATAACTATAAATCTATTCAATTTTTTAAATAAAAAATGACATGTAATATCAAATTCAACGTGATATTACATGTCCAAATAATGAAAAATAAGCATTCTACGATGAAAGTATACCATTATAACGAAGTTTGGTAAAGGGAGCCCTCTAAACTTACATTTTTGGGAGGGGTAGTAGTGGATAGTTCTTTGCTAATATTAGTCGCTGTTTTAGGGATATTTGCTTTACTATTTTTAGTAATGAAATCTAAACTTCAAGCATTTATAGCATTAATTTTAGTTAGTTTGTTAATGGGATTACTTGTTGGGATGTCACCGGAAGAAATTATTGAAACCTTTGACAAAGGAATGGGTGAAACGGTTGCCTTTATCTCCATTGTGATTGGATTAGGTGCGATGTTTGGTGAGATCCTGAGAGTTTCCGGAGGTGCAGAACGCCTAGCATTAACTTTACTAGATAAATTTGGTGAAAAAAGAGCCCCTTGGGCATTAGGTCTTGCCGGCTTAATTATTTCCATTCCTATTTTCCTTGATGTAGCTTTGGTTATTCTAATGCCTATTTTATACGCATTAGCTAAGAAATCGAAAAAATCGTTATTATTATACGGTATTCCATTACTAAGTGGTCTTCTTGTTGCTCATGCCATGATTCCACCAACACCAGGGCCACTTGGAGCTGCATCTATTCTTAATGCTGAATTAGGATGGGTCATCTTATTTAGTTTACTCGTAGGTATTCCAATCATGATTATAGGTGGTCCGCTTTTTGGAAGCTTTATTGCCAATAAAATTTTCATTCCGGTACCGATATCGGATGAGGAAACGAAAGCCGTTTTATCGGAGGAAGCTAAATTAAAACAACAACAGAAAGAATTACCAGGCTTTTGGAGTGTTCTTCTCATTATTTTACTACCATTAGTGTTAATCTTATTGAATACACTTGCACCACTTGTACTCGAAGAAGGGTCATTTGTCAGAGATGCTTTCGTCTTTATTGGACATCCGTACGTTGCGTTAACCATTACAACATTATTAACGGCCTATATTTTTGGAGCAAAACGCGGGTTTACGAAAGATGATATTCAAGAAATCACAACAAAAGCACTGGAGCCTGCAGGTATTATTATCCTGATTACAGGTGCTGGCGGTATTTTCGGTGAAATGTTAGTTGCTTCAGGTATTGGGGATGTGCTTGTCGATATAATGAAAGAGGTTAATTTACCTTTAATCATATTTGCGTACTTAACAGCAGTATTACTTCGGCTTGCCATCGGATCGGTTACAGTAGCGATGATCACGACGTCCAGTATCGTTGCCCCTCTTGCTAGCGCGTTAGAATATAGTGGTCCAGCTCTAGGTATCCTTGTCATTACAATCGCTTCAGGTGCGGTCATAGCCTCCCATGTAAACGATTCCGGATTCTGGATGGTAAACCGTTATTTCGGGATGAGTGTTCAAGATACATTGAAATCTTGGACTGCTATGTCCACCATTATTTCCGTAGTAGGATTTATCTTATGTTTGATTTTAAGTTTCATATTTATTTAATACATTCATCGTAGCTCTATGTCATCCGCATGGAGCTATTATTGTAAGTTTATTGAATTTGTTAAGGGAGAGTGAGCAAGATGAGCACGCCATTTATACCAAGTTTGTTGTTAGCGGAAACCTATTTTCCAATTAAAGAGGAGAGGGGATTTGCCGCAGACGTTATTGAACGATCTGTTGCAGAAGGATTCTATCAATCTTTTGAAATTGGTGATATAAAGGATCGGGAAGAAAGAAAAAGAATTTGGAATTTAAAGGAAAATAATCATGTAGTCATTACGGAATGGTTTACATATTTAATCGATCGAGAACAGTTGAATGTTTCTTCGTTAGATCCCAAATTGAGAAAGAAGACTGTACAAAGATTGAAAGAAGAAACCGCTTTGGCTGCAGAATGTGGTGCTTCTAATATTGCGTTTGTTACAGGTCCTGATCCAGGTGCGGAACGAAGACAAGAAGGAATGAATGTATTAGTTGAAAGTCTTTGTGAAATCTGTGAAGAAGCACAAAAATACAATATGACTGTACTAGTTGAACATTTAGATCGAATCGCACATAAAAAGCGAATTCTTGGTCCGATTGATGAAACCGTTCAAGTACTCCGAAAAGTCAGAGAAAATTATTCAAATATAGGGATTGCCTTTGATACAGCCCACGCCGCTTTAAATGGTGAAGATATCATAGATGCAATTCAATTAGGGAAGGACTTTGTACAGCAAATTCATTTTTCAAATGCTGTCCTTGATCCGGCCAGTCCATTATATGGAGATCATCATATGGCCATCGGTGAACCGGGATTTTTGACGAAAGATAAGATCCAAGAAATATTAGTGGAAGTGGAAAAAATGGGGCTTTGTTCTGAGAACGGGTTGCGTGTCGCCATCGAGGCACGAACACAAAATAAAAAAGCTCTTGATGAAAGTGTAAAACATACACGGTATGTATTGGAATATGCATTACAAGCAACAGGCACTAAGTATTAAATGACTGTTTAGATTGAATTTAACATACGTAATGTTGGAGGGATTACATGAAAGTCGTCATAACAGATTGGGATTTTGAAAATTTATTTTATGAAGAAAAAGTGTTTATGAACTATCCAGAAATTGAATTCGTTTCAGGAAAGTGTCGAACTGAAGACGAAGTGCTGGAACTTTGTCATGATGCAGATGCTATTATAAATCAATATGCCCCAATCACAAGAAGGGTGATTGAATCTTTAACAAATTGTAAAGTGATCGCACGTTATGGTGTAGGTGTTGATACGATTGATTTGAAAGCTGCAACTGAAATGGGGATCGCGGTTGGAAATGTTCCAGATTACGGTATTGATGAAGTTTCTGACCATGCGCTATCTTTAATACTTAATGTTTTACGAAAAGTCTCCTATATAAACAATAAAGTGAAACAAGGAATATGGGATCTGAATTTAACGAAACCGGTTCATCGATTGAATGAAACAACAATCGGTCTAGTCGGTTTCGGTAATATTCCAAGAGCGCTAAATGAAAAATTACAGTCATTAAAAATGAATGTTATCGTTTCAGATCCATATGTTTCAGATGAAATAATGATTGAAAGAAATGCGGAACCCGTTTCATTAGAGGAATTATGTAGACGAGCAGATATTATTTCTGTTCATGCTCCACTTACCGATTCAACAAAAGGGATGATTGGAAAAGCACAATTTGAGTTAATGAAAGATGGAGTGAAAATTGTGAATACGGCAAGAGGTCCAGTCATTGATGAAGCGGCCTTTATCGATGCTTTAAAGAGTGGCAAGGTTTCTGCTGCAGCATTAGATGTCCTTGAAAACGAGCCGATATCGGTAGATCATCCATTTTTAAAGATGGAGCAAGTCGTTTTGACACCACATATGGCTGGTTATTCTGAGGAAGCCTATGCTGAATTAAGAACAAAAACAGCCCTGGCCGTTGTGGATGTTCTCATTTATGGACAAATCCCAAGGAAACTAGTGAATCAAGAGGTTATAAATAAAATAACTTTAAAACCATTTACAAAGGATAGCCATTATCAATCTCAAAATTATAAAGCTTTGGCAAAAGAACAAAGGACAGCAAAATCATTTTAAAATATGCTAGATCGAAAATGAAATCAGTAGTCAGAACATATTGGAGGTTTTTGAAGATGGATGAACAAAACTTCCATATTATTCCGTCTATAACTAATTTAAAAATGTTAGAAACTGCATTAGATTTGAATCATGAATATATTATTTTGTCTGAATCACATATTGGCAAAGTGGGGATCTTTTGCTTTTTATTGACAGAAAATTAGGATTTGTAAAACATCATTTAAAACTTGAAAGGGGGGATACGGAAGAAAAAGCTTTCAAGAATCATAACAAACATAATAGAAAATGAAACAATTGGTCAATGGTTAACTAAATAAAGATAAAGAGGTGAATAAAAGATGAGTATGAGTTCGGTACCAATATCAACAGGAACACAACCAAAAGGAAAACTCCGTTATACCGTCGTGATTTGGTTATTAATCGGGGGAATGATTAACTATATTGACCGTTCAATCTTGTCTATTGCTGCACCAGAAATGATGAATGATTTAAATTTCACAGCAACCGATATAGGTCTATTAGGAACAGCTTTTTCTTGGGCTTATGCTTTAGGTCAATTACCATCAGGCTGGTTAATCGATCAATTTGGCCCAAAGAAAATTTTCGGTATTGGGATTATGATCTGGAGTTTCGCAACGTTTGCAGCAGGAATCGTAAGCGTACTTTGGCTGTTTATATTGCTGAGAATTTTGCTTGGAATAGGAGAGGCGCCTTGTTTTCCATCTGCTGCCAAAATTACGAGTAAATGGTATCCAAAAAAGGAACGTGGATTTATTTCAGGGATTTGGGACTCGTCATCGAAATGGGGACCAGCATTAGCACCACCCATTCTCGTATTGATTATGGCCACTTTCGGTTGGAGAGAATTATTTTACTTTGCAGGAATAGTCGGTATTATATTTGGCGGGATATTTTTAAAGTTTTATAATGATCCGGAAAAGAGTAAGAAATTGACGAAAGAAGAATATGACTATATTAAACAAGATAACGAAGACTCTAATGAAGTAGAGACCTCGACTATCAGTTGGTTTTCTTTGTTTAAATATCGAAGTGTCTGGGGAATGATATTAGGGTTTTTCTGTACGATTTGGATTTGGAACATCTTTTTAGTTTTTTTACCTCTTTATCTGTTAGACCGGTTTGCCGTTTCTTTTGCAGCACTAGGTTTGTTGGCTAGTATTCCTTGGATTGGCGGGGCCTTTGGAAATATTATTAGTGGTTATGTCTCTAAAAAAATGGCAGAGTCAGGAAGGTTTACGCCTATGAAAGCGAAACAAATTATCATAAGCATTTCTGCCGTTATATCCGCAGTAACCGTGATCATGATTCCGTTTATTAACTCCATTGGTTTAACTGTAACATTAATGACGGTTGCGTTATTCTTTATTTCGTCAATCACCGGAAATGCCTGGGCATTGGCGACTGATGTGGCACCATCGTTTATGGTCGCTTCCGTTGGTTCCATTCAAAATTTCGGCGGTTATTTTGGCGGGGCATTTTCTCCTGTTGTGGCAGGAATGATCGTTGATTTAACAGGTTCTTACACATTGGCATTTATAAGTGGGGGGCTTATTGCGGGATGTGCAGCGATTTGCTATTTATTCATCGTTAAACATCCAATTCAAACACAAAACGTACAATAGTATTCTCCCATTCGGTGTTTCGTTTAGGTGAAACTAATAATAATGTATAAATTTTAAAGTGTTATAAAGGATTTTGTAAACGATTTCTAAAATATTTATATATAAAGAAATGGAGGAGGTTGTTCCATGTACGATATTGAAAAATTTAAAGGCATTGTACCACCTGTATCTACGATTTTAAAAGGAGATGGAACACTTGATAAAGATGGGATGGCTAATCTAATCGATTATTTAATTGATGCTGGCGTTAATGGTTTGTTTTTTCTAGGGACTGGTGGAGAGTTTTCACAAATGTCTGTTGATGAGAGAATGGCAATCGCAGAATATGTCACACAATATGTAGCGAAAAGAGTACCGGTATTTATTGGGACAGGTAGTGCTAATACACGTGAAGCGCTGTCATTAAGTGAGCACGCACAATCGATAGGGGCGGATGCAGTTGTTATCATTAATCCTTACTACTGGCCGTTAACGGAAGAAAACTTACTTAAACATTATGGAATGATTGCAGATGCCATTAATATTCCTATGATCCTTTATAACTTTCCGAAACTAACTGGACAGGATCTTAGTCCGCAAATGGTCCTTAAACTCGTTGAACAACATGAAAATATTATTGGCATTAAAGAAACGGTAGATTCTATTGGTCATATCCGCGATATGATTTATACTGTAAAATCAAAATATCCAAACTTTCTCGTTTATGCAGGATATGACGACCATTTATGGCCAACATTAAGTCTTGGTGGTGATGGCGCAATTAATGCGAGTGTAAATTTCGCACCTGAGATTTCAATCAGCTTATATCAATCCTTTAAAGAAAAGAATTTGAAAGAGTCATTAAACATGCATAAACGTCTAGCATTCATCCCACGCATATATAATTTAGACTCACCATTTATCAATGTAATCAAAGAGGCAACGAAACTACGAGGAATTGATGTGTCAACACATGTTCTCCCACCTGCCCAACAACTAAGTGCCGAAAATAAAGAAAAGTTAAAGGAGATTCTAGAAGAATTGCATATTTTAGAGAAATCAAGTATTTAAAAATCAAAAATTTATATTTTAACCGTTTTTTTACCCAAATGAAGGTGTAACAAGTCGACAAGTAGACTTGTTACACCTTTTTATGTGCCCATTTGTAAATAACAAAAATTTTTATCTAAATTTGTTAAAAACTACTAAAACTTCTCTAATTCCTTCCGATATTATAGTTGAGTCGGTTAGGAAACACCCAGGGTGGGTGTGTAGATCATTTTCTATATGCAGAATGCAGCATAGAGAAGACTCGTCCTTTTTTGTTGGAAAACAACCAATTCCGGATTCTAACAAAGAAGGATCAAGATGAAAAAGGAAGTTCATCTAAACTAATTCAAGGAGGAAAATGAAATGAGAATTAACCACAATATTGCAGCACTTAATACGTATCGTCAATTAGGCAATGCAAACAACGCACAATTAAAATCTATGGAGAAATTATCTTCCGGTCTTCGCATCAACCGTGCAGGAGATGACGCAGCAGGTCTTGCTATCTCCGAAAAAATGCGTGGACAAATCCGCGGTTTAGACATGGCAGCGAAAAACGCTCAAGACGGAATTTCCTTAATCCAAACTGCTGAAGGTGCTTTAAACGAAACGCATGCCATTTTACAACGTATGCGTGAACTAGCAGTTCAATCTGCAAATGATACTAATACAGATGACGATCGTGCAGCATTACAAGCAGAAGTTGCAGAGTTAATCGGTGAAATCGACCGTATCTCTACAGACACAGAATTCAATACGCAAAAATTGTTAGATGGAAACTTCTCAGATAAAGTCTTTCATATCGGTGCTAACTCAGGACAATCTATAACAATCAGTATCGGAGATATGTCTTCAACTGGATTGACAGTAAACGGTCTTGATATCTCAACACAAGAAGGTGCAGATGCGGCAGTTGATACTTTAGATGGGGCTATTAAATTAGTATCTGACGAAAGAGCAAAACTTGGTGCTAACCAAAACCGTCTAGAACACACAATCAACAACTTAAGCACATCTTCTGAAAACCTAACAGCAGCTGAATCTCGTATCCGTGATGTTGATATGGCGAAAGAGATGATGGAACAAACGAAGAATGCGATTTTAGCACAAGCTTCTCAAGCGATGCTTGCTCAAGCGAACCAATTACCACAAGGTGTACTTCAACTTCTTCGTTAATCTTCGATATGGCAGAGGGTCCTACATGGCTCTCTGTCTTTTTTGAAAAAAATGCCCCTTAAATGCCTGCCTAATACTTTCTCTGAAATAATAGGCAAGAATAAATGAATCCAATTTACATAGAGAAAGCCTACATAATTAGTCTTCTAGAAACACCAGTTCCTGCATAGTTCCCGACTATTTACAAAACATTTATAAAACATTTAACTTCCATTTATTCCCTTTAAACATTATTTTCGTATGTTGTATGTAGATGTATGTTAGGAGGGAATCAGATGGTCATAAAAGATTGGAAGAAAAAGATTGTACCACTAGCTGCAGCATCGGCGATTGCATTAGCGGGTTGTTCAGGTGCGTCTGAAAGTTCCGATGTGCCGGAGGAAACCGATGAACAAAGGAATGTAACCGAACAAACGGCTGAAAAAGATGATGCAACAAAGACTGATGAAGTAAAAAATATTATTTTCTTAATCGGTGACGGGATGGGTGTTTCCTATACTTCCGCTTATCGTTACTTAAAGGATGACCCTACCACACAATTCGTAGAAAAAACCGCTTTTGATGAATACTTAGTCGGTCAGCAAATGACCTATCCAGAAGATCCGGAGGAAAATATTACCGACTCTGCTGCTTCGGCGACATCCATGGCTAGCGGAATTAAAACGTATAACAATTCAGTAAACATTGATAATGATGGCGGGACAGAAGTGAAAACTGTTTTAGAAGCAGCGAAGGAACAAGGGAAGGCGACTGGTATCGTTTCGACATCTGAGGTGACCCATGCCACCCCGGCCAGTTATGGAGCCCATGATCCTAGTCGAAATAATCAAAATGAAATAGCCGATGATTATTTTGATGAAATGATTCATGATGAACATAAAATCGATGTCATTCTCGGAGGCGGTATAGCGTTTTTTGAACGTGAAGATCGCAATCTTGCCCAAGAGTTTCAAGATGCTGGATATAGCTATGTGAAAACCGCTGAGGAATTAAGAAAGGATCA
>SMEH01000675.1_pt1 | contig 13390 bp, 7 predicted proteins | sample 2456361 | NCBI WGS metagenome assembly SMEH01 (sample SAMN10132587, study PRJNA489261) | soil metagenome | isolation source: day1 control-loamy sand soil ammended | place: USA | reverse complement strand
TGGAAAGGCTGAAAGAAAAAGGAATGCTCCAGCCGTATAGTTCAAGGGCTAAATTTCCGGATAAATAATAACTATATGGATCTCTCCTTCGCTCAATTCCCTCTATGGCATAAAATATCTGATTTAAATTTATACCTCCATTAATGGTGATCGCCTTCTCTTCCCCGATACGCTCCAGATCTTGACCATAAGCATTTGAGGGTAAACATAAAATAACCATAGCACCGATTGTCAATATATAGAGATAAAATTTATTCATAGATAATAAACTCTACCCTCCTGTTTTTTGCCCTATTGTCTTCGCTGTCATTTGGCAACAGAGGCGCTGTATTTCCTTTTCCCGTTGCCTTTAGTCGCTTGTTCTCAATCCCTTTTTCTACCAAATAATTGACCACTGCTTCAGCTCGTAAAAAGGAGACTTTTTCATTGGCCTTACTACTGCCTATATCATCGGTGTGCCCTATAACTTCCAAATATGTTCCAGGATGAGTCTCCAGCAAAGAAGCGAGTTCATCCAGGTATTCCATAGCTTCTTTATTCAATGCTGTTTCATTAAACCCAAACTTAAAATCCTTGCGAAGCTCAATAGCATAATTACCCTTGCTTGCAGGCAATCGTGAATCATTACCTTTTACTGGTTCTTTCCCTACTTCATTAAAATAAATATCTTTGACCTCTCCTAAAGTGTAATCGTTGCTTACACTAACAACTGATCTTTTCTTTCTGAATAGCTTCCTTAGGGTAAAGGTCACTTCGATAGAATTTCCCGGTACAGAGACTCCGGCCACTCCCACATCATAACTCAGCCCTATCTGAAAGTTCGGCTGCTGTAGAGCTATACCTAATAATGCATAATGTTCACTTCGATAGCCGCCTTTAAATGCGATGGAGCCGTCCTTAAGGAGATCAAAGGGGTTCTGATTTTTAAAATAGTACCGTGCTACAGCGGCTGCCTGGACAAAATGCTGCCCATACCAATAACTGTAATAAGCCTCAGGGCCTATATGCCAGTCCTGGTTCTTAAACATGGCCATATAACCTTGCACGCTATATTGAATGCTTAATGCGGAAGGATCATTATAAAATGAAACGTTAGGCCTGTTCAAATGGAAAGCTGAAACACCAAAGCTAGCTACATGCCTTTCTTCCTCATCTTCCTGATAGTAATTAAAACCAGCCCCAAGCGAAAGAAAGCCTTTCCTTTCCCTGTCCATATTTTCTCCTGTGGGCAAAAAGGGATCGTAACCATTTAAATTAGTCCACTGATTGCCTGTGGTTACACCATTTGTTGAAATTTTTTGTTGAAAGTAGCCTGCTAACATTCCAAAACTTAAATAGTCTCGGTTGGTAAGCGCTAGGTTGTAAGCATATGTTGCTGCCAGCCCTTGGAGTACAAAATTTTCATTTTGCCCTTTTGCATCATGCACAAATGTAAAGCCCAAGCCTCCTTGACGCCTTCCTGTTGCTTTGTTGAACAAGGGGTATAATCCAGTTAACAACATATTGGTACTCTTATCCCCTGCTGCCATCTCCTGACCCCTATATTGGGCCGTTATACTGGCTTCGCTTTTTGTACCTACTAATGAAGGGTTTGTAAACAATACCGATTGATTATATTGGGTATAATTTGGAACTTGGGCCTGCAGGGTACCCCAAAAAGAAAAAACCAATAAATTCGTTATCATGTATTTCTTTCCCATAGCTTACTATCTCACAAGTCTAAAATTTCCCTGATTTTTTCCATTATAGGCGAGAGGCCGTCCGTCATAATAGATACCCTTCAACATCCATATATAAACACCTAGTGGTGCTGGGCTACCATTCACCATTCCATCCCAACCTTTTTCTATGGCATTGCTTTCAAATATTTTCTGTCCATTCAGATCGTAGATTGCCCAATATATTTCCTTTATGCCTGTCCCATACATATAGAAAACATCATTCTCTCCATCCTGATTAGGAGAGAAAAGATTGGGGACAAATATCTCTGAACGAACTTTTATGGTAACACTATCACTGTTATGGCAACCATTAGCATCTGTTCCTATTACATAATAAGTAGTAGTCGTAATAGGCTGGGCAATAGGGTTATGGCTTGTTGCATCATTTAGACTTTCCGATGGAGACCAAGAGTAATGCTCCCCACCGGAGACCCATAGCTGTACAGTTTCATTTAATCCTATTGCTTGGTCCTGTCCTGCATCAATGTTAGGCAGAGGATTAACAGCCACCGTAACTGTTGCGCCTCCTACTTCGCATCCACCGCTATATACTACCAGTTCATAGGTTGTTGTTTCCGTTGGCCATACGGTTGGATTGGCAACTGTAGGGTTATCCATATTCAATGCCGGAGACCACTGATAGGTATAAGGCAAAAGACTACCTCCTGCTGTAGGATAACCACCTAGTTGAATACTATCTCCGGAACAGATCTTTCTGTTCCCTTCCATATTGATTAATGTAGCTGGATTTGCTTCTATAACACGACTTGTCTTTACCTGGCACCCCCAATGCCGCTCTACTTCAAGCCATACGTTTGTAGTTTCCACAACAAGAAGTTCCACTTGGGCGGATGTTGAGAAAGGAACATCCGGCGTTTTATCGTTAAACCAAGCTATTATATCACTCTCATCAGCATCAGTATATTTTAATACTACCACATCCCCACATCCTATCCTTTCCTCCTCAATGTGAATATCATAGCATACATAAAATGTTTCAGCAGGGCTGAAAGCAGAACCCGAATAGCCCTGATCAACAGCTTGAACTCCCCAATAGTACTTTCCCTCTGGTAAATTTTTAACAATGGCAAAGGTATCTGTATATGTTCCCAGAGATACTGTTTTTCTCCAACCACTATCAATATCTGCCATGGCTGGCAATACATCATCTTTATCAGGTGACGTTCCCACATATAGGTCATAAGTCAATGCCTCCTGAACAGTCTCTAAATCATGGCTTGGATTCCAACTAAATACTGCTGAATCATGATACACATGAACTTTCAACCCTGTAGGAGCTGATGGAGGTGTGTTAGATGTTAGATGATTATTTTTATATAAGTTACTTGCTGGAGCAGTGGTGGAGTATCCCGTAAGAAAAAGATCAAGCTTTCCATCATTATTATAATCGGCAAAGCCCGCCTTTCCTGCCCCAATTCCAGGAAATTCAATTCCTGATCTCACCAGTGCATTCAAATTATTTTCATAGAGATAAGCCTTGAAAACAGTGCCTTCCAATCCAGAATAAAACAAGTCTATATCGCCATCATTGTCATAATCTCCAAACCCTACAGTGCTTTCTACCACTCCTGCAAAGTCTAGATAAGGGGTAAAACCTTCTCCTCCATTACTAAGAAATATTTGCGTATAGCTCGTGCCAAATCTTGTTCCAGATAAAAAAAGATCAACATACCCATCTTGATTAATGTCTGCTGCCGCCGCCCGTCCATTATTCAAACCAAACAAATCAGTTGCTACCAATGAAAAGCCTCCAACACCATCATTTAAATAAAAATAGATTACCGGTTGATTAGTATTATCTGCTCCATGAAAAAGAAAGTCCAAAAAGCCATCATTATTAAAATCCATGACCAACAAACTACCCTGACTGACGCCTTCAAATCCCAATGGCAATTCTTCAAACCCATTTTCCTTATTGGTATAGATTTTCGTAACGCGTTCGCCTTCGTTATTGACTCCTATAATGAATAGGTCTGTTCTTCCGTCATTATTATAATCTGCCATGGCGACATCGCTAAAAGCAACCCCCTCCAAAGACGCATCTACTACTGAGAATATCCCATCCCCTTTATTTTTATACAGCACAGTAACATACGTGTCATCGGGAGATACTCCTGTAACCAGTAGATCTATCCAACCGTCATTATTAATATCGCCAGTAGCCATTGCACCATCTGAAACAGATATCAAACCTGCCCCAAGAGACAGAAAAGTATCATCTCCTTGATTGATATAGATACCGTTGGTGTTTGTGTTGGAATTGTTAATGCCACTCAATGCCAGGTCCAAGAAGCCATCGTTATTAAAATCTGCCCAAACAAAAGCGGAACTTCCCACATCCGGTAGCTTGTCAAGCACTTGCTCAAATGCCTGTCCATAAGCACATAAAGATGTCCAAACAAACACACTTTGCAGTAACAGCTTTTTATAAATTATTCTTAACATCAAAGTTTATTTTATTAATACTTTCAATGTTTTAGTTGCTCCATCTACTTCTAAAAGCAGGAAGTAAACTCCCTGAGGAAGATCATTGAAATCATAATCGACTTCATAAGTTTCATTCCCTTTTCCAGTAAAATCTCCCAATTCACGCTGTCCCTGGATATCAATCAGTTTTAATCTTATATCTTCCTTTTCTTGCAATACCACTACTGCCGTAAATCTTCCATCGTTGGGGTTGGGGTAGATACTAAATTCAGTTATCAACTCTTCCTTATGGCCAAATACACCTTCAGAGACTTCTCCACTTTTGGAAGTTACAAGAATCTGCTTGGTCATTTCAGCTTCACAGTTGGCTAGTTTTGTGTATAATGACACCCGATAACTGCCTTCTTTAGGGAATATGAGTTGTTGATGATAACCGTAAGTATCCAAGGCTACTACTTCATCTGAAAAAAACCATCGAGATTCCTCTGGCTCAGGATAGGAGATGTTAACAAGCACTACAGTATCTCCAGCCATGGCCTCGGTAAGCACCAAGAACTCTGCTTCCAATATTTCATTGGATACTTTCAACACGAACGATTCCTTACCCTTACATCCATTGGCATCCGTTACTTCTACCTCATAAGTACCTGGCTTATCGATCGTTACTTTCCTTGTATTGGCAGTAAACCCAACATTTGAGGTCCATATATAAGTACCACCAGGGTGGCCGGCATCTAATTGATATTGTTGTCCTTCACAAATTGTGATTTCCCCTCCCAAGCCGGGTACTATAGGATTAGGTTCAAGCATTGTGATGATTGTTGAAGTTCTACACCCTTGACCGTCAACAACTGTTACTTCATAAGAGCCCGCACATAAGCTTTCTTTGTAAGCACCTTGAAATCCATCTTCCCATGTATAGGTGTAATCACCATTACCACCTTGAGCTTTTAAAGTAATAGCTCCGTCGCACCCTCCATAGCAAGCAGGTTCTTTTACTGCGTAATCTATGGCTAAGCCCTCTGGTTCTGGAACTGTCAACGACACAAAGGTCACACACATGGATTCATCCCTAACTTCCACTATATAATCCCCTGCCGTCAGCCCTGTCGCTTGCTCTCCTTGCTGCCCATCTGGCCATGTAATGATTGTTCCACTGTTAGATGCTGTTACTTTTATTCTAGCACTTCCATCATTGCCCTCATAACAAGAGACTGGCACTATGGAGGCAATTTCTACCTGTGGACCTTCTGGATTGGAGACGGCTACAACCTTGTTGGCTTGGCAATCATTATGATCAAATACTGAAAATAAATATTGACCAGAGGCAAGATTTTCAATAGATAAAGAAGTACCCAAAATCTCACCATTCATGCTTTTCCATTCATAAGTATAGGGAGGTGTGCCACCATTTACTTGTACTTTAGCACTTCCTTCAGCTATTCCACAACTGGTGGCCTTGTTTTCAGCAAGGATTATCTGTAAAGGCCTTGGCTCTTGAATATGAATTTCTTTTATTAAAGGGCAAGTAGCATTAGCATCTTCTACAATTACCGAATAATCCCCTTTGGATAGACCGTCGAATACACCTTTGTCTGACCAGGAAAGGCCTCCATCTAAAGAATATCGATAAGGGAGTACTCCCCCTGAAACTGTTAATTCAAAACTTCCGTCAGCACCACCATAGCATGAAACATCATCAAGCTGTTTCATGCTTACTTGTAAGGCCTGAGGCTCTTCAATAATGAGGTGAACAGAGTCCATACAACCTTTCCCATCTTGGACATAAAAAGTATAAGGGCCTGGCTCAAGTTGGCTGTATACATTATTATTATAGGACAAGGCTGATTTATCCAAACCAAATTGATAAGGAACATTTCGCCACCCTCCACTGGCTTGCAAGGTTACCGATCCGTCCGCTTTACCATAACAACTTGCATGGGCCAAGTCTTTATAGAATATATCCAGCTCCATTGCTGGCTCTTGTATAGTAAAAGGAGTTCCTGACTGGGGGTATCGGCAAGCATTGGCATCTTCTACAAAAACATAGTAAAGCCCACCTGACAATCCCTCTATTGTAGCAATTTCTCCTTCTGCAACAACAGTGGTTTTCAATAACTTTTTAAATTCATTCGTCCAGGTGATGGTATAAGGTGCGGTACCACCTGCCATTAAAACAGCAGCGGCGCCGTTATCATCTCCCACACACTGAATGGAAGTAGTGGTGACGGTAGTACTCAACTGGTCTGGCTCGCTTATGTAAACAGTATCTATCCCTATGCATCCAAATGCATCTTCCATGATTATTGCATAACTCCCGGCAATCAAATTGGTAAAAACTGCACTATCAACAGGAGAGTCGATGCTTTCTTCCGGTGCAAAAGGAAATTCAATATTTGGAGGTACATCCAGATGGCGAATGGTATAAAGATAAGATTGTCCTGGAAAAGGCAACCCGCCAGATGCTTTGATACCTAAACTTGCTGAAGCACTTCCATAACAGATAGCAGGCAATATCTGATAACCTGATAAAATAATTTCGGCTGGCTGAGTGAGGCTTACAGAAGTAGTGCTTGCACAACCATTGGCATCTCTAACAGTGACCATATAAGTAGTGTCTGCTTTCAACCCATCAATTATAGCTTGCTGAGATTCCTCTTGCGTGGTGGCTTTTAATTCTTCTCCAATATAAAGTGCGTATGGCCCAGCCCCTCCTGTTAAAGTAAATTCCAAAGCATCAGTGCCCCCATGACACGATATATCAAACCATTCATGGGCATTATTGGGATTAACATATCTATTTACTGACTCTGCCAAAGCAAACTCAACAGGCTTGGGCAATTCAAGTATTATCTTTTCCTGTCCTCTATAGAAGCAGCCATATTTATCCGATATCTCATAAGTATAGGAAATAGATTGCCCATCTTTATCTAAGGGAGGTAAACCGCTGAACACCGAGTCTCCCTGCTGCGTAAGGTCATAACCATTAGAGCCTATTAAGGTATAGCTATAAGGAGGAATACCGCCGGATGCTGACAAAGTGATCATACCATCTTCAGAATCATGGCAAGAAACATTGGCACCTCCTATATATTCAAATACTTTAGCAGTTGCTGTCGGTAAAGCCGCTGGTTCTTTTATAATAATAATGTCTTCTGAATAGCATAATTCTTTGCCCAATGAATTTACAATTCCGATATTTAATTTATACCTACCACTCTTAAGCGCATTAAACACGACAGGATTTGAGACAGAAGGAGCAGGACGACTGCCAATGTTGCCTCCTCCGCCCTGACCATCCAAGGGGTGTAGCGTATAGTAAAAACTTCTGTTATCATCAATCTTCTTTATGCCAATGCTCCCAGAAGCATCGCCTTTGCATTGTACATGCTGTATATCTATGTAGGGGTTACTAACAAAATAATCTTCATCAGGATACAATACCAAATTAGTCGTATTCTCAGGGAGGCCTTTTGTTTCAGGTGGCGGAGGATAAATGGTTATGGGCTTACTTGGTAAGCTAAAATCAATATTGGTAATACCCTCCGCTGTCACTGCTTTAACAGCATAGCGTTTCGTCATTTGCTCTGCATCTATTGTAGATGCTGGTAATTTAATGGCAAACAAGCCATAGGGGGAGCTACGGGTTGTTATTGCAACCTCTTTCCAATCTGGAGCATAAATGGAGACAGTGGAATAGCAAGGCTCTTCATCACAAACGTAACCGCAATGTTCCATAGAGCCTGTACTTTCTCTACATCCGGTGCACCTTGTCCTTACGCTCGTAATACAATCCCAATCAACCTCCGTTCTCTCCCCTATCTTTATTATCGCATCATCAACATTTTCGTACCATATCAGCTGTTCCACCTTGTTATCAGGATAGGTTTTATCGTTCCAAAAAACATAGTAATCTTCATTAGCACAAATCACCTCTGTATCGGAAGCTTTAAGATTATCAACATCAAATTCATCAGCATAAGCAAATTCCGGAGGGTTCATTACCGGAGGGGTAACGGTATAGCGCAATACAAAACTGTACTTATCACCCATAGTGGATGCGGGAAAATCCCAGGTACCTTGCCCAATGGCATTGTCTATTGTAAGGGTACGAAGAAAGGGAGGTGGTTTTCTATGGTCCTTGTCGTCCTTATCATTACACCTTACATCAAAAAATACTGCTGAGCACCAACAATCTTCTTTATAGTTTAAATCATGACCATTGCTAGAATTGCCTGGAAAACAATTTTTCTCATAGCCTTCTGCCTGGATTTCTATAGCTACAACTTTGTTTGTGGGATACGAAAAAGTACGTTCAAATATGGTATAAGGCAGATCAGCTCCTAACGGAGGATTATTCGCTTCATCCAGGCATGTTCCTCCAGGGGCATCATTTATTCCCATTGCCCCTCCCCCTCTCCATTGGGAATCACTTTCGCCACTCAACCTGCCCCAAAAGCGCCACCTGTACTCCTGTCCACCATCGTCAGGCGTTCCATGCCCGCAGACCTTTATTACCTCTACAGTTACTTTATATTCCCCTAGATTTTGAGCGAATGAAAATGCTGGAATAAAAAAGATATAGATAAAAACAAAAAAGTAGTTTTTTTCCATGCTAGCTGTTTAAAATGATATCGCTTCAGGACGATATTTATTAGAAGCTTTTTCAAACTCTGAGAAAGAATGAAATAACTTCAAACTGTATTGATGCAATAATAAGAGGATCTTGAAAAGATAAAATGTGCATATTGCACAAATACTAACATCAGTTGCTTTTCACTTATGTTAAGTTCAACTCGTGAAAAATATTAAAAACTCAACTATTCAAGCGTAACAGCAGTGATTTCATAACATTTTTACCTCGTCATATGATTGTACGATTACCAACACTTATCAACTTATCAATATTATTCCCATTAATCTTACATGATGTACTCAAAATTCTCCCTACTATAGGAAGGTAAGCCTTATGAGATTCAGAAAGCGTAATGGCAATAAAGCGATTTGATACGGTAGAGAAGGTTGTAAAATTGGCAGGCTATCTTCAAGCGAAAAAAAAATTTAGGCTTGCCGCAGCATCCCATGCTACAGCAAGCCTAACATCAGCCATGCATCTTTACAGATTGGCTGGGTTGCACCACGCTTGAATAAAGAACTGTTTACAGGCTCAATATCTTCACCATTTCAATTAGTTCAGCATTCAATGGTTTTTCTTTATATATGGCGTCTTGAAAGTCGGTAAATACGATCTCACCGTTCACAATGCCTGTCATTACGTTCTTTTTCCCCTCAAGCAGTCCCTTAACAGCATTGATGCCCATGCGGCTTCCTAGTATCCTATCCCGGGCAGAAGGGTTCCCTCCCCTTTGTATATGCCCTAAAGTGGTCACCTTAATGTCCTTATCTGGAATTTTTGCTTTTACCTTCTGGGCTATTTCAAATGCATTCCCTTCCTCATCGCCTTCTGCCACTACCACAATAGAAGATGTCTTGGACCTGCTCCATCCTTGCTGCAGAGTATCGACCACATCCTGAATAGAAGTGGATGTTTCCGGTACCAATACTATCTCTGCACCTCCGCCGATACCCGACTCTATGGCGATATAGCCCGAATCTCTGCCCATCACTTCCACAAAAAATATTCGGTCGTGAGAATCCGCTGTATCCCTGATCTTATCTATCGCCTCCAAGGCCGTATTTACTGCTGTATCAAACCCAATGGTAAGGTCTGTCCCATACAGGTCATTATCGATCGTGCCGGGAGCACCTACGGTGGGAATGCCATACTCTTCGTAAAAAATCTTGGCACCCGTGAAAGTTCCTTCTCCTCCTATGGCTATCAGTCCTTCTATACCATAATTTTGCAACTGCTCATATGCCTTTTTTCTTCCCTCCTTTGTCTGAAACTCCATACTTCTGGCCGACTTGAGTATGGTCCCTCCTTTTTGTACTATATTGCTCACTGAGTGAGAGCTCATGGCAAAAATATTTCCCTTGATCATCCCGTCGTATCCATATCGTATACCATAAATTTCCTTTTTGTAGTATATAGCACCTCTTACAACAGCTCTAATGCAGGCATTCATGCCAGGTGCATCACCTCCAGAGGTAAAGACAGCAATTTTTTTCATAGTGTTAGTATTTGTAGTAGTAATAAAATCAATTTGAGACAAGGAAATTTATTGGTTTTGTCACATATAGTCTAGCGCGGCTGTATATTTGTTTTGAATTAGCAAAAATGAAGAAAGTTTTAATTATAACCTATTACTGGCCGCCTAGTGCGGGCTCGGGGGTACAAAGATGGGTAAAATTTGCAAAATATCTTCCACAATTTGGGTGGGAACCTGTAATTTTTACCCCAGAAAATCCAGATTTCCATGTCAGGGACGAAACCTTGCTAAAAGATATAACTGCTGATCTCGAAGTGATCAAGTTTCCGATTTGGGAACCCTATCAGTTACAAAGGAGGTTATTGGGCAAAGGAAAAAGCTACAGACCAGTGGAAACCCTTGAAAAAAGCAAGAAGAGCCTCATGGATCGCCTATCTATTTGGATAAGAGGCAACCTGCTGCTACCCGACCCACGAGTATTTTGGGTTCGGCCTAGTACCAACTTTCTCGTTGATACTATAAAGACAAATCAGATAGATGCGGTCATTACCACTGGCCCTCCCCATAGCCTCCATTTGATAGGTATGAAGCTAAAAGAAAAGACTGGAGTCAAATGGTTGGCTGATTTTCGGGATCCATGGAGCAAGTGGGAGCTGCTTGATACACTACACATGACGTCGTGGGCAAAAAAACGACACCTGTCCCTTGAAGCCCGTGTATTGAAGAATGCGGACAAGATTTTAACCATCTCTGACCGGTTTGAAAAGGATTTTCGATCATTAGGAGCGAGAAGAACAACAGTTATTACAAATGGCTTTGACCCAGATGACTTTAAAGCGGCGGAAGACATCATCCCCTCTTCCAAGTTTATGGTCAGTCACATAGGCACCATTGACGACTTGAGGGATCCTAGGCCTTTTTTGGCAGCTACAAAAAACTTGTTAACCACTCATGAACAGCTGCGAAAAGACATGGAAGTACTTTTTGTAGGTCAAGTGAGCCCTAAATTAATAGAAGAAGTAGAAAAAGATGCAGTCCTTAGTCAAGTAGTTACTATAATGCCCTATGTGCCCCATAGTGAAGTATTCAAGCTTTACAAGCGTGCGTCTGTACTCCTACTTGTGCTGGCGAACGCAACCAATGCAGAAGGAAATGTACCAGGGAAACTCTTTGAATACTTGGCAGCACAAAGGCCTGTGCTAGCAATAGGCAAAGTAGAAGGCGACTCAAGTAGCATTATACGTGATGCCAACGCCGGAACTACATGCGAACCAGAAAACATAACAGCCATAGAGGAAGCTATCATGTTGTTTTATAATAACTTTAAGAACGGAAGCCGGCTTGAGAATAATGATGTGCATAAATATAGCCGAAAAAATCTGACGGAGAAATTAGCCTACCTCCTAGAAGAAATGCACGAATCCTATTGAGTAAGTGATTCAATCAAGGCATAAAAGCGCATCTTCCTTTTGTCGATAGGATAATTGCTTATAATATTTTCTCTAGCTTGCTCAGCCAATTGATCGAGATCGGCATGCAAAACATTTTCTAAGATCATTTTTTTCAGCATTTCTGGATCTCGCTTTTTCAGGACAAAACCAGACTTTCCGACTATTTCTGGCATGGAAGCCACATTAGAGACGATAGGAATGCAATTGCATAGCATGGCCTCGCACAGGGCATTGGGGAAACCCTCTGAAAGCGAAAGCTGGAAATAAAATTGGTGACGGCTAAAAAGCGCTACGAGCTCATCTTGGCCAGTCGCGGGCATTAAAGTGACATTTGGAGGACAATCGCGACAACTCGGAAGTCCAACAATAGTAAACTGACAATCAGGCAATTCGGGCGCAATCGATAAAACAAGGTCTACTCCTTTGAGCTTACGAAGATGTGGCTTGTGCAAATCATGCGCCACCGTGATAAAGCTCTTCTCTATCCTTTCTCCACTTTTCCGTCTGAATTTTTGTGGATCATAACCATTATGAATAACCGTGAAGTCAGCCTGAATATTGGACACATAATGCTTAATACCTTGAAATGCGGATTCTTCTTTATAATAGGTATTATTAGAATATATCAAAGATTGATGGACTGGGGCAAAATGAGCCGTAAGGCTATACGACCATTTTGCAAACTTCCCGATCAGACCTTTATTGATAATGCCATAACCAATAGATGGGATCGAAACACTTTCGGTCCCTCCTAGAATAATGACAAATGGTTTTCTTGTGAGCTTTCCTATAAAAGCTGGCAACAACGAATGGTACCCAGCAAACATGCAGAATGCCACGGTCGACTGCGCTTGATGCTTGAGGATAAAAAACAATTGTCTCAGAAACAATATCGGTGTATAAAGTTTGCTTGGGTGGAAGAAGGAGAACTCCTTTACATCGTACCTTTCTCGCAATATGTCAATGTCGCGCCTAACAAACGTAGTAGGTTTCGTATAATAATAGAGGATTGTTTTTTTCCCTTCTAAAGACATGCCCTCGCTAACAACTTTGTTTTTCTGGCTCAATTATAAATTCGATTTCCTGACATGGAAATATATAACAAAAAGATTCCTCATACCACTCCTGCCACCAAGAATTGAGGTTGAAGATGGGTTCTAATATTTTACTTTTGAAGAAGTGTCGCAATGGGAAGTCTGGGGACTTGAAAATCAATCTGCGATTCACCACCTTAAAGTGGAAGTCTACATAAAACGCTGGCACTTTTCTCCTGAGCTGATGCGCTGGGCGGCTGAAATAGTCAAAAGAATATAATCCAAAAAAACGCTTGTGGGTGAAATCTGAATAATAATGGGGGTTAGAAAAATGAGGAACATAAATCCTTTTTACTCCTCCAGGCCTTAGTGTTCTATGAATCTCCTTCATCAAGAACTCAAAGTTTTCTATATGCTCAAGCACATGCCTAGAGAAAAACTCATCAACCGAATTGTCCGGAAGAAATGGAAGGCCGCCTTCTAGGTCCGCTACAAAATCCACCCCTGGAAGCGGGAGATGATCAATACCTATGGCGCCGGTTTGTTTGTCAGGGCCACAACCTAATTCTACAATAACTTTTGGGAGGCTTTGTATATGTGCCACCAATTCTTCTCTATTCATTTAT
>SMEH01000401.1_pt1 | contig 13425 bp, 13 predicted proteins | sample 2456361 | NCBI WGS metagenome assembly SMEH01 (sample SAMN10132587, study PRJNA489261) | soil metagenome | isolation source: day1 control-loamy sand soil ammended | place: USA | reverse complement strand
AGTGACCGCACAGCGAGGGGAAGCACTGGTGGTCCTGTCCCGGGCGCGGGGCAGGACCACCGCGGGTTCTTAGGACAGGGCCGGATGGTGGGGCGGCTCCGTGTCCCAGGTGAGGTGGGTGTAGACGCCGTGGTGTCGGGGCGAGGGTGCCCCATGTGGTGGCGAGCTGCTCCACCAGATACAAACCACGCCCGTGCTCGGCCAACAACTCCTCAGGTTTGGTCGCGTGCGGGAGGGTGCCCTGGGTGCGGGGAGCAAGGGTGCGTCCTCGGTACGCACCCCACGGGTGTCCATGTTCACCGTCGCATGGAAGGTGTGGCCGGGCTCGCTGGAGCGGGTGTGGCAGATGGCGTTGGTGGCCAGCTCTGAGACGATCAGCACGGCCCGGTCCACCACTTCATCAGGCACAGTCGTCTACGGATACAACCGGATCGCACCAGCGACGAAGCGATGCGCCAGGGCGACGCTTGCCGGAATGCCGGGGAATGCGGTGGCGCCAGGGTCATCGCGCCGCCCCATCCAACGTCTGCGTGCGGGTGGGGGTGCGGCCGCGCACCTGTTGGCCGTAGTAGCCGCGCACCGGATGGGGTGGCTCGTAGGTGCCGAGGATGTGATCGAGCAGGTCGAGGTCATCGACGGCCACGGTGTGTCCGGTGACACGGTTGCGCGCGGTATACGGGCAGGGGGAGTGGTGCTGGTAGGTGATGGCCTACAAAGTCGAGTACTGCTCAGCTCAGCGCAGGCAGCAAAGTCCGCATAGTTCGGGATCTGGGGTGGGATCACCCGCGCCTGCCGCCGCGAAGACGACTCAGGCTCAGACGTGGCTCGCCGAGGGCGGGGTGTCTGGGGGACGGGGCGCTGGGCGGGGGCAGGGGTATGACCAAGGCCACCGCGCACAGTAACAGGCAAACGATCAGGACGCGCAGAGCGCGCAGAACGCTCATGTAGGCCTCTACAGGGAGTTGTGCCGGCTGGGGATCCGGCGCGCATCTTAGGTACACGCTCATGCTGACTCATCACAGATAAATTTGAAATGCCAAAATTTAAAGTCGTCGGACGATTTTTGCGCGCATCCCTTGATGATGTTGACAGTGAATGAAATGTCCTGATCAGAACCGACAAGCGTAGGATCAGAACTGAATCGCAATGCCAACCAGCCGAGGAATGACGTGGCGGGCAGTCCTACCGTGCGCCGTAAGCGCCTGTCACGGCGCCTCAGAGAGCTGCGTGAAGCGCGAGGCCTCACCTCAGAGGAGGTCACTCGGCGGGCTGGATTCTCACGCGGTAAGTTGACCCGCATGGAACGGGATGAATGGACCCGTCCCAAACCGGCGGACATTGAGACACTGCTGGATATCTACAAGGTCACTGACCCAGGTGAACGGGAAGAGCTCCTCACGCTAGCCCGTCAAGCCAGACAACGCGGCTGGTGGGTGAGCTACTCCGATGCGTTAGGACGCGGCGCCTACGTCGGCTTAGAGGCTGAGGCAACTCGTATCCGCACGGTAGAGCTGATGCTTGTTCCCGGCCTGCTCCAAACGGAGGACTACATCCGGGCGGTACTCCACGGCGATGACATCACCGACCCCGAAGAAGCCGACCGGCGCGTTGAGGCCCGACTGCTGCGTCAGCAGATCCTCACACGAGCAGACTCTCCTACGCTGCACGTGATCATCGACGAGTCGGTACTGCGAAAGATCACGCCACCTTTGCGGCGCCAGATGCAGCGGCTGCTTGACCTCCAGGAGCCTCACCGCCTCCAGGTGCTCCCGGACCGAATCGGCCCACACGCAGCAGCCACCGGGGCGTTTACCATCCTGGAGTTCGCTGAAGATCCGACTGTCGTCTATCTAGAGACGACCGATAGTTCACTGATTCTCGAGGAACCAGAAGAAGTCCGCCGACACGAGGACCGGTTCAACCGCCTGTGCACCACAGCGCTGCCACCCGACGAGTCACGTGAACTCATCCAGCGTCGACTGGACGACCTGTAAGGACTATGCCCATGATGCGCTCCCAGCTCCAATTCCGTAAGTCCTCGTACTCTGGAGCCCGCCACGAGAACTGTGTCGAAGTCGCCGACCTCCCCGGCGCCGCCGCTGTCCGAGACTCACAGCACCCAGAAGCGGGACACCTCATCTTCCCCGCCGCCGAATGGCAGGCATTCCTCAACACGGTGAAACACGACCGCATCTGATCATGCATTGTGAAGGCCCCGCCAGACTGGCGGGGCCTTCACAATGCATGTACCCAAGATGCATTTCCCAATTCTCATACTACCTTCGCCCCCACCCAAGAAACCATCAGCACTTTCCACCGGTCCAAAACCAACCACTTGACGACGCACCAACCTCCCATCCACGCGCCGAAAGCTGACCGTCAGCAGGGTGGACAAGATCACCGTGGCTCATGCTGGCCAACGGGAGAACACGAGGCAGGGCCGAACATGCTGTCAGGGCAGCGGAGACAGGCAGGCAAGGGCCCCTGAGTGCCGCCCGTCGCTAAGGGAGTGCCGAGCAGAGAGCAGCAGGCTGCCAAGGACGAGTCGGCTTGGGCGGGTTCGAGACCGGGTGAGACGCGTAATACGGCAAAGACCTCGGTGCACCCGGCTGATCGCGCGCCTGGGCAGGCACCTGAACCGGCTTAGCCGAGCGGGTTGTTCTTCCTGCCACCAGGTTTGCGTCGCGGGTAGAGGCCTACTGCATGGCACGTTAACGCCGCCCGTATGCCCCGGGTGACCGCTCTGCACACGCCAGTCCTCCATGCCGGACGCCGCGGATCAACTGCGGGAAAGAACGATCGCTGTTGGCGGGTTCGTCCACGGCTGGGCAAGCATGCGGGAAAGGCTGCCTGACGCACGTCACGGCCGAACCTCACTGCTTCACGCACGCCCTGGTGCTGGGGTGCGTACCGGGTGGTGACGTCGTCGAAGGAGTGTTCGGCAAGGGCCGGGGCACGGCCACAGCGACAGGCAAGGCGGGCGTGTCGAGCGGTCCCCGGGTCTCAACACAGCGGCTTAGACAGGCCAGTAGTCCACGACCACGATCCGAGTACCGTTGTGCAGCACTGTGCGGCCTGCCGCCAGTGCATGGAACGCGAATGCATTGGCGTGTGTCACGGCAAGTGTCCCGGTGTTCCTTCCTGATTTTCATAGACCTCCGAATCCAGCAGGGGATACGAAGGCTTCGCGAGGGTCACCTTTTGCAGGTAGCCGCGCCTCTGGTTGTTTTCGTTGATGACCTCCTCCCACAGTTGGACAGATCTCAAATGGGCCTTCAACCGCGCTATATCGTCCTGGTTTTTTGTCTGCATAGACGTGGACTCGTGGTGGGGGGAGGGCGGAGAAGGCGGCAGGGTTGGGGTGGTGTTCTTCGGCGGAGCGAATTTAGGGGAAGGATCCGGTGTTTTACTGGTTTCAGGCGGGGTTGCAGAGGAGTCTTGCTCCACTGTGCCGTCGGGGTGCACCACCAGCGGCCAAACACCGTCCGGGTCGGTGGTGAGGACTTTGACGGGGCGGCCGATCTTGTCTGCGGTTGCGGAGATCACCGCGATAATGCGCGACCTGAGTTCGTTGATTTCTTTGCCTTTGACAGTCTGGGAGATGCCGTTGACGGTCACCTCGCCTGTTCCGTCACTGGTGACTTTGGCGGTTATTTTCGGAAACGAAGGGATCTTGCCGTGATCGATCATTATCTGTTCGATAGTTTTTCGTTATCAGGGATGGTGGGATACGTGGATGTGGTCGTAGTGGTCCAATGTCGGGTCTCCGGTGTCAAAAGTACTGGAGTACCTCTTCACTCTCTCCCAGTTGCCCACAGGGTCACCTACGGAAGGGTTCCAGATATGACCTTCGTAAATGATGTATTTGATCTTTAGGACTTCATGGTGGTTAATGAGCCAATTGATGACTTGGATTGCTTTCTGATGCATTTCAGGGGTCGGCTTTTTCCCTTGGGCAGGGGTGGCGACCATGTAGTCGCATGCGAGGCCTTTGGGATGGTCCATCGGCGGGTTTTCCCAAGGACGGGGGTGGTAGCACCCCACACCGCCTGGCCATTGGATGCCGAACTCTGCCTGGATCGCCGCATACCCCCGGCATGTTGAAGCCTCGAGTTTCGGGTGGGCTATCGGCGCGCAGTTATCGCTGATCTGCGGTGCTCCCCCCGCATGGAGGCCGCAAGCCTGGGCATGAGGACTGCCAGCCTCGACGAGGGCGTTGAACACCTCTTCGGCTGGGGCCCAATAGGCCTCATAGTGGTAGGGGTCGGCATTGCGCTGCACTTCGTGCGCGATGAGGCTCATCTTGCGCGCGATGTTGGTTTCATTCCTGATGCGGTCGATCTTCTCTTCGTCGACCTTCATGAGCGCGCGGAAAAAGTTCGTCGCACTGATCGTGGGGTCCATACGGTCCTCGTACGACCCCCAGGCGCCATTGTCGCGCTGTTGGAAAAGCCCGCGAGAGTCGGGGCCCGCAGCGTCGCCCCTGTCCAGTACTCGCAGGGACGACTCGCCCATGGCCGTCATCACGCCGATTTTCTGGTCGCGGGCGTCCAATCCCAAGGCTGCGCCGGCATTAATAATGTGAGCAGCGTTGACCAGTTGTTCACCTCTGTAGCCCGCGATAGGCCCTTCGGGCACGGAGCTGATAGCGATTGGCCCCTGGTTCGCCCCGGTAGGACACCCGGAACCGTCGCTGGACATCAGCATAAAGAACATAAGGATTGCAACGAATACCGCCACGGGTGCGCAGCCGATGGCCAGGAAGCCAGCGCTCATCCCTTTGGCGTCGGACATGGATGCACAGTCCTCCCGGTCCATTCAGCACAAACGCGAGTGTCTACCAGGTTTTGGATGACAAGTCCAGCGATTTAGTTGTGTCCTACTTTGTGAAGCTTGGGACCAGTGTGTAGAGGTACTGACCAATTTCGGTATTCTTCGCATGCTCCACACCTGGAGCAGTGCGGGAGCTTCCCTCTCCGCTCGTGCTCTGCTGGCTTCCAAAGTCCTTTCAAACGCCGAGGTGCGACGTGTCCTGACTGCCCCTGATATCGGCAAAAGACCTGGTGAGCGCGTGTAGCTAAAAATCAAGGGGGTGGATATTTCGTGGGCCGGCCCAACCCATGGGTGACCCAAACAAATACCGAGGCCGACGATGTCGAAGCTGCACAGCCGGAAGACGTCCCAACCCCGGTCCGTACCAGCGGCCCCACCGCCCCGCAGCACGGGGGAGTCACCGCCCCTGAAGTGCGGCTTCCCCAGCGGCAGGTGACGTCCTCAGCACTGCTGTGGTGGGTAGGCGTGCACGGCGGAGCCGGAGAGCGCACCCTGGCTGCACTCCTCGTCGGCAGCCGTCCCGCTGGCCACGCGTGGCCACAACTGGCCACTGGAGAGCACCCGCGGGTCGTCCTCGTGGCGCGCACTCACGCCCGCGGCTTGCTGGCTGCCCAAGCAGCCGCCACCGAGTGGGCCTCCGGGCTCAGCGGGGTCGACCTGCTCGGCCTGGTCACGATCGCAGACGCCCCGGGACGGCTTCCCCGCCCCCTGAAAGACCTGCTCAAACTCGTCTCCGGTGGTGTCCCCCGGGTGTGGAACCTGCCCTGGGTCGAAGCCTGGCGGCTGGGTGAGACTCCGACCCTCGACACAGCGCCCAAAGCTGCACGCGCAATGGTGGCTGAACTTTCTGAACTCACACGTGAGAAAGCAATTAGCCGATGATCGCTGAAAACCTCTTCCAGATCACTCGCCTCACTGCTGAAATCTCCTCTTTCGCTGCTGCGCACTCCGAAGCCTGGGCGGCGTCGATTCTTCCCCTCATCGTCCCCGACCCCGGTACCGGTGCAGCCCCTCCCGGGTTCGAAGGCTTCATCACGATCCTGCAGTGGACTAAATGGATCAGCCTGGGAATCTGCGTGATCGGCCTCATGGTCGCGGGCGCGACCATGGCTATCAACGCCCGTCGAGGAGAAGGCGGAGAATACCTGGGCAAGCTCGGCATGGTGCTCGGAGGCGTGGTCGTCATCTCCGCTGCAGCGTCGATTATCAGCTTTCTGGCGACTGCAAGCTAATCCAGGAAAGGAAAGACCATGGCCAACGACGAGAAAGAGCCAGGCATTTTTATCTCGCGGACCTACCTCATTTCTGCGGGAGTCGTGGCTCTCATCGCCATCCTGGGAATCGCCGTGGTGGGCACCATCCTGTGGCCGGACGGTGAAACCGAACAGCCCGAAGCGGCAGCCTCCCCCGAAGGAGACCCTCCCGCCGAGGCCGTCACCGCACCCACCTACAGCGACAGCGTGTGCGACCTCCCCGCAAGTGACGCAACCACGCTCGACACTCCCCCCAAGAACACCGAATGGGAGTTCGTCGGTGCTATGCAAGCGCCGTCAATCCCTGACGTTGGCCCGGGGATCATCGAGGAGAACGGGTTCCGCCGCTGCTACGCCCACTCCCCTGAAGGCGCCCTAGTCGCCGCAGCCAACGTGCTTGCTATGGGCACCGACCCCAACCTCGTCTACGACCTCAACGACAAACTCGTTGCCAAAGGCCCCGGCCGTGACGCGGTACTGGAAAAACTGGAAACCAACCCGCCCACCAGTGAAGACGGGGTCCGCCTGTCCATCGTTGGATTCCAACTGATGGGATACGGGCCCAACCACGCCCGTATCGACCTGGCTGTTGAAGGCAGCAACGGCACCCTCGCCTCCGTAACCACCGACCTGGCCTGGGAAGACGGCGACTGGAAAGTTGAACTAGACCCCACCGGCCAGCCCATCATTCCCACCGCCCCCCTCACCGACGCCTTCGGATACCTCCCGTGGTCCGCGGAAGGCTGACATGCTTCTGCTTCCTTTCGAGACGGACGGCTCGGATTCCTGCGACTGGTGGGAAATCCAATGCCGAATGAAAGAGTTCGGTCAAACGATCGTTGGCAACGCTGTTGAAAACCTTGCAGCCGCTGTCCTGGAAGGCGTAGGCACGATCGTCGGGGTGCTGGCCTCGCAATGGGTTTTCGTCGGTAACTTCGACCTGACAAGCTCAAACGGCTCCGCCGGGGGAATAGCTAGCGGGAATCCCGTCGCTTACGGACAGCACCCTTCTTCCGCCTCCAACGTGGAAACACTCCTGGGCTACGCCACCTGGATCAGCCTGGGAATCTGCGTCCTCGCCCTGATCTTCCTCGGCGCGACCATGGCGCTCCACCAGCGCCGCGGTGAAGGCTCCCACTTCGTCAGCAAAATCGGCATCGTCCTCTTCGCCACAGTACTGATCTCGGCTGCCTCAGGCATCGTCACGGGCGTGCTGCCTTCGACCGGACCGGACGCTTCCCGCCCCGTGGCATTCCTCCAAAGCCGTCTGTGGTGGTACATGGGCGCAGCCGCGGTGATGTCGGTCATCGTCGGGGCCGTGCGCATGGTCTGGGAGCAGCGTGCCGAACCCGGAAAAGAACTCCTCAAATCCCTGATGACGCTGGTGGTCGTGTCCGGGGCCGGGCTCACCGGAATCAGCGCAGCCGTAGCCGCTGCGGACGGCTTCGCCAAATGGATCATCTTTGAATCCACCGACGCCGAGTTCGGCGAGGCGATCACCAAGATGCTGGTCGTCAGTCAACTCAATGCCACCGGCGCGTTCCTCGCCATCTTCCTCGGCATCTTCGTCATCTTCTTCTCTCTCCTGCAAATCATCCTCATGGTGATCCGCACCGGGATGATCGTGATCCTCGCCGGGATCTTCCCGCTGGCAGCCTCCTTCACCAACACCGAAATGGGCAAGCAGTGGTTCAGGAAGTGCCTCGGCTGGTTGATCGCGTTCATCCTCTACAAGCCGGCTGCGGCCATCATCTACGCCACTGCGTTCCAGCTCATAGGGACCAGCAGCTTCTACGACGACGATCCCACCGGCATCCTCCCCCTCGTCGTCGGCTTGACGATGATGATCATTTCCCTGATCGCGCTGCCTGCCCTGATGAAGTTCGTTGCCCCGATGGCGTCCCTGGGCGGGGGCAGCGTGGCAGGCACCATGGCGGGAGTCGCCGGCCTGGCCGGAGGAGTGGCGTCCGGCGCAGTACGGACCGGCCTAGAGCAAGCCAACACCGCCACCAGCGAGGGCGGTGGAGCGTCCACCAGAAGCCCTCAGGGCTCCGTGGAAACCCCGGGACGGCAAGTCACGAACGACGAACCCACGCCTCAAGGCGGGCCCGGCACTGGGACCTCCCCCGAGGCACAGACCGCATCACAACAGGGAATGGCCAACGCTGGAACCCAAGCCAGCACTGCCACCACAGCTACGAGCACCGCGGCCGGCGCTGCCACAGGCGGAGTGGCCATCCTCGCGCAGAAAGGCCAGGAAATAGTCACTGCCACCGGCAGCGACGTGATGAACACCCTCGACGACGCACTGAAAGACCCCGATGGCAGCTGAGACACCTTCACCACGCACCTACGGCAACTGGCGCAAACCCACCTCCCCCGGGCTGATGGGCCTCGGCTCGCTAGGGACCATGCTGCTGCTCGGCGGGCTGATCTTCATGGTGTTCGTCATCATGGCCGCGGGCATGTCAGCGGGCATCGTGGTGGGCCTCTCCCTGGGGGCAATGCTGCTCGTGCTGCTCATCAAAGACCGGCACGACCGCAACCTCCTTTCCCGCATGGTCGACCGGCTGGGCTGGTGGAACGCCCGCTCTGCTGGATCGCATCTGTACCGGTCCGGTCCCCTTGGACGCACTGCGTGGGGCACCTTCCAGCTTCCCGGGCTTGCCGCCCCATCGCGGCTGAGCGAACATGTCGACTCCTACGGCCGCCCTTTCGCCCTGATCTACGTGCCCTTCACCGGCCACTACACGGTCGTGCTGGGAACCGAGCCGGACGGGGCGGCCCTCGTCGATCCCGAACAGGTCGACCTCTGGGTCGCCAGTTGGGGACGGTGGCTGGCCAACCTCGGCGACGAGCCGGGGGTCGAAGCCGCCTCGGTCACCGTGGAAACCGCCCCTGACACCGGGACCCGCCTGCGCAGAGAAGTCACCACCAGCATCGACCCTGACGCCCCCGAGTTCGCCAAAGCAGTCCTCACCGAGGCCATCGAACGCTACCCGATCGGTTCGTCAACGGTGAAAGCCTACGTGGCCGTGACCTTCTCCGCCGCTGCCCGCTCCGGTGGCAAGCGGCGCAACGCCGAAGAAATGGGGCGCGAACTCGCTGCCCGGCTCCCCGGCCTCACCCAAGGGCTCGCCGCTACCGGCGCAGGCGCGGTCCGCCCTCTCTCCGCCCAAGAGCTCTGCGAAGTGATCCGCATCGCCTACGACCCGCCAGCAGCCGTCCTCATCGAAGAGGCGCACGCCGCCGGTGAAACACCGGAACTGCGCTGGCCGGACGTAGGCCCCACCGCTCACGAGGCCACCTGGGACTCTTACATCCACGACGGAGCCTTGTCGGTGTCTTGGCAGATGACCTCCGCACCACGCGGCAACGTCCAGTCCAGCATCCTGACCCGGCTCCTGGCCCCGCACCGCGACATCGCTCGCAAACGCGTGACCCTGCTGTACCGGCCTTTGGATCCTGCGCGGGCAGCAAGCGTGGTAGAAGCCGACCTGCGGGCCGCTGAATTCCGGCAAACCTCCACCAGCCGGCCGTCGGCCCGGGACATTCTGGCCACTCGGCAAGCCCGGGCAACCGCCGCGGAAGAAGCCTCAGGGGCGGGCCTCGTGAACTTCGGCATGATCGTCACCGCCACCGTGCTCGACCCCGCCAAGAAAGCCGACGCGATCGCGGCCATCGACAACCTCTCGGCAACCGCCCGCCTGCGACTGCGCGTGGTCTACGGATCCCAGGACTCTGCGTTTGCGGCAGCACTACCCCTCGGCCTCGTGCTGCCCAAACACCTGAAAGTCCCCGTCGAATTCAGAGAGCACCTGTGATGGCCAAGAAAGACAAGAAGAAAACAAAGGAGACGGCGCCACGCCGACCGGGCCCGCGGGGATGGCCGGGCCGTGGTGGCGGCATGGCCACCATGGTGCAGATGGCTCCGGAATGGCGCGGCACCACCGTGCAGGTGTGCGGACTATGGCCGTTCGCGGTCGGCACCGGAGCCCCGATGATCGGGGTCCCTATCGGCCGCAACCTCCAGTCCGGGGCCACCGTGTGCTGCGACCCGATTTCGTGGTTTCAACGCGCGCACCTCATCTCGAACCCGTCGGTGTTCGTCCTCGGCAAACCAGGTCTGGGCAAGTCCACCGTAATCCGGAGAATGGCCACCGGCCTGGCCGGATACGGTGTGCAGCCGCTGGTGCTCGGCGACCTCAAACCGGACTACGTCGACCTCATCGAGGCGTTGGGCGGGCAAGTCATCACCCTGGGCCGCGGCCGCGGGCATTTGAACATCCTCGACCCGGGTGAGGCCAAAGCCGCTGCCCAGCGGCTCACCGGCAGAGCCCGCGCCCAGATCCTCGCGGACGCCCACGGCCGCCGCCACACCATGGTCTCGGCCTTGCTGACCATCGTGCGCGCCTCGCCCCCCACCGACCGTGAAGAAACCATCCTGGACCGGGCCTTGAAGGTCCTCGACGACCGCCACGACGGCGTTCCCGTCCTCGCTGACCTGCTCAAAGTCATCCAGGACGCCCCTGAAGAGGTGCGCCACGTCGCGCTTGACCGAGGATCCATCGACCGCTACCGGGAAATCACAGAAGGCCTGGAAGCCTCCCTCATCGGGCTCATCGGCGGTGGACGGCTGGGGGAGATCTTCTCCCGGCCCACCACGAACCCTATGCGGCGCGACCGCCCCGTCGTCTTCGACGTTTCCGCGATCGACGACTCTGAGACCGACCTCCAAGCAGCTGTGCTGCTGGCCTGCTGGTCTGCGGGATTCGGCACCGTCAACGTTGCCCACGCCCTCGCTGACGCTGGTCTGGAACCCCGGCGGCACTACTTCGTCATCCTCGACGAGTTGTGGCGGGCCCTCCGTGCCGGCAAGGGCCTGGTCGACCGGGTCGACGCCCTGACCCGCCTCAACCGGCAGCGAGGTGTGGGCATGGCGATGATCTCCCACACCATGAGCGACCTCATGGCCCTCAAAGCCGAAGAGGACCGGATGAAAGCCAAAGGCTTTGTGGAACGCTCCGGCATGGTGATCTGCGGTGGCCTGCCGTCAGCGGAAATGCCCATGCTCCAGTCCGCTATTCCCTTGTCCCAGGCCGAACAGCGCATGCTCATCAGCTGGCAGGACCCGCCTGCGTGGGACTCGACCACCGGTGTCGAAGCTGCTCCGCCCGGACGCGGCAAGTTTCTGATCAAGGTCGGCGGCCGTCCAGGCATCCCCGTCCAGCTCGTGCTCACCTCCGTCGAAATGAGCATCAACGACACCAACAAGCTCTGGCATGAGCAGTCCCGTATCTCTAAGCGCGCCGACCAAGAAACGGAGATCGTGACATGAGCGGCCAGCTCAACCGACGGCGTAAACGCGGCCCTAGCACGATCACCACCGAAGCCATCGTGGTCTGGTGCGGGCTGGCCCTGCTGGGCATGGTGGTAGCGGGCACGTGGATCCCCCTGCACGTGGCAAACCTGTTGACGGACAGCGGTCAGCAGCTTCCTCTCAACCCTTTCTCGCTGCTGTTGGGCTTGGTTACCGGGTCTCTCACGTGGACCGGGGCCGCTACCGCCGTCCTGATCGCGCTCTTCTTCGCTGCCGTGGCTGCCACCGCGGGAATCCTGTGGCTGAGGCATCGCCTCACCCGCAACCGCACCCGGGTCGATGCTTCAGCCACCTACATGGGGAGAGGTCAGGACCTGGCCGCACTCACTGAAGAGGGGGCGCGGCAAACCGCGCGCCGTCTAGGGGTGCAGGGCTCGCCTGGGGTCCCGATCGGCCGCACCGTCATTGGGCGGCAGATGCTCTACGGGTCCTGGGAAGACATGCACGTCGACATTTGGGGACCGCGTACCGGGAAAACCACCAGCCGCGGTATTCCAGCGATCCTCTCCGCGCCAGGCGCAGTCCTGGTCACCTCGAATAAACGCGACATCCTGGACGCTACCCGCGGTCCCCGAGCTGAGAAAGGACCGGTCTGGGCCTTCGACCCCCAGCAGATCGCGCTTGAAGAACCCACGTGGTGGTGGGACCCGCTCTCCTACGTCACCGACGAAGTCAAAGCAGCCCAGTTGGCCGGGCATTTCGCTGCTGGATCCCGCGAAGCCGGTGCCCGTGCCGACGCCTACTTCGACGGTGAGGGACGCAACCTGCTCGCCCACCTGCTGCTGGCCGCCGCACTCGACAAGCGCCCCATCACCAACGTCTACACCTGGTTGACCCGCCCCACCGACGACACGGCCGTGCACATCCTCGCTGAACACGGCTTTTCCCTGCAGGCCGACGGGCTTTCCGGGATTATTGAAGCTCCCGACAAGCAGCGGGCTGGTGTGTACGGCACTGCCATGCAGATGGCGTCCTGTCTGACCAACCGGCGCATCGCCCCGTGGATCACCCGCACCGGTCCTGACGACACGCGCCCCCACTTCGACCCTCACGCCTTCGTCCGGGAAGGAACCGGCACCCTCTACAGCCTGTCCAAGGAAGGCGCCGGAACCGCAGGACCGCTCGTGACCGCATTGACTGTCGCCGTGGTTGAGGCTGCTGAAGCCCTCGCCGCCACACTGCCCGGAGGGCGGCTGACTATTCCGCTCCTGGGGGTCCTCGACGAGGTCGCCAACGTGTGCAAGTGGAAAGAGCTGCCCGACATGTACTCCCACTACGGGTCCCGGGGCATCGTCCTCATGGCGATCCTCCAGTCGTGGTCCCAAGGAGTGGAGGTGTGGGGCCAGGAAGGCATGCGCAAACTCTGGTCAGCCGCCAACATCAAGGTCTACGGGGGCGGTGTCTCCGAAACCCAGTTCTTGCAGGAACTGTCCCAGCTCATCGGCGACTACGACCGCGAAGCGATCTCAGCCAGCATCAGCCGTGACGGCCGCTCCACCAGCCGCCAGCTCACCAACCAGGCCACGATGGACATCGCCGACCTTGGCGCGCTTCCCCGCGGTCGTGCTGTGGTCATCGCTTCCGGGGCACCCCCGACCTTGGTGGAAACCGTGCCGTGGATGCGGGGCCCCCACGCTGATGCTGTCCGCAAATCCATCGAGGAATACGGACCCAAGGGAGTCCAGTGACCGAGAACACCAGCACCGACCAGGACTATCGGGAAGCCTTAGCTGATTTGAGGGCGCTCATCGAAGATGACCCTGCTGACCGCCCTTCACCACCGCAATCTTCCGACGCTGCCGCAACCGTGGACGACAGCGGGCGCAGCGCCAGCTCTACAGAAGAAGCCGAAGGGGAAGGCCACGCCGAACTGTTCTACGGCTCGGTGGACGAGTTCGTGCGCGAGGTCATTCTGCCCATGTACCAGCGCAAAGTTGGTCCCCGCAGCTCTCGCCGCTG
>SMEH01000400.1_pt1 | contig 13447 bp, 8 predicted proteins | sample 2456361 | NCBI WGS metagenome assembly SMEH01 (sample SAMN10132587, study PRJNA489261) | soil metagenome | isolation source: day1 control-loamy sand soil ammended | place: USA | reverse complement strand
CCTGCCCGTATGGGGATGTTTACTCAGGAACGAGGAGATCTCGCCTGCCCGTATGGGGATATTTGCTCCGTTGTGCACCGAAAACTTCGAAATGACGGGCAATGCGATTCTTGGAGCGGATCCCGATAAATTTGAGATAAAATCAGGCCAGATAAGCCCGAAGAGGATTTTAGCTTAATTTTTACACTATATTCAGCAATTGCTCCTTTATTTTTTCCAGTTCTTCTTTCATGCCCACCACGTATTTTTGAATGAGGGCATCGTTGGCTTTTGAGCCGATGGTGTTGATCTCCCGGCCGATTTCCTGACTGATGAAGCCAAGCTTTTTACCTTGAGAAGTAGGCATGTTCATCACCTCCAGAAAATAATCCAAGTGGCTTTTCAAGCGCACCTTTTCTTCGTTGATGTCAAGCTTCTCTATGTAGTAGATAATCTCTTGTTCAAGTCTATTTTCATCTGCCGTTCCTTTGAGCGACAATTCTTCTATATTTTGCTTGATGCGGTTTCGTATATTTTGAATCCTTAATGGGTCCTGCTCAATAATCTTTTCGAGCATGTTGCCAATTTCGAGAATAGAGCTTTCAAGCTGAGCTTGCAATGTCGCTCCTTCTGTAATCCTGAAATTGTCGCATGCGGCCAAAGCTTCATTGATCTTCTCTTTCAAAAGTTCCCAATGGATACCCTCGTCTTCCAATTGATTCTCGGAAAGCATTACTTCTGGAGACTGTAATGCCAGCTTGAAGATATCTGATGTGTCCGCATTTACCTCTTGAGCTAGGTTTTTCAATTCGTTGTAGTAAGCTAGGAACAAGGGGGTGTCAATCGCCAACTTTGACGGTCTTGCCGCAGCGTCAACATATTCCAAAGACAAAGCGACCTTTCCTCGCTCCAATTTATCGGAAATAATTTTTCTGATTTCCAACTCCTTATCATTCAGAGACTTTGGAATCCTTAAGTTCAGGTCCAAAAATTTGGAGTTCAAGGTTTTCACCTCCACATGTATTTTAAGGTTTTCTGACTCTTGACTCGCAATGCCATATCCCGTCATTGATTTTATCATAGACGCTTTTGCTTAACTTTTAATAGGTTTAATTGGGGGCAATATAACAAAATATTATTTCTAATTTCCTTCAAACGAAACACTGGCGCAGCCCGCTTAGCTATTATAGCTGTGCCGGCATTTCGTTGTTCAAATGTGTGGTAAGGTTTTCGCTCAGAGAAGCGCTACTACAAAAAATGTATTTGTACTAAAAATCAAACCCTAGTGTCAAATAGAACTTAGGAGATCCCACCACAAAGTCTTCAATGGGCCAAGCCACATCAAACTTTAGATAATACCCTAACAATACGGTACGCACGCCGCCGCCATAACTTGCTAGCCATGGATTTTTAAAGTTGATAATGTCAGCCCTGAACGGTGCTCCTGGACTTTTGATCACTTCTGTATTGACGCTATTGACCTCCTCAAAAGGCGAGTTGCCCGTCCATGCCGATCCAAAGTCATAGAATCCTACTAATTGGAAGTTTCTGAAAAAATTGGAAGCGATCGGTCCTCTGTGGAGGTACTTTATCAAAGGGAAACGCAGCTCTGCATTGAACAAGAAGGTAGTGGCTCCATTGAACTTGTTATAATTATAGCCCCTAAGGTTGGTGACAAATTTATGAAAAAGGATATCGCTACTGTTTCTTTGGTCAGCGGAGAACAATGGTCCTTCTTCATCATCTCTCCCTTCAATATTATTGAACAACCAGTTGTCCATTCCTCCTAGCATATATCTTTTAGGAGATTCGCCAAAGAAATGGCCCATAAATACCCTTGCCGCAAAGACCAACTCTCGGTGAATCTTTTGATAGTGGCGTATGTCAACTTCCACATTGGCAAAGCTCTTCTCTTTGTTATCCAATCCTTGGTGGTGGCTCAATCGCGCCACTCCTCTGGTTCCTTCAAACAGGTTGAGCCCGTTTAAGGTGGTATTGTCAAACACAAATTCTACCTTCCCACCCGCATAGTTTTCGGGTACGTTGGTGTCATTACCTGCATTGGGATTGTTTAATTGTGCCGCTATGTTTAAATCTACATACCTTGTTTGCACAAAATAAGGTGAAAACGAGATGCGAGAGTTTACACTAAAAGGGTATGATGCTCCTACTGTAACAATATTTTTGATATAGCGCTGATTGTATGAAAGCTGTGGCACCTCATCCTGCCACGAATAGAACAAGCTGCTTCGATCATACCTTATGTGGAAATCCAGCAAATACTTGAGGTATTGGTATTCTGCATACACTTTCCCCGTGCGGAGGTTGCCAGTAGAAGCTACCAATCCTCCATTAATCTTGTGATCCTCCAGCATATCATTCATGCCCATCTCTGCTTGCACCCCAAAGCCCATGAGCGGATCAACCACCCATGACAATGAAAAATTGTCAGCACTGAAACGAGGGAAGTATGGGAAAGGGCCTTGGATGCTAGAAGTGTTGTGAGACTGTCTTAACCTTGCCAAAAAGGAAGTCTGAGTCGTTACTTCTTCCTCTATTTCAGTATCGAAAACATAATTATCTGTATCGATCAAGCCACTTGCCTCATCCTCTGGCGCCATCTGATAGTCAGTTGGATCGATAAGGCTTGTGGCAGAGAGCGAGTCTTCCGCGTCAAACTCCAGCTCGCCCAGATCTAATATAATATCTTCATCATCGATATCAGATGCTTCCTCTTCTATCACTTCTTTTTCCTGCGCTTCAGTTTCGGCTTTGGTGCGCCGCTGTTGCAGAAGTTCAGACACGTACTTCGCATTGGCAATTTCTTGACGTCTAGTAGCTGGCGTAAAAACATTGCGAACCAAATCAGCCGCATTATCCACGAAAGGATACTGTTTACCATTTTCCGTCATGGTAAAGCTCAATAAATTATGCTCTGCTACATAGTCATAGTCCTCTATGCTACTGTTGTAATTTGTCACCTGCGTGTAAATACTATCCTTTATGCTGTATTTAAACAGGTTATAGATACCCTTTTGATCACTTAAATAATATATTGTATTGGTATCTACCGGAAGCGGATAGATGTCTCTGCTGATGGTATTGGTGATCCTTTTAAGCATAAGTCGGGAAGTATCCACATCGTAGGCAAATAAATTATGATTCCCTTTTATATCACTTAAATTGACTTGCCCCACCCTCAAAGTATCCGTATTCCTGTTAGAAGAAAAAACAATCGCGGTGGAATTGGGGATAAACTTAGGATAATTATCATCAAATATATCATTGGTAATCCTCTTGACGGCATTTCTTCTCAAACTCAATAAAAATATATCGCTTTGGCCGTTCATGTCGGCGCTCAACACTGCTACTGACCCACCCTCGTTAAAACTAAAGCTGTTGATTTGGTTAAACCGAGAAAGATCCTGCCGTAACATAGATTTGGAGGATACTTCATATAACCACATATACAAAGCACCGCTCTTTGCGCCTACTATACCCAAGGTATTGTTATCTTTCCAACTCAGCAAAGGAATGCTTTCATCTACTTCCTGATTGATCAACTTTCTTCCCAAAGTCTTTACTCGTTTCTCTTTCCCTGTATTCAGGTTTTTGATAAATACTGCGTACCTACCATTATGATTACGGGCATATGCCAACAAGTTACCATTAGGACTTATTTTCACAGCATTGAACAAATAATCTTTCCTGTTTTTCTTAATTACCTTCAGAGTGTCTGATGGCGGCACGTAAGCATTGGCAACCTGTTCGCCCATTTCGATATAAAATTGCTGCCACTCTTGCAAGAACACCCTAAAAGGCAGCCCCAACGTGTTGGCAATACTGCTCTCCTCATTTCTTATGATTCTTGTAAGATTGAGTATATTGGAGACATTGCTTCTTCCATATTTCACGGCTATGAAATTCCATATCGATTGGCCTATGAGTGCTGCATCTTTCCCGGAAAATTTTGTCAGTTTCTTTACTTTCTTATCTTGGAATAAAGTGCGCACATAATCATCCATTTCTATGCTCCATCCTTCAGACACGTACAACGCCGCCCCTTCTATGAACCAATCGGGCAGATTGAGGAGATAGGAGTTTTGAAACATATCTGCCAAGCTTCCCCCATACATCATGTCGTTTACGATGAGACTCGATATTTTATAGCGCAAGGCCTGCTTAAAACCCTCATGTGTACCCGGATAGGCTACTTCTACTTGGGACTTCACAAAGTTAGTCTGCCCCTCTATCGTATAATTATTCTCATTGATACCAACATTGCTTTGAAGAAGATCCGTATGGGAATTGTATAGGAATATTTTAATCTTTGAGTATGGTGCATACCCTAGCATATCGGTGAGGGAAAGATATTCTTCTTCTAAATACTGGGCCGCTAACCGTGCATTCTTTCCTCCTTCACCGTAAAAATACACCTCAAAATTCTCTGAGCTGTAGAACTTCCAATCAAATACCTTGTATTGCAATCTATTGTGACCAAAGGTAGATTGAGGCAATTGTGCATTAGCCTGAAAAAAAGGGAACGATACGCCTAGCATTGAGATAAAGGCGTACAGAATAATGCTTTTGTAGGACATATATGAAGTACAGAAATTCAATGTAATATAATTAAAAAAAACAACGATTTATGTTTACTTCATGGTCAATTGCTGTTTTTTGTTCCATGCACATGGCCAGTTGCTCTGCAAAATAAGGTGCCAGAGAAACCCCTTTAGCTCCAAAACCATTGAAAATGCCTAAAAGTTTTTGCGTGGGATGCAATCCTATGAAAGGCCTTCTGTCTTTTGTAGCAGGCCTTATCCCAGTCTTCTGCTCAACGATATCAAAAGGTATAGCCATCAACTTATCAAGCTTCTCTAAAAGTTCCATTCTAGCCTTTTCAGTAGGTTCATTACTCAAGTCCTGCCAGTTATAGGTGGCGCCTACTTTGCTCATATTACCCTTATAAGGCAATACAAAAACTCCCCTATTGAAAATAATATTGTGTGGTTTTGAAAATGCCCCTTGCAATATCTCTCCTTTTACCGGGCGAAAGGGCAACCATTCAAAATAAGGAGAGTCAAGCACGGCCAAACCATTGCAATAAATTATCCTTCCTGCGGTGATTTTCCGATAGTTCACTTGATCTGTTCCAAGGATCAGGTCATCGTTTTGGAAGATATCTTCCATGTATGCTCCTTGCTCGAGAAGGTATTTTTTACATGCCTCCAGAAACACAGGTACGTCTAAAAATCCTCCTTGCTTTAGTAAAATCCCTCCATATGAATCATGTAGGTGGGTTCCATATTGAGAGGTGCTAAAGATGGCTTCTACAAAAGCGCTATACTTAGGTTCTGCGCTTTTTGCCATCCAGTCGTTCTGCTCCTGCACAGAAAGAAAAGGCCGATAAATGGGCATAGGATGCAAAAAAATCGCTCCCGTAAGTTCCTCCGCCTTGGTATAGAAACTGTGCAAAGCTGGGAATAAACGTTCTGCAAGCCAAGTCACTTTCATTTCTTTGCCTGTGATAGGATTATAAAGGCCGCCAGCTACCATAGAAGAGCTATTGGGGTTGGTTTGGTTAATCACCATAACAGTAGCACCTTTCGACATCAAGGTAAGCGCCAATACACTGCCTGCCAACCCCTGCCCTACAATTATATAATCCCGATCCATATTTTGAATTTACCGTATAATTTTGAAAATGCGAATTAAAGCGTAATTTTTGCAATGCGCATCAGTTGAATGTGTTTAAATTTTTTATTGGTAAACAGCAAGCTACTTATGATATATATACAATCCTTTGTTTTCAACCCATTCATGGAAAACACCTACCTGTTGTATGATGAAACAAAAGAATGTATCATCATTGATCCTGGGTGTTATGAAAAAGAAGAGCAAGGGGTTTTAATCGATTTTGTAAAGAAGAAGGGCTTAAAAGTAGTTCAACTTATTAATACGCATTGCCATATCGACCATGTTTTAGGCAACCAGTTTGTGAAGGAAGAGTTCGGTGTAGAATTGTCCACAAGTGCCGTGGAAGAACAAGTGCTCAAGGCTGTAAAGACTTATTCTTCCAATTACGGCTTCCCTTTGTACCAAGAAGCCACAGTAGACTCCTATTTAGAAGAGGGCCAACAAGTGCGATTTGGGGATACGGTCTTAGATATTCTTTTCGTTCCAGGCCATTCTCCAGGTCATTTGGTCTTTTACCATACTGAGGAAAAGATTTGTATTGGCGGAGATGTCCTTTTCCAAAGAAGTGTAGGAAGAACGGATCTTCCGGGGGGTGACCATGAAACACTTATGCAGAGCATCCGTCAGAAAATGTATTCCCTTCCTGACGACATGACGGTATATCCTGGCCATGGCCCAACCACCACGATCGGGGAAGAAAAGCAGTTCAATCCATTCTGTGCAGTTCGTTAAAACGCTACCATATTGTCTATCTTAAAACACCTGCCAAATTTCATCACTTTATGCAACCTGTTCTGTGGTTGCATAGGAATTGTCGTTGTATTAGAAGGCCATGTCACCTACGCAGCCTATCTCATTTGGCTGGCAGCCCTTCTTGATTTTTTGGATGGTTTTGTTGCAAGGCTATTACATGCCTACTCTCCCATAGGCAAAGAGCTCGACTCCCTAGCCGACATGGTTACGTTCGGTGTCCTGCCCTCCATTATCATGTTTGTCCTATTGCAGGAAAAAACGGAAGGCGCCTACTGGCATTGGATCGCTTTTGTAATTGCCGCATGCTCTGCGTTGCGCCTAGCAAAATTTAATGTTGACACTCGACAAAGCGATAGTTTTATTGGATTGCCCACCCCCGCAAACGCTCTTTTTATCAGTGCTTTGCCATTCATTATAATGGGCAACTCCTTTATAGCGCCCTATATCGATAATGCTGCCGTACTTATTGCCATTACTTTATTGTTTTCGTATTTAATGGTAGCCGAATTGAAGCTCTTGGCCCTTAAATTCAAAAATCGATCTTGGCAAGATAATAAGGCAAGGTTTTTATTTTTAGCGCTTAGTATCCTTATACTTTTATTCCTGCAGGTACAAGGCATCCCTCTAATCATTATTCTGTATTTATTACTTTCCATAATTGGCAACAAAAAGTCGCTTTCATGATCGTTTATTTTTATGTAATTTGTAGAATGTGCCGGTCTAATGGAAAGTTAGAAAATGATGGCACCCAATACCTGCAATGGCTTGTTCAATGAACAAACCGTTTCATAGCTCGATCAATGAAGTATCACTACAGCATATTATGGGCTCTGTTTTTATCTTGCTGGCAAGCTATAGGCTTCGCAGCAAGAGCGGATAGCAATTTAGCAGGTACAACCAACATCCAACCACTTCAGTCTTCTGTACTTGCCGAAGGGGCCTGGTATAAACTGGCCGTTGTAGAAAGTGGAATGTATAAGATAGATGCGGATTGGTTGAGAAAAGCGGGGATAGATCTTAATGGCATCGATCCGCAAAAAATTAGCATCTATGGATATGGTGGTGGTATGCTCCCCCAGGCAAACAGTGCCGAAAGGCCTATTGATCTTCCCGAGTTAGCCATCTACGTCAATGGAGAGGACGATGGGCGGTTTGATGCTGGAGACTTTATTGTTTTTTATGCAGAGGGACCTGACAAAATCAGTTATAATGATTTAGAAAAAAGTTTTTCAGTGCAAAAAAACCTTTATGCTGACTCCGCCTTTTATTTTTTAACTGTTCAGAACAATAAAGGGAAAAGGGTGTCATATTCTGAAAATTTGGGGACTGAATTTCCGGTTATCAGTCATTTTGATGATTACATTCACCATGAAAAAGAGCACTATAATATTTTAAGTTCTGGAAGAGAATGGTATGGAGAGCGTTTTTCACCTGGCACAACCGAAACATTCGGCTTTGAAACACCTCACTTTCTTGCTAATTCCCAAGTCAAAATATTTTCTAGGGTCATGTCATCCTATACTACTCCAGGCACACTCGAATTGAGCTCGAATAATAATCTTATTGGCAAAATCACTACTGAAGCCATTCCTAGGGTAGATTTTAATACAGGCCAAAATTTGTATGCCGTCAAAGGACATGAAAGTCAAGAATGGTTCGAATTTGATGTTGCGAGCCTCGATAATAACAAATTGAATATCAGCATGACATTCAGTGCAACATCAGGGACAGGCTATGCTTATCTTAACTCGCTATTAATCCAATTTAAAAGAACATTATTATACCAAGGACATCCCTATCTTTTTCAAAGTATAGAAAGTTTATCTCAATCCAATACCACATTTCAGATTGAGAATACACAAGAAAAACCAGTATACATATGGGATATTACTGACCCTCACAATGCGCACGCACAAGCGTTCGAGCAGTCTGGAAAACTCCTCCGATATGGAGCCTCTACTAGCACCTTGCGACGCTATGCGGTATTTGACATAGACAACCTGACTCAGCCATCATATATGGGCAAAGTTCCCAATCAAAATATAAGGGCTGCTGTAGATGTGGATATGCTTATCGTCAGCCCTCCTGATTTCATGGCTGCCGCGATAAAGTTGGCCGATTTCAGAGAGAGCCACGATAACTTAAAAGTAAAAGTTGCTAGTCCATCGCAAATCTATAATGAGTTTTCGTCTGGTAGGCAAGACGTGACGGCCATTAGGGATTATGCCAAACATCTGTATGATCATGGCAACCTGAAGTATCTGTTGTTGATGGGCAAAAGTTCTTACGCTTATAAAGATCACCTGGTCATCGTCAACTCAAATTTTGTCCCCACCTATCAATCCTATAATTCGCTGCACCCGGTAGAGACCTATTCTTCTGACGATTTTTTTGGATTTATGGAAGCGCATGAGGGAGATTGGGCTGAAGGCACCAATGCAGATGAGCATGATCTGGAAATAGGTATCGGCAGGCTACCTGTAAAAACACTTGCTGAGGCACAAACGGTAGTAGACAAGCTGATTCATTATAGCCACAATGTGGCTACTTATGGCCCATGGCGGAATGAAGTAGTTTTTGTAGCCGATGACGGAGATGCCAATATCCACCAAAGAGATTCCGATAGACTTGCCGAAAAGATTGACTCAACTTTTTCTGATTACCATATCAACAAAATTTACCTAGGCGCCTACCCACAGCAGGGCAACTCCTCTCCAGCTACTCAACAAGCTATTTCCAATGCCATAAAAAGGGGGGCATTGATCGTCAACTATAGCGGACATGGGAATGAAAGCATTTGGGCTGAAGAAAAGATTCTGACGTTTGATATGATCAATCAATGGGAGAATTATGACAAACTTCCATTGTTTGTAATTGCTACGTGCGAGTTTGGAAAATACGATGATCCTTATCAGGTGTCAGGGGGTGAGCAACTATTACTAAGCCCCAAAGGAGGAGCCATCGGACTCGTGGCTACTTCTAGGCCTGTTTATTCTAATACCAATTTCCTGCTCAACAATGCCCTGTATGACGTCATCTTTGACAAAACCCCATCAGGGAGTTTAAGACTTGGAGAAATTGTAAAAACGACTAAAAACAACAGCGTGAGCGGCTGGCGCAATAGAAACTTTACCCTATTAGGAGACCCTTCTATGCAGTTGGCTATCCCCAAAAAATCCATTAAGATAAGCGATATTTATGTAGAAGAGCCTAAGCCTACTTTTGATACGCTAAAAGCATTGAGCAAAGTGCATATTCAGGGCTATGTTTCCAACTACGATGGCAGCAAGGCAACAGATTTTAATGGTGTGGCGCATGCTACTGTTTATGACAAACCTTCCACATCAGCAACGCTTAGTGTCAATGGCCCTGTGATGAGCTATAACGAACAAAACAATATGCTCTTTAAAGGGAAGGTGACGGTAAAAGATGGAAGTTTCCATATTGAGTTCATCGTTCCTAAGAATATAGACTATGCGCTGGGAAATGGGAAACTGCTCTTGTATGCACTTGATCAGGAGCATCTGGAAGATGCGCATTTAGGATATATAGATATTGTGATCGGAGGTAGTGCCCCCGAACCGCTAGTGGACAACACCCCCCCTGTGATTTCCCTATACATGGATGACATCTCTTTTGAATCGGGTGGACTTACTGGATCCAACACCTTTCTAGTGGCACATATAAAAGATGAAAGTGGAATCAACATTGCCCACGGCGGGCTAGGACAAGACATTGTAGCTACTTTGAACAATAGCGCTGAATTCGTGCTGAATGACTTTTTTGAAAGTGAAATAGATACCTACAAAGAAGGTTGGATAAATTATCCATTCAGTGACTTGCCAGAGGGACATTATACTTTGCGCCTAAAAGCATGGGATACTTTTAGCAATTCTTCTGAGAAACATTTAAATTTTATTGTTGTTTCCAATGCTAAACTAGCATTGCAGAACGTTTTCAATTATCCTAACCCTTTCAAAGATGAAACTAGGTTTAGCATAGACCATAACAGGGCAAAGGACAATTTGGAAATTGTGGTGAATATATATTCGATGGAGGGAAAGTTAATCAATACAATACAAACCATAACTGACAATAGTGATTCTATAATAGATTCTGTTATATGGGATGGAACCGATAAATCAGGCAACAAAATAAGTAGCGGGATTTATATATATAAAGTGATCGTGAAATCCTTAACGGATTCTTCCTATGACACCCAATACAACCGACTAGTAATTATTAATTAATAAATAAATTGTATCAAAATAAAAAGTGGCATAGCGGCAAATAATGTTTAAATTTGACCTAACATGCATTTCAAATTTTTAAGGATGAATAAATATATCTTATCATTTACCTCAGCTTTGCTATTTTTTACCATTTCTAAAGAAGCTGTAGGGCAAAATGGAGGAGACCCATCTTCCAATAGCGAACAAATTGCATCGAGAGTAATTAATACGGCTGTTCCTTTTTTAATCATTACTCCCGATTCCCGCTCAGGTGGGATGGCCAATGCTGGCGCCGCCATTTCACCCGATGCCAATGCTGTTCACTGGAATAATGCCAAGTTGGCTTTTCTGGAATCTGATTATGGTTTTTCCTTGTCATATACCCCCTGGCTATCTCGCCTCATCAATGACATGTCCATATCATACCTTGCAGGCTATTACAAAATATCCGACTTCCAAACTGTAGCGATTTCTATGCGCTATTTTGATTTGGGCAAGATACAGCTTATTGATATGAACAAAGCTTTAGGCAATGAAATAAGCCCTAAAGAATATTCTTTTGACGGTACATATTCTATGAAATTAAGTGAAAACTTAGGGGTAGGTATAACAGGCCGCTTTATTTATTCTGATATCTCAGAGGACATAGGCACCGATGATGCTTCTCCAGGAACAAGTGTTGCGGCTGATATTGGTGTATATTATAACAGCAACCCCAACTTTGTAGGCAACTTGTCTAACATTGCATTTGCCGCACACATCTCCAATATCGGTAGAAAGTTGAGCTATAACAGTTCAGAAAACAGGGACTTTCTTCCTACCAATCTACGGATAGGTACAGCGTACACAACGCATTTGGATCCTTATAATAAAATCACCTTGGCACTCGACTTCAACAAGCTTCTAGTGCCCACTTTGCCCGATACCGCCAACGAAACCACTATGTTAGGGGGCATGTTTAAATCATTTACTGATGCACCAGACGGTTTTAGCGAAGAATTAAAAGAGATAGGAGTTTCCATAGGAGCAGAATATTGGTATAACAACCTTTTTGCCGCTAGACTGGGATATTCTTATGAACACCCCGATAAAGGTAGTTGGCAGTATTTTACAGTCGGTCTTGGCTTCAGGTATCAGGTTTTTGGTGTTGATTTTGCCTATCTCGTACCCACTGGAGAAGAAAATCCATTAGGAGAAACTTTAAGATTCTCTCTCTTATTCAATTTTGATCAAGGTAATAACCCAAGATAATAGTTAATGCTGGACAGAAAGATTGCCCCTCCATTTAAGAGGGTTGCTAATATTGCCATACCACAAGCAAAACGAACTTGTTTAGACAATGGGATCCCATTATATTATATAGAAGCCGGCAAACAGCCTGTGGTAAGGCTTGAATTCATTTTTAAGGCTGGGGCATGGTATGAAGATAACAAAGGTGCAAGTTATTTTGCGGCCAAAATGCTCAGCGAGGGCACTCAACAAAAAAGCTCTGCTCAGATATCCTATGAAGTGGAAAAGTTTGGCGCTTACTTGGAGCTTAATCCTACCTTAGATTATTCCATAGTCACATTAGAGTGTCTATCCAAGCACTTAAACAACTTGCTACCACTGCTGCATGAGATATTGCGCCAACCTACCTTTCCTGAGGATGAATTAGTGACTTTAAAAAATATAAAAGCCCAGCAAACAAGGGTGCAAAATGAGAAGAGCAGCTTTCTGGCCTCCAAGAAATTCAGAGAAGCGATATTTGGAGAAGCTCACCCGTATGGCAAGGACTTATCGCTAGAAGATATTGATAAACTAACACGAGATGATGTCAGATCATTTTATGACCAATACTATACCCTCCCTTTTGAAGTCTTAATTTCAGGCTTGCCAAACAGTGGGTTTATAGCCGATATCAATAAAATATTTGGTCAAACAGTCTTGCAAAAAGCAGCAGCTGACCCTACCTATATCTCCCATCCTATTTCTAGTCCTACAATTATCGAAAAAGAAGCCAATCTTCAATCTTCCATAAGAGTAGGAAAGAAACTTTTGACCAAGGATCAGCCCGATTATGTCAAGTTACTTATCGTAAATGAAATATTAGGAGGCTATTTCGGTTCACGGCTTATGAAGAACATCAGGGAAGACAAAGGCTATACCTATGGGATCTCTTCTGCCCTGGTTCCCTTAAGAAATGATGGTTATTTCATTATCGGAACGGACGTTAATAAAGAAAACACCCGGAATACACTACAAGAAATTTATAAAGAGATCGAAGTTCTTCAAACAACTTTAATCTCCGATGATGAGCTCAATACAGTCCGTAGCTTTATGATTGGCAGTTTCTTGTCAGAGATCAACACGCCATTCGCTTTATCCGATAAATTCAAAGGGGTACACCTTTATGGCTTGGGTTATGACTTCTATGACAGCTATCTCCAAACAGTCAACAATATCACCTCCACAGAAATAAGGGACTTAGCACAACAATATCTTCAGAGGGATACATTTTCTGAGGTGATCGTGGGGGGTATTTAATCTTACTACCAATGTCATTTTGCACCTTCTGAAATAAGTTTACATCCAGAAACACCTAGTAGATAGGTGGATGCATTAAAAACTAGTATTTAAAAAACAAGAACAATTGGATAACGGAAAAAAGTATCAGCAATAAGGCTAATGTAGTCTTAAAATCGAGGTTCTCAGAAAACCTGTACAGACCCAAAATGACTAAAGATGCCGGGATTAAAAAACCAAATACCTGATACAGTCCATAGACCTGTGCCAATGTTATTTTT
>SMEH01000395.1_pt1 | contig 13500 bp, 8 predicted proteins | sample 2456361 | NCBI WGS metagenome assembly SMEH01 (sample SAMN10132587, study PRJNA489261) | soil metagenome | isolation source: day1 control-loamy sand soil ammended | place: USA | reverse complement strand
CTATATTATGGCTCTGCCTCTACTGTGTACCATTAGACCAGAGCAGCAGCCAGCATGCGACAGGTAAAGTGCTGGCCTATGATAATCGACAATATGAAAGCGAGATAAGGACTGTTAAGTTGCATCCTTTCAAGGGAAACATAGAGGACGAAATCCAGCCAGCTGCTATTCATATCCGCCAGAACATTCCTTTGCTCCTGTCATTCGATCATCTCAATTCGGATTATGAGAATTTTAAGGTAAAGATCTATCATTGCACTAGAGACTGGAGCAAGTCTAATCTGAACGAGAATGAATACATCGCCACTTTCAATGAATTCCCTATCAACGAATATGAGACTTCCTTCAATACAAGAACTTCATACATTCACTATAGGTTCATTGTGCCGCAAGTTAAGCTTACAGGCAATTATCTCCTGGTTGTTTATAGGGGAAACAACCCGAATGACCTTATCCTGTCACGGCGGTTTGTGGTATACGATCAAGTAGTAAGCATATCGCCCAAGGTTGGCCCATCTAGCAATATTAGCCATAGGAGCACCCACCAACAAGTTACTTTTTCAATCGATTATAGGAATCTCGATATCTATAATCCTCACGAAGAGGTTAGGGTGACATTAATGCAGAACGAGCGGTGGGACAATGCGATAACAACGCTCAAGCCTACATTTGCGAGAGAAAGTGAGCAGCTTCTGGAGTATGAACATTATGATTTGAGCAATAATTTTACTGGAGGCAATGAATTCCGTTTCTTTGATATGCGCACGATCAATTATTCAGGGCAGAATATTTCTGGCATTCGTAAAGGTGAAGACCGCATAGATGCTTTTATCATGAAGGACAAAGACCGAGGTAAAGAGGCTTATGGGGAAGTAAATGATATTAATGGGAATTATGTGATCAACAATCTGGAGTCGTCTCCTCCTGAAATTACTGCTGATTATATAAATGTTCATTTCTTTTTAGAAACAGAGAGAACTTCTCCTTTTCCAGTATATATAGCAGGGCTATTCAATGATTGGGGTTTTGATAAGGCTAACCAATTGGAATATGACACTTCTTTGAAAGGCTACACAGGGACATTGCTGCTAAAACAAGGATGGTACAATTATATTTATTACATCCCTGAGAGCGAAGATCCTTATTACTTTGAGGGCAGCCATTACCAAACGAGCAACCAGTATACTTTTCTGGTGTATTACCGTCCTCAAGGAGGTCGGTACGATCAAGTGATTGGCTATTTAGATTATAATTATTAATCTTTGGAGATTAAGAGCTTAAAATCGATATGAAAAATAAATACGTCGACTTTGTCAGTGATGATCATTTGCTTAAGTGCATCGAAAATCTTCATGGCTCATACTTAAAGGCGAAAGCAGATGTGAGTAAGAAAAAGTTTTATAGCAACAAAATTGACACTATAAAATTAACCTTTGACTCAAGATTTAATGATATTGACGAAGAGAATATAATTGAATTGGAAATATTAAGACAAATTGACAAATCCATCAACAACTCGATCGGCACATTTCATGAACAAGTTTTAGGCGGAATCAAAGGTTATGAAGTAGGCAATCTTAGCGGGTTTGACATTAAGGCTGAAGATGATACGTTGTTTGCGGATATCAAAAACAAACACAACACTATGAATAGTAGTTCTGCAGAAAGCCTTTTCCAGAAACTGGCACGTTTTGCAGACAACTACAAACAAGCCAAGTGCTATTGGGTACAAATTTTAGCAAAAGGCAGTTTCAATGAGCACTGGCGTGGAGACATTAATGGCAAAGAGTATAGTCATAGTCGAGTTTTTAAAATATCTGGTGATCGTTTTTATGCTATATTATCAAACCAAGACGACGCCTTTTTGCAACTATACAAAGCTCTCCCTATAGCCATTAAAGATTATTTACAAGGTATTAAAGCTAAAGATGAAATAAACGAAAATTCAATATTTGAAGACATCAAAGAATCTTCCAATAAGAAAGGGAGAAATATTCTTGAGCAAATAACATTTGAGAACTATTCCTACTATTTGGGTTTTGATAAACTATAAACCTTGTTCAAAAATTTTATTATTGAGTATCCTACTTCCTTTCCAAGGTTAACAGGAACAGCATTTCCGATCTGTTTATATTGTTGTGCTAGAGAACCTGCAAAAACCCAATTATCAGGAAATGTTTGAATTCTAGCATACTCACGAACAGTGAAAGGGCGTGTTTCATCAGGATGACACCTTTCAGTTTGTTTTTGCGCAGGACTACATGTTAATGTTAAACAAGGCTCGTCCCACCCTATCCTCCGCGCCATTCCTGTCTTACCACCTCCTAAAAAGAAACTCCCCCCCATATATTCTTTTTGTATATCTAAAGGTAAATCTCGCCAATAACCCTTAGGTGGCACTAAGTCTAACACCTCCATTTTAGATAAAGGATACTTTGCACCCGCAGATTTTGGAACATCGCAGTCATATAATTCACCCTTTTTCAAAGCATCGGATAAATTATATATCTTTTTAGAAGGCTTTGGATATTCATATTCTACTTCAATATCTTTACGTATTCCCACAATAATAAGCCTTTCCCGCTTTTGCGGAACCCTATAATTGACGGCCTTCAACACCTTAACTGGAACTACATTATATCCTATTTCATCGAGAATTGAAATCATTCCTTGTAAAGTCTTTCCATTATCATGACTTAAAAGCCCTCGCACATTTTCTCCTACACAGATAATAGGATTAACCTCTTGTACAACCCTTGCAAACTCATAAAATAAGGTTCCACGAGCATCATTTAGGCCTAACTTTTTGCCTGCATAACTAAATGCCTGACAGGGAAATCCGCCTGTAACAATATCAACACTATTATAATATTCTGAAAAGCTGTAATCCTTAATATCGCCTTCTAGGACATTCCAGTTTGGTCGATTGGCACGCAACGTTTGGCAAGCCCACTTATCAATTTCATTTAATGCGACGCAATTTATGCCTGCTTCCTCCATTCCCACAGCTAGACCGCCGGCACCTGCAAATAATTCTATTGCAGAATACTCATGGTCAGGTTCTACATAGTTAGAAACTTCTTCTATTTCATTATCAAATAACCCTAGCAGAAAATGTTGGACATCCTTTTTCCTATATACTCTGTAATTTGAAATTGGCTCTCTTATCGCACTAAGAATTCCCTCCCGATCCCAACGCCTAAGTGTTTCTTTACTTTTTCCAAGCATTTTAGAAGCTTCTGATAACGAGATATAATCATTCATAACCATATTACCAATCATTACGCAATGGTTACAAAAATAAAAACAAAATAATTACCCCAAAAGATTCGGACCAAAATTATATAGACAAACCACACAACTTCTGCTTCTTCCCTTTAAAGGAACATAATTTATTTTTTTGCGTTTTATCCCGTAGTTTTACAAAGGAATGCAAGCTGTCTTATCGCCGCGCTCCTATTATGGAACGGGGAGGAAAGTCCGGGCAACACAGAGCACCGTACTTCCTAACAGGAAGGCTTCTCGCTCTTTAGCGAGAAGACAGAAAGTGCCACAGAAAACAAACCACCTCAATATGGGGAAAGGGTGAAAAGGTGAGGTAAGAGCTCACCGCTCCAATGGTGACATTGGGGGCAGGGTAAACCTTACGGGTTGAAAGGCCAAATAGGTTCCGTCGATCGAGGCTGCTCGTCTCACGCTGCTCTTGCAGCAACGGAATGGGTAGGCTGATGGACCTTGTCGGTGACGGCAAGGCTAGATAAATGATAAGAACATCGCTTAGGTGATGTACAGAACCCGGCTTATAGGCTTGCATTCTTTTGTTTAACACTCATTTTATTGATGCACATGGCCAAAATTCTTATTGTTGACGACGAGAAAAGTATCCGAAACACATTAAGGGAAATTCTGGAATATGAAAAATACACAGTAGATGAAGCCGAAGACGGCGAAAAAGGCCTTCTCCTCATTCAAGAAAATGAATATGATGTCGTGCTTTGCGATATCAAGATGCCTAAACTTGATGGTATTGAGGTGTTAGAAAAAACATATGAACTGGGTAAAGACACTCAGTTTATCATGATATCGGCACATGGCTCGATAGAAACTGCTGTAGAAGCCACAAAAAAAGGCGCATACGACTTCATACAAAAACCACCCGACCTCAATAGGCTCCTCCTTACGGTTCGAAATGCGCTCGACAAATCATCCTTGGTGACCGAAACGAAGACATTGAGGAAAAAGGTGAGCAAAACTTTTGATATAATAGGAGAATCGGAGCCTATAACCATAGTAAAAGAAACGATTGACAAAGTAGCCCCTACTGAAGCGAGGGTATTGATTACGGGTCCTAACGGCACTGGAAAGGAACTAGTTGCTAAATGGCTGCACGAAAAAAGCCAGCGCGCCAATGGTCCATTAGTAGAGGTCAATTGTGCTGCCATCCCTTCTGAATTAATAGAAAGTGAGCTTTTCGGCCATGAGAAGGGAGCCTTTACATCTGCAATCAAACAAAGAACCGGAAAATTTGAGCAAGCAAACGGTGGCACCCTGTTTCTGGACGAAATAGGAGACATGAGCCTTTCGGCCCAAGCCAAGGTGTTGCGTGCTTTACAAGAGCACAAAATCACTAGGGTTGGTGGGGACAAAGAAATAAAAGTGAATGTACGGGTAATCGCCGCCACCAATAAAGACCTAAAAAAAGAAATAGCTGAAGGGAATTTCCGAGAAGACCTTTATCATAGGCTAAGCGTTATTTTGATTCAGGTACCTCCACTCAAGGATAGAAAGGAGGATATACCTTTGCTGACGGATAAGTTCTTGGAAGATATAGCACAGGAATATGGCACTGCTAAAAAGAAGATTACAGAAGACGCGCTGGTTACACTTCAACGAGCAGAGTGGACTGGCAATATTCGTGAGCTGCGAAATGTTGTCGAAAGGCTTGTCATCATGTGTGGAGAAACAATAACAGCAGAAGATGTGATCAAGTACACTGATATTACTCCACTCAAACAATAATGCTATTAAGCTAGGGCATATTGTCCTAGCTTTTGCTCCAAAAGTAGGGTGTAAACAATATGAGCACTGTGAATAATTCTAGCCTGCCCAAGAGCATAAGAAAAGCCAAGAACCACTTCCCCAAACCTGGTATTAAAGAAAAGTTATAAGCTGGGCCAACTAAACCTATACCTGTCCCAGTGTTGCCCAAGGTGGCCGCCACGGCACCTATGGCCGTCATAAAATCCAGCCCTAATGCAGCCATAATGAGTGATCCGAAAGAAAAGATAGTAAGGTAGATAAGGATAAAAGCAACAATGTTATAAGTGACGGTTTCGGACACAGCTCTGCCATTGTATCTTACAGGAATTACAGCAGAGGGATGTATTTGTCGCTTTAGTTCTAAAATAGAGTTTTTAAATAAGATCACGTGCCTTACAATTTTAACTCCTCCTGAAGTAGAACCAGCAGATGCACCGGTAAACAATAAAAGGAAAAAAACCAAGGTGACAAAGGGTGACCATATAGTATAGTCTACTGTGATAAACCCTGTCGTAGTTACCATAGAAACCACTTGAAAAATTGAATCCCTAAATGCCTTTTCAAAACCAGATCCTGTAAAAGGGTATATAGCTAGGGCCACGATAATGCCAACGATGAATACTGTGCCTATATAAGCTCTAAATTCCTCGTTGGGGTACATTTTCTTAAACTTCCCTTTAAACAGAAAATAGAGCAAAGTAAAGTTCGTGCCCCCCAAAAACATGAAAACAAGGATTACATACTCAATATAAGGAGAATCGTAGTAAGTAAGGCTAGCATTCCGGGTAGAAAACCCACCGGTAGAAATCGTCGACATAGCATGGTTGACGGCATCATAAAAAGACATGCCTCCTGCCATGAGCAATACAGTTTCGGCAAGTGTGAGAAAAAAATACACGTACCAGAGCCTTTTTGCTGTTTCTTTGATTCTCGGATGCAACTTGTCGTGAGTAGGCCCGGGTGCCTCTGCCACAAACAGCTGCATGCCCCCAATGCCCAAAAGAGGTAAGATAGCGATAGTAAGAACTACAATACCCATACCACCTATCCATTGGGTGAGGGTTCTCCAAAAAAGAATGCCTTTAGGTAAGGCCTCTATATCAGTCAAGATAGATGCGCCTGTGGTTGTATAGCCACTAATCGTCTCAAAAAAAGCATTGGTCATTTCAGATATAGTACCGGTAAAGATATAAGGCAGCGTTCCTGTAAGCGACATAAAGACCCACCCAAGAGCAACGATCAGGTAACCCTCTCTTTTTCTAAGATCTTTAGTGTCATAACCTTTTGAAAAACTCCAAATGACAGTCCCCACAATGATTGCACATAATGCAGCCCATAACAGAGCCTTCCAGTCTTCATTATAATATATGGAGAATGGGAGAGTTAAAAGCATAAATACACCATTGATTGCTGTAAGCAGCCCAAGAAGGTTAATAATTACTCGAAGGTTAACCATCATTTAAAAAAAGTCCTCAATATCATGAATCCACTTATTCAAACTCAGGACCACAACTCTATCGCCGGGTTGTATTTGAAAATCTCCTAGGGCAATTAAGCCCTCGCCTTGCCGGACGACTCCTCCTATAATTGCACCATGAGGGAAATTCAAGTCCTTGATACGTTTTTCTGTAATCCGAGAATTTTCTTTGACTTTAAATTCCAGTATTTCTGCATCCACATTATGCACTCTTGTTAGCGATACAACCTCACCCTTTCGGATATAGCGAGAGATAAAGTCTGCAGCAATCAGTTTTTTATTGATCATGGTATCCAAACCGATGCTTTGGGAGAGCTTTATATATTCCACATTTTCGACAAGTGCTATGGCTTTTGCAACACCCCAGTTTTTGGCTAACAGCGCTGCAATTATATTGGTCTCTGAGTTAGAAGTTAACGCTACAAATGCATCCATCCCTTGAATTCCCTCCTCTTCCATAAGGTCGGAACTTGTGCCATCTCCGTTTATCACCAGCACGTTGGGCAATTCATCTGCCAACTCAAAGCTCTTCTCTCTATTTTCTTCGATCAGTTTAACTTTGTATCTTTTAGAAAGCCTTCTAGCCGTGTGTACGCCTGTCTTGCTTCCCCCTAAAATCATGACATTCTTAATGCCCAACCTTTCTTTACCAGCAAATTTTAAGACATCATCGATACCATCAGGCAATGTAATAAAGTAGACATGATCTCCAGGCTTTAGCAGCGTATCGCCCCTCGGAATGATAGTTTCCCCTTCCCTATGGATGGCTACTGTGACAAAATTGTTCTTGGGGTTCAGCTTGGCGCTTTCTGTCAGGGTTTTATTAATGCTTGGAGCAGTTTCTGGAAGTAAAATCCCAATAAAAGATAGCTTTCCTTCTTCAAAATCAAAAGACTCTGTCACGACCGATTCTCGCAGCAATCTCTTTATTTCTCTAGCAGCAAGTGTTTCTAGGCATATGAGCTCATCTATCCCGATCGTTCTCAAATCAAGGGTTTCTTTGTCTCGCAAATACTCGGTATTAGTAATTCTGGCGATAGTCTTTTTTGCCCCTAATTTTTTGCCGATGATGCAAGTAGCCAGATTGGTATCTTCGGAAGAGGTTACACTTATCAACATGTCTGTATTGCCAATCCCTGCTTCTTTTAGGGTGGCAAATGATGTAGAATCTCCTTTGATGGTATCTACATCCATGAGCGTTTGAGCATAATCCAGCCGCTCTTTTACAACATCTATCAAAATGATATCCTGTGCTTCGGTGGCAAGTAACCGTGCCAGGTGAAACCCAACTTCACCAGCACCGGCAATAATTATTCTCATATGAGAGCGCCGTTTTGTAAAAATATCTTTTAATGAGCCCCTAATGATGACATGTCTAAAGAACAATTTAAAAACTGCTTTACAAGACTGTCATAAATCTCAAAAAGTATCACTCATTGACACCGGCAAAGGTATAAGTTTTTATTAATTCTCTCTAATTCATCACAGCTTTTCTATGACAGATGGGTGGGATTATGCCCTGTAAGCCTGATCCATCCAGCTGCCGTACCTCTCTTAATGATTAGTTTGGCTGCTCCTACTACCACTCCAGTAACTATGCTCCAAATGAGCGCTTCTTGCCAAGATGTCTCAGGATCTTCTGGATCTTCCGGTGGTCTATTGTTTTGAATCACACCCCAGCCCTTCTCCATTCCTGCTGTTATTACACGCGCAGCCAATAGTGCCATCCCTGCGGCTACAAGATTATAAGTCAATTTATGCATAGTGCTTGTCATACATCAAGTCTCTAAATGGTTAAAAAATTCTTCCCTCCATTCTCTTTAAATAAGGAATGATATACATAACCCCAAAATTTGACTTTCTGTTTAGAACACTGTCCTTATCTGACCAAGTTACCAAGTTTGACGCCGCCTATTTGACCTTTGTTTTCTTCCTTGAAGGTTTTTCCTTTTTAGTCCCGGCTGTCTTTATGAGGGTCATTTCATCCACTAGGTGCCCTGCGTCGGCGAACTTATCAATGATAAAAAGCACATAACGAATATCCACATTAATGGCTCGTTGCAGCTCAGACTCGAAGGCGATATCCCCGCTCATAGCCTCCCAATTACCATCAAAAGCTATCCCTACCAAGGCCCCATCGCCATTCATGATAGGGCTTCCCGAGTTGCCACCTGTTATGTCATTGTTACTGATGAAGCATACTGGCATAATTCCTCCATCGCTATATGGTCCGTAGTCCTTATTCTGATAGAGCGTTTTTAACTTTTCCGGCACAACAAACTCATCGTGATTGGGATCTTCCTTCTCCATAACACCTTCCAATGTTGTGTAATACTTGAAAACCACTCCATCGCGAGGTGCATAACTTTTTACCTGCCCATAGGTAAGCCTCATCGTTGAGTTAGCATTAGGGTAATACTTTCTGTCAGGGTTCATCTCCCTAAGACCCTTTATAAATAGTCTGTTAGCACTGTTCAACTGGTTGTAGCCAACCCTAAGCTGTGGAGAAATATCATCATAATAGTGATCCATAATAGCTCTGATTATTTTATAGGCTGGATCTTCCAGAATCAATTCTCTTGCTGGATTTTCCAAGAACGCGTGTACCTTATCCTCTTCATCAAAAATTGAATTGTCGAACACATCACCAGCCCACCTGACAAAATCTTCATTGTACGTTTGCCCTATTTTCAAAAGCGTTTCCGGCTGTTGGGCTTTGGGCAGGTCATGATAATACATCTCAATAAGCGCTGCCAGTACTTTTTTATCTGTGGGTGCATTATAATCTTTAAAAAACTTATTGGCCTCCTCTTGCAATGAAGTTACTTGTTCGGCAATCTTGTCCTTATTCTTATCAGGATCATTCAAAAGGTTGGCGAGTGCAGAAAAACTATTAGCTAAAGTGAGGATTTCTGATCCAAAAGCAGCTTCAACTAGGTACAGATAAGCCACATTAAACTGTTCTATGGTTTCGTAAGCACCCTTTATATTGGCCAATACATCTCCATATTGTGCCTTTCTTTGGGAATTTGCATTTGCCCATGCCTGAAATTCTTCTTCGATCTTCTCTTTATCCTCCACTACATTTAGGCTTTTCAGCCCCTGGGTTTGCCCGATGAAATATTTCCAATAGTTGCTTACTCTCGCATATTTAGAAGCATACTTAATTCGGATGTTTTCACTAGCATCCATATCGTCTTTTAGGATTGCTAACCGCTTCTCTCGAATGGCCACCCTCGTCGGGTTGGTCTGATCCAAAACAAGCCTTGCCCCATATGATGACAAATAACGATCTGTGCTTCCCGGATACCCCATCACCATAGCAAAATCGTTCTCCTGTACCCCATCCAAGGAGATGGGCAAGTGGTGCTTGGGTTTCAGGGGAATGTTTTCTGGCGAATACTCTGCTGGAGAGCCATCTGGTGCTGTATATACTCTAAAAAGAGCAAAATCGCCTGTCTGGCGTGGCCACATCCAATTGTCTGTGTCACCACCGAACTTTCCGATAGAAGATGGAGGAGCCCCTACCAACCGTACGTCCCTATATATTTCATAGAGGAACATGTAGTATTCATTCCCTTCATAAAAAGGTTTTATCTCTATTTCATAATTCCCCTCTACATTGCCTTTTATCCTCTCTATGGCCTTATTTACAAAGCTTGCCCGTTCTGATTCTGTCATAGCATCCGTCACCCCTGCCAATACGCTTTTTGTCACGTCCTCCATCCTCACAAGGAATTTGGCATAAAGTCCTTCATTGGGCTTTTCGTCTTCATGAGTGGCAGCCCAAAATCCATGAGTGATAAAATCATTCTCAACCGTACTGTGGGCTTGAATTGCACTGAATGCACAATGATGATTGGTTAACAATAGCCCTTGCTTTGATATCACTTCTGCGGTGCAAAAACCTCCCAAAGAGACAATAGCATCTTTTAAACTGGAGTTATTGACGCTATAGATTTCCTCGGCAGTAAGATTGAGTCCCATTTTCTGCATGTCTGCATGATTCAATCTTTTTATCAACATGGGGAGCCACATCCCTTCGTCGGCATATGATTGAAAAGAAAATGAGAACAAAAGGACAATTATGAATATGCGTTTGATCATTAATGAAAAGATTTAATGTTCGACATCTGAGTAGTATATAAAAACAGTCTTTTAAATGTCTGTTCTAAAATGAAAGAAAAAACCTCCCTCTTGCTGCTTATTCACGGAATATTCTAGCCTGATAATGGTGTCATAGAAAGTGACTATGTCTAATCCTATCCCGCCACCATAGATATACCGATTATTTAGAAAAGAGTTTTCGGACTGAAGATTATTATTGACAATACCTGAATCATAGAACGACTTCAGGTAAATGGCAAATGGCATTGTTCTAAACTGGTCAAGCCCAAGCAGTGGCTCAAGATTGATATCGCCCCCTAATATCTTTTTCTTAAAAGCAACCTTGTTGATTAAGTAATTTTGACCTTCTATCACGTATAGTTCGTACCCCCTAATGAAGTCCTTGCCATAGCCTAAGGCGGGCATATCCAAATAAGGCTGCCGCTCTGGGCTGGCTATCTCTCCCGTTAAATTGGCAGACAAATAAAAGTCTCTGCCCAAATCCATAAATTTGCTGAATGCTCCATATAACTCCCATTGATCGATATCGTCATAGATACCCAAACCCAATTTGTTCGCCTCCAAGATCAACTGGTGCCCTTTGAGCGGATAAGCTTTAATATCTCTCTTATCAAGGTCATATTTATAGCCGACCTTGAAGTACCTTTGCTGTGTTTGCCCATCCAGTAAGTAGTGCTCATTCAACACCGCCACAGTGTCGTCTATAGTGGTAAAATTGTGCTCTACCATAAAATGGTGCGTGGTATAGAAGTTCTCTCTTTTTGTATAATTTAGGCCAGCGACAAATCTTTCTTGTAGCACCTCTTCCGATGCTATAAAATCTAATTTATGTTCAGTGGTCCTATAAGGAACACTTTTGTTTTCAGCATACCCTCCATATATGTTAAGGCCACTTTTTTGCGCTCTATTGATATAAGGAATGTTATATGAGAGCTCAAATTTTCTGGTAAACCCCAGTTGAATAATACCCCTCAACCTTTCATTTCTTCCTCGCATATTGTACTGGTAAAACCTCAAGCCATAATTCAACCTGTTCAGCTTGGCATCATGGTTCTGTATCCAATCATTGAAATTCCGATCTGACAAGGCCAAGATAGGAATAGGAAATGTGTACCACCGTTCGTTTACTTCTATGATGAGGTCAACCAAGAACCTGTCTATCTCTACTAAATGGATTTCTACCTTGTTGAAAAGCCGTGTGTTGATGAGTTTATTTTTATCTTCTATGAGAGTAGACTGCAAATCGGGCAAAAAGATAACATCCCCTTCGCCTACATTCAGTTCTCTCAAAATGATCTGAGGTTTAGTCTGCTTGTTTCCGACAATAAAAATTCTACTAACCCGCACAAATCGCATTGTGCTGTCTTGTGGCGTAGATATTGTAGAAGAATGGACTGCGAGGCCTTGAACCTCATCATGCCCCTGGCATTGCGCATACATACTGATACACCCCAGCCACAAAGCAAACACAATCGTCTTAAATCTTTTCATCAAGTTTTCTCCATCCAATCCCGAAGAGCTTTCATTTCGCAAATACCAGAAGGTAAATTATATAAAAGTAGCGATTTTTTTTTGGAATTATTATACCTTAATTTTCCTTATTTATTAATGACCACTGTATCTTATTCGCTGTGGCTCAAAACAAAAGTCCACATTTAGCAAAAAAAATGCACAGATTGCGTAAAATCTTTATTCTCCCAATCTTATTCTATCAATATAGTATAAGTCCGCTCTTTCCGTCCACATGTAGGTATACGCCAACATGTTCGCAATATGCAAAAGAAGCGATATTAAAACATGGATTAATAAAAGGATTTTGGATGGGGATCAAAAGAATATCAAGATGCCACCCTTGGGGGAAAAGTGGCTATGACCCAGTACCTTGACTCTCCTCACCAACTTGTGTTGCAGGTTTCTTCTTCTTCGGCAAGTTAAAGTAGAAAGTGGTGCCTTCTCCCAATTGGCTACTCACCTGAATTTTGATCTTATGTGCCTCTAGGATGTGTTTCACGATTGCCAGCCCTAGACCCGTTCCACCTTTATCCTTAGATCGGCTCTTATCCACTCTATAGAATCGTTCAAAGATGCGCGGTAAATGCTCTTCGGGTATTCCACTCCCGTCATCTTTGACAAAAACAGTGATGTAATTTTTCCTTTTTCTGAAATCCACCATTACGTTGCCGCCATCACGACCATATTTGATGGCATTAGAAATCAAATTGGTCATGACTTGGCCAATTCGTTGTACATCTGCATGTACCATCACTTTCTTTTTCGCATTTTCGCTAATGTGCAGTTGAATGTTTCTTTCGTCAGCTTTCGTTTCCACCTGCTCGAATATTTCTTTCGTAAGGTGTGCCATATCGAAATCTTCAAAGTGCATTGTTATCTCTCCCGTTTCCATTTGGGACAGCACCAGCAAATCTTGCACAAGCAGATCTAGCCCGTCAAGGCTCTTGGCAGCTTTTTGTAGGAACTTTTCCCGTACGCTATCATCTTCCATAGCCCCGTCTATCAAGGTATGAACATACCCTTGGGCGGCAAAAATTGGAGTTTTGAGTTCATGAGAAACATCAGCGAGAAACTCTCTACGAAATGCTGCCATTTTTTTGAGATTATCTATCTCTCTTTGTTTCAGCGCCGCATACATATAAATATCTTGATTGAGTTGGCCTAAAGGATTTAGGAATGACTTCTTGGTGGTTTTTATTTCGCCAATTCCCCCTAAATCCTCCCGCCTTATTTTCTTGAGGACAGTATTTATTTTGCTTACTTCCTTGAAGATTAGAAAGTCAAATATAATTTTGAAAAGAAAGTAAGATAGAAAGAATATCAGAAGAAAAACTACAATAAGA
>SMEH01000689.1_pt1 | contig 13657 bp, 12 predicted proteins | sample 2456361 | NCBI WGS metagenome assembly SMEH01 (sample SAMN10132587, study PRJNA489261) | soil metagenome | isolation source: day1 control-loamy sand soil ammended | place: USA | reverse complement strand
CGTCGGCTTCCAGCACGATCTTTTTTGCGTGCACCTGCAGGATCTCGAGACGATCTTCGAGATCGGCCATTTCTCGCCGGCTGGCAGATAGCGGCTTTGGTGAACCCCCCGGAAGTCAACAATGTCCACATTCGGCAGGTTGGGCACATGGCGCACCTGGTGGCGAAACCGGCTGGTAATGCGGTTCAGCACCCAGGCTTCACCACACACGCTGCCATCGTTCCCTTCGTAGATGTAGCCGGGAAGATCCGCTGCAAGGGCTGCGGGCCCGCTTGCCAGGGTTGCAGCGAAAGCGGTCAGCGCGGCAAAGGCAATGTTGGCAAAGCGATTCATGTCAGCCTCCAATTGGCGTCACTGTGCGGTGTCGCCGATGGCCGGTCAAGCGACATGTTACTCTCCGCTCAGCGTGTCGAGCGACCACCGGCATGACGGGTCTTCCGCCAGAATATCGTGCAGCGAGGGCAGGATTTCGCGAAGTTCATCCTTAAGTGTGTAGGGCGGATTGACCACTATCACGCCGCATCCGTCAAGGCGCAGTTCCGGTGAAGGTTGCCTGATTTCGAAGGCGACATCGAGGATTTTTGGAATCCCGAGAATAGCGAGCTGCTTGCGAAAACCTGCCACAGCCGAACGATCCTTGATCGGATACCAAAGCGCGTAGATTCCACCCGGCCAGCGGCGATGCGCCTTGCGCAACCCTTCGACAATCCGGTCGAACTCGCCTTCCTGCTCGAAAGGCGGATCGACGAGGACGAGCCCTCGCTTTTCCTTCGGAGGGAGATGTGCGCCGAGAGCCAGCCAGCCATCGAGTTGCATCACCATGGTCTGGAAATCACCATGGAAAAGCGCCTTCAGCCTGTGCGCATCTTCCGGATGGAGTTCAATGGCGGAGAGGCGATCCTGGCGCCGAAGGAGATGGCGCGTCAGCAGCGGAGAACCGGGATAGCGTTCGACCGTTCCTTCTCCATTGACCGACCGGACGGCGTCCAGATATGGCGCGAGGAGCGTTGCGACGGTCGGCGGCAGGGGCGCCCTCACAAGCCGCCCGATGCCTCCCCGCCACTCACCGGTTTTCTGCGCCTCGGGCGACGACAGGTCGTACAGACCGATTCCGGCATGCGTATCGAGGACCCGAAAAGCCTTGTCCTTGAGTTTCAGATACTCAATCAGGCGGGCGACCACCACATGCTTGACGACATCCGCGAAATTGCCGGCGTGATAGGCATGGCGATAGTTCATGCTCCCCTGCCCCAGCGTGGAGGCCGCGGCTGCGAACCTGGGCTGGCCGGCTTTCCTCCCGCTCTCGCGCGGAAGGTCAAGGCCAGGCCGATAAAGCCAATTGCCGCGAGTGAAAAGCCGATCGGTTGGAGCCGCGCATCCACCGACGCGCCGTGCGAGAGAACAAGATCGACTGCGTGCAGCATGACGCCTTCCGCGTCTCCCCTGTCCAAGGTGAAGATATAGGTGCCGTCCTCAACGGAGTCGATGACACCGGCTTCGGTATGGAAGATCCTCTCCTGGATCTGGGGGTTGGTATCCCTGCCCACGGCGCCGGAAAAATCGAGTGCGCGAGCCAGAACGGTCCTGCCGCCGACCGAAACGGTAATTGTCAGGATCGCGCCAGGGGGAAGCTCCGAAACGGCCCTCGTTGTCATTTCGACCCCGATCATAACGGGCGCATCGTTCGACTTTAAAACAGGCCTTGCCTCGGTGAACCCGGTGGTCGCCTCGTATACGCGCCAGGTGCCGATCGGCCTGTGCGCCACGCCCGCTGCCACGCGCGGATAGACTATGAGGGCCAAGCCTGCAGCAAGAATCAGACCAAACAGGAAACGCATGACTGCCGGTTTACCCTGCCAGTGCGGCAAGCTGAACCGCTTTCAGCGCACCTTCACGCCGATCAGGAAATCGGGATTTTCGGCGAGGCCCATCGCACAGGCTTCGACCTGCGCGTTGTCATGCCCGTCGAACAGGAAGACTGCCCGTTCATAGTCGGAAATATCGGGAGGCTCTGCGCCATCCACCAGGAAACGAATCTGCGCGCCGTTCGGGTTGGCATGGCCCGTTGTCAGCAGAATCGGTTGCTCGGCCGGATAAGGATCCCGATCCGTACCATGAGCCAGAAAGGAATCGTCGCGGAAGGTCCATAGATGCGTGTCGAGCGCATCACGCCGCTCTTCTGTGCCCGTCTGAACGACTGCCCGCCACCCCCGCGCTACGCTGCGCTCAAGCAGGCCCGGCAAGGACTCTTCGAGCGTGGATTCGGTGAGATGATAGAACAGCACCTCGGTCATGCGCAGGACTTACGCTTCATAGTGGTCGCGGACTAGCCGCTCCAGCAGCCGGACGCCGAAACCCGTGCCCCAGGACTGGCTTATCTCAGTCGAAGGGGCGCCCATGGCAGTGCCGGCTATGTCGAGGTGCGCCCAGGGCACGTCTTTTACGAAGCGCTGCAGGAACTGCGCTGCGGTAATGGCACCGCCATATCGTCCGCCAACATTCTTCATGTCGGCATTCTTGGAGTCGATGAGCTTATCGTATTCGGGGCCGAGCGGCATGCGCCACAACTTTTCATGCGTGAGGCGCCCGGCCTCGATGAGACGTGAAGCAAGCTCATCGTCGTTGGAGAACAGGCCGGCGTGATGTTGCCCCAGCGCCACCATGATTGCCCCGGTCAGCGTGGCCAGGTTGATCATGGCCTGGGGCTTGAAGCGGTCGGCGCAATACCACAGGGCATCGGCCAGGACGAGCCGTCCCTCCGCATCCGTGTTCAGAACCTCGATCGTCTGTCCGGACATGGAAGTAACGATGTCGCCCGGCCGCTGTGCGTAGCCGTCGACAGAATTTTCCACCAGTCCGACAACACCGACGACATTCGCCTTCGCCTTGCGGGCGGCGAGCGCGTAGAGCAGCCCGGTCACGGCCGCCGCGCCCCCCATGTCGCCCTTCATGTCTTCCATGCCGGAGGCCGACTTCATTGAATTGCCGCCCGTGTCGAAGGTCACCCCCTTGCCGACGAAAGCGACCGGCCTGGACTTTGCCCTGCCGCCATTCCAGCGCATGATGGCCAGCCGGGCGCCGCGCGGCGAGCCCTGCGCCACGCCGAGCAGCGCCCCCATTCCGAGCTTTCTCATCTCCTTTTCGGTAAGGATCTCAATATCTACGCCGAGTTCCTTCAGTTTCAGAATCCGTTCAACGAACTCGAGAGGGCCGAGCATGTTCGCAGGCTCGTTCACCAGGTCGCGCGCCAGCGACACGCCTTCAACCACGCCAGACATTTCGGCGAAGGCCTTCTTCGCGCCCGCAGGATCGTTGGTCTGGATCGAAATCCTGACCGGTTTGTCAGCGGTCTTGTCTTTGGTATCCTCCTTCCTCGTCTTGTACCGGTCGAAAGAATAGGTGCGTAGCAACATGCCGGCCGCAAGGGCCGCGGCATCGCGCCCCGTCGCCGAGCCATCCGGCAGATCGGCAACAACGGTAGCTTCCGCAGCCTTTCGCAAGGACGCTGCTACAGTCCCGCCGCATTTCATCCAGCCATGCTCATCAAGCTCGGACGTCTTGCCCACGCCGATCGCAACAAGCCGCTCCGCAAGGCTGCCTACAGGAACAAGGACCTCAACATTGGTGCCGGCCTTGCCAGAAAATTCGACCATGGGAGCGGCCCGATCCAAAGTTCCCTCAGGATCGCATCTTGCGGCCGCCTCGCTGAGCCCCACGCCCTCTTCCCAGAGAACGAAGACGCTGCCCTTTGGCGGCGAAGCAAGCTTCGTGAAGGAGATGGAAGGTTTCATGCTCATGCGATCCTGCTTCCATTAAGTGTGAATGTCGCGATGATATGCTGTTCCACGACCTTTCGTGCTTTTGCCAGCTTTGGCAAGGGTCGGCCAGAGGCCACCGCGTCCAAATGACCGGAGTTACGAAAGACCGCAATCGGGTCGAAATCCTGCCTTAACCGACCGCTAACCACATCGTTTCGCAGTTTCTTATCCATTGGCGCCGAGACTGCAGAAGCCAGGGATATGGAAGAATGGCTACGCCCGGTTGTACCGCGAAAGCCGAACCGATACCTTGTCCGCGGCTCCGCGCCGCTCGGTCAACCCTAGAAGAAAAGTGTCATGAAAGTCGTAGAACGCTACATATTGCGGCGCGCTTTCATGCTCTTCATCGGAGCGATGGCCTGGACCCTGGCGATAGTATGGACGACCCAAGTCCTGGCACGAATCGATCTGGTCACGGACAGCGGTCAATCTGCCCTGACGTTTTTCGAGGTGGCCTCCCTTATCATCCCCTCGATCATTCCTATCGTCGTCCCCTTCGCGGTGGTGGTGGCCGTCGCGCAGACGCTCAGCGTCATGAATTCCGATTCGGAGCTGGTCGTCATCAATGCGGCCGGCGCCTCACGCATGACCGTCCTCAAGCCCATAATGCTGCTTGCCGTCGCTGCGGCCATCTTCTGCCTTATCGTGCAAAACTTTGTCGACCCCTATGCCAGGCAACGCAACCGCAACCTCATTGCCAACGCCCGGGCCGACTTTTTGACGCTGCTCATCCAGGAAGGAACGTTCCGCAAAATCGAGGACGGGCTTTTCGTGCAGATCGGGAAACGGTTTCCCGGCAACAAGCTAGGTGAGATTTTCGTTGCCGATTCAAGGCAGGAAGGCGTGGATCTTGTCTATTACGCGAAGACTGGCGCTGTAATTGACGAGGGCAACGACAAGGCCCTTCTGATGAGCGACGGTGTCGTTCACCGCAAAGTTCCTGGCGGCGAAATCTCCATCATCCGTTTCACCTCTTACGCATTCGATCTTTCGGCCTTCACGCCGCAAATCGGCAAGGTCTCCCTGATGCCCAAGGACCAGACAACCCCTTACCTCCTCAATCCGGACCCGAACGACCGCATCTTCCAGAAGTCTCCGAATCTCTATCGGACTGAACTGGCCAAGCGCTTTAGCGAGTGGCTGTATCCGATCACTTTCGCATTGATCGCGCTGGCGGTGGCCGGAGACGCGCGCTCACACCGGGAGTCACGCATTCATCCGCTGATAACGGCGGTATCCATAGCCCTGCTTGCCCGCTGGGTGGGTTTCTTTGCCGAGGACAAGGCGAAGGGGGACCGGTTCTATGTTTATGTGATGGCGGCAACGCCCATTGTGGTAGCGCTGATTGCCGTCTGGTTCATCCGCGCGCAGCGCGCCATGGAACTGCCCACGCGCTGGGCAGACGTGGTGCTTTCGCTCTTCCGCCGCATCCGAGACCTGTCGTCGGCGGTACGGCTGCGCATTGCCGGCGGACCATCGCACGGAGGGAACCCCTGATGGGCTGGACCCTCGGCCGCTACTTCTTCATTCGCTATGCGACAATCACCGCATGGTTTTTCCTCGGTATATTCGCGCTGGTTTTTCTCATTGACTTCACGGAGCTGACCGGTCGGATCGCCAGGCTTTCGGGCTTTTCCTATGCGACGGCCATTTCCATTTCGGCCCTTCGCGTGCCGATGATCATGGTTCAGACCGTACCCTTTGTGGGTCTGTTCTCGGCTATGGCAACCCTTGTGTCTCTGAACCGCAAATATGAACTGGTAATCGCCCGGTCGGCAGGCATTTCGGCGTGGCAGTTCCTTCTGCCACCCTGTATCGGCGCACTGCTGTTCGGCGTGCTAACGGTCGCGGTTCTCAACCCGCTCGCTGCCTATGGCTACTCCCAGTCCGAGCGGATCGAAAGCGAGCTTCGGTCGGACAACTCGAACGAAGTTTCGGCCAATTCGGCCCCCTGGCTGCGGCAGAAGACGGAAACGGGAGATACGATCATCGGCGCGAGGGCCATTCTTAACCAGGGGCTGGAAATGGCCGACGCCAGCTTTTTCAGCCTCGATTCGGATGGCAATATCATAGGGCGACGGGATGCCAAGCGAGCCTATCTGCGGGACGGATACTGGGAACTGACGGATGTCCGGGTGCTCGAACCCGATGGATCCATCTCCGAAAAGCCTGTGGACACAGTGCCGACCGAACTCAAGCCGGAATTCGTACAGGAACGTCTCGCAAGGCCTGAAACGATCCCGTTTTTTGAGCTTCCGTCCAAAATCGCGATTGCCCGATCGTTCGGGCTCAAGGCAAATGCCTTTGCGATGCATTTCGATTCGCTCCTGGCCCTGCCATTCCTGCTGGTGGCCATGACGCTAATCGCGGCGACGGTATCGATGCGCTTTGCCAGGATGGGACAATCGGCTACGATGATTTTGGGTGGCATAGCGGCAGGGTTTCTGCTTTATGTGGTGTCGGTCCTTGTCAAGGCGTTCGGGGTGGCGGGATTCGTGCCGACGGCAGTAGCTGCATGGTTCCCGGTCGTCGTGGCAATGTTTTTCGGGGTGACGTTCCTGCTGTACAAGGAAGACGGCTAGTGAGGGGGGCGGTTTCGCAGAACCGGAAGCTGATCCGCACGGCGTTGCTGTGCGGCGTCAGTGCTTTTGCGTGCCTGCTCGCGGGCGGTCTTTCCATGGGTTCGGCCGCTGCGCAGTCCGTCGAGGACATGGCGCCAGATGTGCCATCGGGCTCCCAGATGTTGCTGGAGTCCGACACGCTGGTTTACGATAACGACAGGCAAACCGTTGTCGCCGTGGGCGGCGTGCAGATCGAATATGGCGGCAACAGGCTTGTCGCCCAGCGCGTCGAGTATGATCGCAAGACCCGGCGCATGGTGGCCAGCGGCGATGTCCAGCTTGTGGACAGCAACGGCAACAAGGTGAACGCCGACCATCTCGACATTACCGACGACTTCGCCGACGGTTTCGTAAATGCACTGCGCGTCGAGACGCCCGACAAGACCTATTTCGGCGCAGAAAGCGCCGAACGCATGGGCGGCGTGCTGACGACCTTCCACAACGGTGTCTACACCGCCTGCGAGCCCTGCGAGGACAAGCCCAACAGGCCGCCGATCTGGCGCATCAAGGCTCGCAAGATCGTCTGGAACGGCCAGACTCACATGGTGCGTTTCGAGAGCCCGAAATTCGAATTTTTCGGCTTCCCGATCGCGCTTCTGCCCGCCTTCGAGATCGCCGACCCCACAGTAAAGCGCAAGAGCGGCTTCCTGATGCCCAGCATCAAGTACAAGTCCGAACTCGGCGTGGGCGGGTCCGTCCCCTATTATTTCGCCCTGTCGCCGACCTACGACCTGACCGTGCGCGGCACCTATTATTCGAAGCAGGGTTTCCTGGGTGAGGCCGACTGGCGGCAGCGCTTCAACAATGGCCAGTACAGCCTCAAGATAGCCGGCATCCACCAGAACGACCCGGCAGCATTTGGTACCGACACCGTCAACAGCGGCTCGGCCGACGACCCGAACAAGCTTCGCGGCATGATGGGCACGAAGGGCCAGTTTGCCATCAACTCCCGCTGGAACTTCGGCTGGGATGTTCTTCTCCAGACTGACAAGAATTTCTCCTACACCTACGGGCTCGACGGATACGACAGCTATGTCCATCGCTCCGAGGTCTACCTTACCGGGCTCAACGACCGGAATTACTTCGATCTGCGGGCAATGCATTTCGAAGTACAGGAAGATCGGGAAAATAGCTCCGCAGCGCGCGCCGACCTGCAACCCTGGGTCCTTCCGTCGTTTGACTACGCCTACATACCGGACGTGCCGGTGGCCGGCGGGCAACTCTCGCTCAATGTCAACTCGCGGGTGATCCTGCGCGATAGACTCGATGCAGCCCCGGCGAACCTGCGCGTGCGCGGCATTGAAGGCGATTCGGGGCGGCTGACCGGTGAAGCGGAGTGGAAGAAGACGCTTATTACCGATGGCGGGCTGGTCATTACTCCGCTACTGGCCTTCCAGGCAGACGCGAATTACGCAAACGCTTCGACGGCCTCTTTGAACGCCATTGACGCCATGGCCGCAAATCCGGCTGTGGCCGACGCCTATCCCGGCGTGACAAGCGATTTCAGGTCCTCCTTTGCCCGCTACATGGCAACGCTGGGTCTGGAGATGCGGTGGCCTGTCCTTTTCTCGGGCGTAGGGTCCTCTCACGTCATCGAGCCGGTTGGGCAGCTTTTCGTGCGGCCTGATGAACAATATGTCGGCGGCCTGGCGATCCCGAACGAAGATGCGCAGAGCTTCGTCTTCGACGCCTCCACCCTGTTCGAGCGCGACAAATTCTCCGGCTACGACCGCATTGAAGGTGGCACCCGCGTCAATCTCGGCGTGCGCTATTCCGGCAGCTACGACAATGGCTGGTCCACCAACGCGCTGTTCGGTCAGTCCTATCATATTGCAGGCCGTAATTCCTTCGCTTCGCCCGATCTCGTCAATGTCGGCGCCGCGTCTGGCCTCGAAACCGACCGATCGGATTTCGTCGGTCTCGTTGGAGTGAGCAGCCCCACCGGCTTCTCCGCCTCCCTGAGCGGCCGTTTCGACGAGCAGACCTTCGAGGTCCGCCGCGCCGAAGCAAAGGCGGCCGTGCCTGTCGGACCCTTGTCTCTCTCAGGCCAGTACGCCTTCATCCAGGCACAGCCGCTTTACGGTTTCGACGAGGATCGCCATGAAGTGTCGATGGCGGGCTCCCTGCGGCTCGACGAGAACTGGCGTCTGTTCGGTTCGGGTACATATGACCTGAAGGAGAACATCGTGACCCAGAAGGGATTGGGTTTCTCCTACAGCGATGAATGCTTCACCTATCTGATGACCTTCTCCGAAACAGAAAGCCGAAGTGGCAAGGTCAGCCAGAATATCGGCTTCAACATATCGTTCCGCACGCTTGGGGATTTCGGCTCCGCCACAAGTGCTTTCGCCAATAATTGACGCAAACGTGTTTCATCGGTGGGCAGCGAAGTGATCAACCCTTGCTGGGCGACATGGTTTCGCCGCATAGGGCGAGCATGGACTGCCTTCGGTACCCGTTGGCATGAAGACCGCTAGGGCGTTCTGATGAAGAAGCAACTTTGTTCCGCAGGCATGGCACTGCTGATTGCAACGACTTTCGTTCCGTCGCTCGCGCTGATGGCGCAGCCTGCTTATGCCAGCACGATCAAGTACATCGTCAACGATACCCCCATCACCAGCGAGGACATCAAGCATCGCGCCGCTTTCCTTCGCCTGCAGCGCCGCAAGGGAAACGCGGGCGAGGAGATGGTGGAGCAGGTGCTCAAGCTGACGGAGGCGCGCCGCCTTGGCATCCGCATCAGTGACAGCCAGGTGAACGATGCGTTCGAGCGTTTCGCAAAGAACAACAAGATGAAGCCGGCGCAGCTCGTGCAGGTCATGACTAGCGCCGGCGTGACGGCCCAGCATTTCAAGGAATACATCCGCACGCAGATGGCATGGAATGCGGCGCTTGGCGCCCGCTACAAGGCCGAAGGTGGCAATCTCACCAGCGAGCAGGAAGCCGTTCGCAAGATGCTCGACCGTGGCGGTGCGAAGCCGACCGCAACCGAGTACATGCTGCAGCAGGTGATCTTCGTCATACCTGCCGCCGAGCGCGGCGCCACTCTGGCCAAACGCAAGCGCGAGGCCGAGGCCATGCGCGCCCGCTTCAATTCCTGCAACACGACACGCGAATTCGCCAAGGGGCTTCTCGACGTAACCGTTAGGGACCTTGGCCGCGTGCTTGCCCCTGCCCTGCCCGACGAGTGGGCCGACCAGATCAAGAAGACCAAGGTTGGCTCCGCAACGCCGGTACGCGAAACCAGCCGGGGTATTGAATTCATCGGCATATGTTCGGCCCGGGAAGTGTCGGACGACAAGGTTGCCCAGCTCGTTTTCGAGTCGCAGGCTGTCGGCAAGAACGAAGACAAGACGAGCGCGCTTGAAAAGAAATATCTTGCGGAGCTGAGGCAGAGGGCCCGCATTGTCGAGCGCTGAGACGCCGTGCGCATCCAGGCTCCGTTGGCGCTGAGCGTCGGCGATCCCTCCGGGATCGGCCCTGAAATCGCAATCATGGCCTGGGAGCGGCGAATCCCGTCTGCCGTTCCGCCATTCTATCTGCTCGCGGACCCGGCGCTGGTTCACGCACGCGCGCGCCGGGCGGGCCTTTCCGTTTTCATCACCGAAACGTCGCCCAAGGAGGCGGGGCCGATCTTTGAGCATTCCCTGCCTGTCGTGCCGCTGGCGGGCCAATTTGCCGATACGCCAGGCATGCCCGACCCATCCAATGCGCAAGGCATCATAGAAGCGATAGACAGGGCGGTCGAAGACTCTCTTTCCGGCCGGGCTGCAGCAGTCGTTACCTGTCCCATTGCCAAGAAGACGTTGTATGATGCCGGCTTCGGCTTTCCCGGACACACGGAATATCTCGCCCATCTTGCTGAACGCCGCAGCGGCCGTTCGATGTTTCCGGTGATGATGCTGGCCGGTCCTGACCTGCGAACCATTCCGGTTACCATTCATATGGCCCTTGCCGAGGTTCCCAAACGGCTCAGTACGGAACTCATAGTCAGAACGGGGCGCATCGCAGCGACAGACTTGCATATCCGCTTCGGCATCGACCGCCCCCGGCTCGCGGTCGCTGGCCTCAACCCTCATGCGGGGGAAGGTGGCTCGATGGGCACGGAAGACGAGCAAATCGTTGCGCCGGCAATAGAACTGCTTCGTCGGGAAGGGATTGATGCCCTCGGCCCCCTGCCTGCCGATACGATGTTCCATCCACGTGCGCGCGCCGGCTACGACGCAGCGCTGTGCATGTATCATGACCAGGCCCTGATTCCCGCAAAGACGCTGGCTTTCGATGCTGCGGTCAACGTGACACTCGGCCTGCCCTTCATCCGCACGTCACCGGATCACGGCACGGCCTTCGCCATCGCGGGTAAAGGCCTGGCGCTTCCCGACAGCCTGATAGCCGCACTCAAGCTCGCCCGTTCGCTTGCCGACAAAAGCAGCGAGAAGGAGCGCGCGTGAGCGTCGACGGCCTGCCGCCCCTTCGCGAGGTGATTGAACGCCACGATCTTCGGGCGAAAAAGGCTCTCGGGCAGAACTTTCTGCTGGACCTGAACCTGACAGGGGAGGGCTTACCCGCGCGCTTCTCTTTTCCGGCGCGCGCCGCGTCGTCGCGATCGAACGCGACGAACGTTGCCTCCCCGCACTTGCACAGATCGCGGATCGCTACCCGGGTCAGCTGGAAGTCGTGTCCGGTGATGCGCTCAAAACCGATTTCAACGCCCTCGCGCCTGGCGAAGAAAAAAGGATTGTCGCCAATCTGCCTTACAATATCGGCACGGAGTTGCTGGTGCGCTGGCTCACCGTGGAGGAATGGCCGCCCTTTTACCGGTCAATGACCCTGATGTTCCAGCGAGAGGTCGCCGAAAGGATCGTCGCCGCCCCAGGCAGCAGTTCCTATGGCCGGCTTGGCGTTCTGGCCGGCTGGCGTACACAGGCAAAAATTGCCTTTGACGTTCCGCCACAGGCATTCACGCCGCCACCCAAGGTGACTTCCTCGGTCGTCCACCTCGTGCCACGCGAGATGCCGCTCCTTGCCAATGTGAAGAAGCTTGGCCGCATTACCGAGGCGGCCTTTGGCCAGCGTCGCAAGATGCTTCGGCAAAGCCTGAAAGGCCTGGGCGGCGAGGCATTGCTGGAACGCGCCGGCATTGACCCCACCCGGCGAGCCGAAACGCTGAGCGTGGAAGAATTTGTCGGGCTGGCAAACGCGATCTGACCTTACCGATTGCCGGTGGATCAGCCGCCGGAACGAAGATACTTAATCGATCTTCTCATCCAGCAGGCCCGAAACAAAGTCGAAAAGTCCTGGCCTTCGGTCCCGGCGCAGGCGCTCGGCGGCAACAATTGCCCGGACCTCTGCGAAAGCATGGTCAAGGTCATCGTTGATGACCACGAAATCATATTCGGTCCAGTGCTCGATTTCCTCGCGCGCATTCCTGAGCCGGGTTTCGATGACCTTTTCCTGGTCTTCGGCGCGACGCATGAGCCTGGCCTTCAATTCGGTCATGGAAGGCGGAAGGATGAAGATCGAAACTATGTCGCCCCGCATCTTTTCCTTGAGCTGCTTGGCGCCCTGCCAGTCTATGTCAAAGAGCATGTCGCGACCTTCGGCCATCGCCCTTTCGGCCGGCTCGCGCGGCGTGGCGTAGAAATTGCCGTGAACCTCCGCCCATTCCAGCAATTCGTCATTTTCCCGCAATATGTCGAAATCGCGCCGGGTGCGGAAATGATAATGGACCCCATCGATCTCGCTGGCGCGGCGCGGGCGTGTCGTTACGCTCACCGACAGCTCGAAGGCGGGATCCTTTTCAATCAGGTTGCGTGCGATTGTCGACTTGCCCGCGCCGGATGGCGATGAAAGCACCAGCATCAAGCCCCGACGGCGAATGCGGGAATCAAGGTCGTCAGGGCCTTTCATGGCTACTCCAGATTCTGAACCTGTTCGCGAAACTGGTCGACAACCGCCTTCAGTTCGAGTCCGATGGACGTGACTGAAGCGGCATTGGATTTCGAACACAAAGTATTCGATTCGCGATTGAATTCCTGAGCGAGAAAATCGAGCTTGCGTCCGATAGCACCGCCGGCGGCCAATAGCGCCCTCCCGGACGCCACATGCGTCTTCAATCGGTCGATCTCCTCCCGAATGTCGGCCTTGGCCGCAAGAAACGCCGCCTCCTGATGCAGCCTTGCCTCATCAAGATTGGCCGAGGCATCCAGTAGCAACCGCACCTGTTCGGCTATACGCTCGCGGATGGCGGCGGGTTCGCGGGACGGATCCGCTTCGACACGCAGCGTTAGCGCCTCAATCGTGTCCAGATGGCTGGACAGCAGTCCCCGCAACGCTTCGCCCTCCGCGCGCCGTGCCTGCTCCAACCCATCCAGCGCCGACGCAAAGGCCCGTTCGATGGCTCTGTCGAGCGCGATGCGAGCTTCCTCGCTTTCAATGCTTTCGGGAATTTCCAGAACCCCACGCAGAGCGAGGAGACCGTCAGCCGTCGCGGGAGACGTATCAAATTGCCGTTGCAACCGCCGTGCAAGTTCCGCCAGATCCATGAGAAAGGCCTCATTGACCACCGGCTGCACCTGTCCGGGCGCTCTGGCGATGGTCAATGTCGCCTGGAAATTGCCACGGGTGAAGCGCTTCTGCACGGCTTGACGGGCAGCAGGCTCCAGCCGTTCGAAACCCGGTGGGAGCCTGAAGCGGAGCTCAATGCCCCTGCCATTGACTGACTTTACTTCCCAGGCGATCGCCGATCCATCGTGGTTGGCCACGGAACGCGCGAAACCCGTCATGCTTTGCAGTGTCATCCGCCCCCCGTCTGTCGGGCTTACTCCGCCGGCAGGACGCCCGTTCCGGCGCCCTCCTCGGCAGGCGGCTGGCTTCCGCCTTTAGCAGCTTCTTCAGCCTGTTTCTTCATGAGGGCCCGGTAGCGGGCGACGTTGCGGTTATGCTCTTCCAGTGTCTTGGCAAAGACGTGCCCGCCATTGCCGTCAGCTACGAAATAGAGATCGTCTGTCCTGGAGGGATTGGCCACGGCTTCGAGCGCTGCCTTGCCGGGATTGGCGATCGGCGTCGGCGGCAGTCCATTGATGACATAGGTGTTGTAAGGCGTCGGCTTCTCGATGTCCGATTGATAGATTGGCCGGTCGGCCGGCTTGCCCTTGCCACCGAACAGGCCGTAGATGATCGTGGGATCGGACTGCAACCGCATTCCCTTGGCCAGGC
>SMEH01000390.1_pt1 | contig 13692 bp, 8 predicted proteins | sample 2456361 | NCBI WGS metagenome assembly SMEH01 (sample SAMN10132587, study PRJNA489261) | soil metagenome | isolation source: day1 control-loamy sand soil ammended | place: USA | reverse complement strand
CGGCCCTTCGGGGTTGACGTAGATCAGGCCCATCTGGACGGCCGCCAACGGCTCCTCAAGGTCGCGCTCACCGGAATAGCGCTGCTGGCCACCCAGTTCGCCGCCGAGCCATTCGGTCTCGGGACCCCAGTAGATGTCGTCGTCCGGCTCCCAGACGTCCTCGCGTCCGCCGCCGAATCCGAACGTCGTGAAGCCCATGTCTTCGAGCGCGACGTTGCCGGCCAGGATGAACAGATCGGCCCACGAGATGGACTGTCCGTACTTCTGCTTCACCGGCCACAGCACGCGGCGGGGCTTGTCCAGGCCGACGTTGTCGGGCCAACTGTTGAGGGGCGCGAACCGCTGCTGGCCACCGCCACCGCCACCGCGGCCGTCGTGGACCCGGTACGTACCGGCGGAATGCCAGGCCATCCGGATCATGGCCGGGCCGTAGTGACCGAAGTCGGCGGGCCACCACTCCTGGGAGTCCTTCATGACGGCGGCGATATCGGCCTTGACCGCGTCGAGATCCAGTGCGTTGAAGGCGGCCGCGTAGTCGAACTCGTCCTCGAGCGGATTGGACAGTTCGCTGTTCTTGGCCAGCGACTTGACGTTGAGACGCTCGGGCCACCAGGCAGAAGCACTGCGATGTGGCGGCTCGGCCGGTGCGTGCGCGACCGGACAACCGCCGGCCTCGGCAGCGTCATTCACCTCGCCGATCACGGCATTGGTGTCGTTCTTGTCAGACATGCTGATCCTCTCCACTTTCGCGGGCTTGTTGAGTTCGTCGGGCGCAGGAGGGGCACGTGCCCCAATAGATGACCTCGGCCTCGTCGATGACGAAGCCGTGGTCGTCGGACGCGTGCAGGCAGGGCGCTTCTCCCACCGCACAGTCGACGTCGGCGATGGCACCACACGAACGACACACCACGTGGTGGTGATTGTCGCCGCGACGCGTCTCGTACCGCGCGACCAGGCCTTCGGGCTTGATGCGGCGCAGGAGGCCGGCGTCGGTCAGGGTGCGCAGCCGGGCGGTCAGCTCGATGTCGTCAGGTACCTCGCGTAGGCGCCCGTCGTGAAAAAGCTCGGCAGTTTCTCCGACAACGCCGTCTCGACGAAGATCTCCCGGGCCTCACTGAGCCGGTTGTCCGCACCGAGATCGGCGTACACGGCCGCGAGCTCGATGTCCAACCACTCCGTCACCCGCTCACGCGTGACCGCGGTGCCGTCGGCCAGTTTCGTGCCGTTGCGGACCCACTGCCACACCTGACACCGGGCGATCTCCGCCGTGGCGGCGTCCTCCATGAGGTTGAAGATCGCCGCGGCGCCCGTACCGCGCAGCCACGCATCGATGTAACGCAGAGCCACGTTGATGTTCGATCGGACGCCCTGCTCGGTGACCTCGCCACCCGCGCTCACCACGTCGAGCAGGTCGTGCGCCGTGACGGCGACGTCCTCACGCAGTCTGCCGAGCTGATTCGGCCACCCGCCCAAGAACTCGTCGAACACCTCGCGACACACCGGCACGAGTCCGGGGTGGGCGACCCACGAACCGTCGAAACCGTCGCCGGCCTCGCGTTCCTTGTCCTGCCGCACCCGCTCCAACGCGGTCGCGTTCACCTCCGGGTCCCGACTCGGGATGAACGCCGCCATCCCACCGATCGCGTGTGCACCGCGCTTGTGACACGTGCGCACCAGCAACTCGGTGTAGGCCCGCATGAACGGCACCGTCATCGTGACCTGCGCCCGGTCCGGCAGCACGAAGTCCGCTCCGTGGGAGGCGAAGGTCTTGATGATGCTGAAGATGTAGTCCCATCGGCCCGCGTTCAACCCGGCGGCGTGTTCGCGCAGCTCGTACAGGATCTCGTCCATCTCGAACGCCGCGGTGATCGTCTCGATCAGCACGGTCGCGCGGATACTGCCCCTCGGGATGCCGAGCTCTTCCTGCGCCAGCAGGAACACGTCGTTCCACAACCGCGCTTCGAGATGGCTCTCCAGTTTCGGCAGATAGAAGTACGGGCCGCTACCGCGAGCCAACAACTGTCGTGCGTTGTGGAAGAAATACAGGCCGAAGTCGACGAGACTGGCCGACACGGGACGGCCGTCGATCCGGATGTGCTTCTCCACCAGGTGCCAGCCCCTCGGCCTGGCGACGATCGTGGCCGGCTCGTCGCCGATCACGTACCGCTTGCCCCGGTCGGTGAAGTCGATGTTGCGCCGGATCGCGTCATACAGGTTGAGCTGCCCCGACACGATGTTGTGCCACGTCGGTGACGTCGCGTCCTCGAAATCGGCGAGCCACACCTTCGCTCCGGAGTTCAACGCGTTGACCGTCATCTTGCGGTCGGGCGGACCGGTGATCTCCACCCTGCGGTCCTCAAGACCGGGCGCGGGTGGAGCCACCTGCCACGTCTCGTCGTTGCGGATCCGTTGGGTCTGTGGCAGGAAACCCAACGTCTCCTCTCCGGAGGCCAGCCGTTCCCTGCGCCGACGTCGCTCGTCGAGCAGTTCCCGGCGACGGCCCGCGAAGGTGTTGTCCAGTTTCGCGACGAACTCCAGCGCGGCCGGAGTGAGGATCTCGTCGTAACGCTCGCGCATGGGACCGGCGACCTGCAGCCGGCCGTTCACCGTGTCAGCCATGTCTCGTCCCCTTCGAGCCGATGACGCAGTTCGGCTCAGAACTGCTCTTCTTCAGTGGAGCCGGTCAATGCCGTGGTCGAGCTCTCCGGGTTCAAGGTGGTGCTCACCAGGTCGAACCAACCGGTGCCGACCTCACGCTGGTGCTTGGTGGCGGTGTAGCCACGCTCCTCGGCCGCGAACTCGCGCTCCTGCAGGTCGACGTAGGCGGTCATACCGTCGGAGGCGTAGCCCTTGGCGAGGTCGAACATCGAGTAGTTCAGGGCGTGGAAGCCCGCCAGCGTGATGAACTGGAACTTGTAACCCATGTGGCCCAGCTCGCGCTGGAACTTCGCGATGGTCGCGTCGTCCAGGTGCTTCTTCCAGTTGAACGACGGCGAGCAGTTGTAGGCCAGCATCTGGTCCGGGTACTTGTCCTTGATCGCCTCGGCGAACTGGCGCGCGACCTCGAGGTCCGGAGTGGACGTCTCCATCCACAGCAGGTCGGCGTACTCGGCGTAGGCCAGACCACGCTCGATGCACGGTTCGATGCCGTTGCGCACCTCGTAGAAGCCCTCGGACGTGCGCTTGCCGGTGAGGAACTTCCGGTCACGCTCGTCGACGTCGCTGGTGAGCAGCGTCGCGGCCTGAGCGTCGGTGCGGGCGACGATCAGCGACGGCACGTTCAGCACGTCGGAGGCCAATCGCGCGGCGTTCAGCGTGCGCTCGTGCTGCTTGGTGGGGATGAGCACCTTGCCACCGAGGTGCCCGCACTTCTTCTCGGACGCGAGCTGGTCCTCCCAGTGCACGCCCGCGGCTCCCGCGGCGATCATGCCCTTCATCAGCTCGAACGCGTTGAGCGGACCGCCGAAACCGGCTTCGGCGTCAGCGACGATCGGCGCGAACCAGTCGATGTCGGTGTTGCCTTCGGCCCAGCTGATCTGGTCGGCGCGCATCAGCGCGTTGTTGATGCGGCGCACCACGGCCGGAACGGAGTTGGCCGGGTAGAGGCTCTGGTCGGGGTAGGTCTGGCCCGCCAGGTTGGCGTCCGCCGCGACCTGCCAGCCCGACAGGTAGATGGCCTTGAGGCCCGCGCGGACCTGCTGCACGGCCTGGTTACCCGTGAGGGCACCCAGCGCGTGGACGTAGTCCTCGGTGTGGAGCAGATTCCACAGCTTCTCGGCACCGCGCCGGGCGAGGGTGTGCTCCTCGACCACGCTGCCCCGCAGCCTGACGACGTCCGCCGCGGAGTAGGACCGCTTCACACCACGCCAGCGGGGGTTGGTCTTCCACTCCTGCTCCAGGGCCGCCGCTTCCTGCTCCAAGCGAGCCGACTGGGTCTTCTGGGTCTCCGCCATCGTGTTCTCCAACTTTGCGAACGTTGCGATCACTCGCCTGTTAACCGGGACCATGACATGCGCAGGGAAAACGGCGCCAGATCTCCAACTTGCCAAGTTGTGCTAATTTTTCGTAGCATTTTGCAAACGTTGCGAACCCTGAGGTTCACAACGACGTGGATTCCGGGTTCTTGATCGTTCCCGGCAAGGAAGTCCTTCACGGGGGATTCGATTCAGTGAGCAAGACTTTCGCCGGAGCGCGACTGCGTCATCTGCGAGAAAGCCGGTCGATGAGCCAAGCCGAGCTGGCTCGACTGCTCGAAATCTCGCCGAGTTACCTCAACCAGATCGAGCACAACACCCGTCCGCTGACCGTTCCGGTACTGCTTCGCATCACCGAAGCGTTCGGTGTGGACGCCGAGTTCTTCGCCAACAACGACACCTCCCGACTTGTCGCCGACGTCCGAGAGGCACTGTTGGACGAGTCGGTCAACGCCGACGTCTCCCCCGGGGAGATCAACGACTTGGCGAAGAACCTGCCCTCGGTGGCGCAGGCACTGGTCAAGTTGCACCGCAACTACCGCAACGCCATCGAGGCCACCGCGGCGCTCGTCACCGAGGACGGGCGCGGCACCCACGGCAGCCCCGCGGCACCCCTCCCCCACGAGGAGGTGCGGGACTTCTTCTACGAGCGCGAGAACTACGTCGCCGAACTCGACGAACGCGCCGAGAAGATGTACGAGGAACTGGGCCTGCGTCGAGACGAGATCCGAAACGGACTGCGCGATCGCCTGGCCGAACACTACGGCGTCACCGTGACCACCGAGGGACTCAACCTCGCCGCGGGCGAACAACACCGTTACGAACCCGACGCGAAGGTGCTGCGACTGGCGCCGACACTGCGCATCGGACAGCAGGCGTTCCGCATGGCCTCGCAGATCGCGCTGCTGGAGTACGACGACCTGATCACCGAACTGGCCGATTCGTGGGCGTTCTCGGGCCCACCGGCACGCTCGTTGGCGCGGGTGGGCCTGGCGAACTACTTCGCGGGCGCGCTGATCCTGCCCTACAAGGCGTTCCTCAGCGCGGCCGAACGGTTCCGCTACGACATCGAGTTGCTGTGCGAGCACTTCGGTGTCGGATTCGAGACGGTGTGCCACCGCCTGTCCACGTTGCAACGGCCCAAGATGCGCGGTATTCCGTTCTCGTTCGTCCGGGTCGACCGCGCGGGCAACATGTCGAAGCGCCAATCGGCCGCCGGGTTCCACTTCTCCCGCGTGGGCGGTGCTTGTCCGTTGTGGGTCATCTACGAGGCGTTCACCCGCCCCGGCAAGATCCTCCCCCAGGTCGTGACGCTGCCGGACGGCAAAAGCTACTTCTGGATCGCGCGCACCGTCTCCCGCAACATCGGCGGGTACGGCAGTCCGGGGAAGATGTTCTCGGTGGGACTCGGCTGCGAACTACGCCACGCCCACCGACTGGTCTACTCCGCGGGGTTGAACCTCGACGACAAGTCCGCAGCCACCCCCATCGGCATGGGCTGCAAGGTGTGTGAACGTCCCGCCTGCCCCCAACGGGCGTTCCCGACGATCGGCAAGGAACTGACAGTGGACGAGAACACCAGCACGTTCGTCCCGTATCCCGCGGTACCGAAGACGGACTGATCCCGACCGAGCCCCGTCCGGGGTGCGATCTCACCGCCATGGGGAGGCGCTCAGGGGGACCGCACCCCGGTCATCGGCCTCGATCAGTGCGAGGCCACCGTCCGTGTGTCGTCGATGACGCTACCGATACTCGGACCACGCGGCGGGATCGCGTCGTAGTCGGCCGGGTCGAGCTGGTTCACCCGGCCGCTGGCCACCGCGGAGAGCATCCCGTCGAGTCCGATGTAGACAGCCCTGGTCAACGCCGCGCGATACTGCTGGCCGAGCGTCTGGGTCTGTCCGCGCACCTCGAACAACACCGTGCCGCTTCCGTTGAGCGCGAAACTCCCGAGCCCGGTCCCCGGCAGGTGGAGATCCTGAGGGTAGAGCGTGACGTTGCCGAACAACGGTCGGTTGTTCGCCGCCCCCTGCAGCGCGTTGTAGACCGCGACGTTGAGCCGTTTGGAGTAGTCCAGGTCGTAGTCCGCGGCGTACTGCTCGTATCCCGGCGTGGTGGCCGGATCGTCGACGAACTTGCCGGAGATCGACAGGGTGACGAATTCGTCCGGGTCGTCCGGCATCACGTAGCACGCGCCCTGGTGGTGCAGGTCGACGTAGACGTCCACCTTGCCGAATTCGGCCTGCAACCCACGGTAGACGTCTCGCACCGTCCTACTCTCCGGTGTGATGTACCACCCGGGGGACTCGGAACTACCGGGGAAGTCCTCGGCACGCGGCACGTAGTTCAGATCCGGGTGATAGTCACGGTTGACGTCGAACCCGGGCCGCTCCGAATAGTCGTCCCCCTGGAGCGTGCCGGTGTAGTAGTTCCAGGCGGGCTCGCTCCCCCGCAGCTGCGGGAACCGAGCCGTCACCTCCTCCCACGTCATGTCATTGCCGCGCCGGTCCAGTTCGGCACCGTCGGGGTTGATCTTCGGGATCGCGACGATGGTCAGTTCGTCAAGCCACCGCCGTGCCTTCGCCGAGTCACTGGTGGCCAGCCAGTCCAACAGGTCGAGTATGGCGTCGGTACCGGTCTTCTCGTTGCCGTGGATCTCGCTGGTGATCAGTACCGCCTTGGGGCCCGTCCCCGCCCTCGCGCTCCAGATCTCGCGCCCGCGGTTGCTCATGCCGATCTGCTGGACGTCCACCTTGCCGTCGCTGATCCGCTCGATGCGGTCCAGCTCGATGCCGAGTTCGCGATGGTCGGTGAACTCGTTGATCGGCAGGTCACGCGGCTCGTCGCTGCACTCCTGAGCCGCGGAGACGAACGCCTCGTCCGTTGCCCGAGGACGATCGAGCTGGGTCGAGTAGGCGGGTACCTCGGAGAGGTCGGTCGACTCCGCGATGGCCGGGGAAGCGGTCGCGAGCAACGCGAACACTCCGGCGCCGACCAGCGCCGCCCGCGCGGGGCGTCTGATTGCTACCACGGGTGACTCCGAAAGGACAGGGACCACTCCTTGCTGAGAGTGATCACGACGTCACGGACGGAAGTTAGTTGTAGCAACGAACGTCCCCGCCGAAAAGGGCCGGGAAGGGCAGGCGTCGGGTTTGCCTGTTTCACAGCGACGCTCGACTACGCCCACGTTCGACGTGCTCGTGCCACCTTTCACGCTGCGGACACGGCGACACAATCTGCGGACACAGCTGCACAGTCCGCGGACACAGCTGCACAGCCTGCGGACACGGTGACACAGGCTGCGGACACGGAGTACGGGTGGGCGTTAAGTGGCTTCGCCGAGGGTCTTCTTCAACGCCTTGTTCGCCTTGCGGGCCATGTCCTTGATGGCCTCGCGGCGTTCGGCGTCGGCCTCGTAGTCGGCCTTGCGGTCCCGCACCACACGCGCCGGCGCCCCGACCGCGATGCCGTAGTCGGGGATGTCACCACGCACGACGGCGTGGGCCCCCAGCACACAGCCCCGTCCCACGCGGGTTCCCCGCAGCACCGACACCTTGGTGCCGATCCACGTGTCGGGACCGATCCGCACCGGGGACTTCACGATGCCCTGATCCTTGATGGGCACGGTGATGTCCGACGTCACATGGTCGAAGTCGCAGATGTAGACCCAGTCGGCGACGAGGGTGGCCGCGCCGATCTCGATGTCGAGATAGCCGTTGACCACGTTCTGGCGGCCGAACACCACCTTGTCGCCGATACGCAGCGAGCCCTCGTGGCAACGGATGGCGTTGCCGTCACCGATGTGCACCCAACGTCCGATCTCCATCCGGCCGTAGCCGGGACGGCAGTGGATCTCCACGTCCCGTCCGAGGAACACCATCCCGCGCAGGATGATGTGTGGATTGGCGATCCGGAACTTGAGCAGCCGCCAGTAGCGCACCAGGTACCACGGCGTGAAGGCACGATTGCGCCATACCCAGCGCAACGACTCGACCGTGAGAAACCGTGCCTGTCGAGGATCACGCCGGGCCCGGCGCCATGCCTGCACCCGCGACAACACGGGAGAGCCCCACATCGACGTCATGGGGTGACCGTAACGTGTGTATCGCGAGCACGGACGAGGGAGTGACGCGTGGGCACCAAGCTGATCATCGACACCGACCCGGGAGTGGACGACGCCTTCGCCATCGCGTTGGCAGCGCAGTCCGACGACGTCGAGCTGCTGGGCGTGACGACGGTGTTCGGCAACGTGCCGATCGAGACGACCACCCGTAACGCGCGCCGGATACTGGCGCTGTGCAAGCGTGGCGACGTCCCGGTGGCGGAGGGTGCCGCCCGCCCGCTCGTGCATCCCCACCTGCGCAGGGCGAAGTACGTACACGGCCTCGACGGCTTGTCGGGGCGTTCGGCGGCGCTGCCCGAAGCGGAACGTCCCGTCGAACCCGGGGGCGCGGTGCGGCTCCTGTCCCGACTGCTGGAAAGCTCCACGGAACCGGTGACGATCGTGCCGATCGGACCGCTCACGAACATCGCCACGCTCCTGGCGGCCCGCCCGGATCTACACCACAGGATCGCCAGGTTGGTGATCATGGGCGGTGCGCTGACGCACGGCAATTCCAGCGCCGCGGCCGAGTTCAACGTCTGGAGTGACCCGGAGGCCGCGCACCGGGTGCTCACAGGCGGGGAGGTGCCGTGCGTGCTGGTGCCCATGGACCTCACCTATCGCTGCGCAGTGGACAGGGAGTGGCTCGACACACTCGCGGCCTCGGGATCGCTCGGGGCCGCACTGGCCGCGCTGACCCCCGACTATCTCGCCCACTACCGCAAAGCGCTCGGCTGGGAAGGCATGGTGCTGCACGACGCGGTGGCGGTCGCGGAGGCCATCCGCCCCGGAATACTGCGCACCGAATCGCTGCCCGTCTCGGTGGAGACGTCGTTCGGACCCGCCCGTGGCGCGACGGTGGTCGACCGGCGTCGTCCCGAAGTACGGGCCGAGACCGAGGTACCCGACGGGGTCACATCGGTGGACGTCGCCGTGGACGCCGACCTGGACGCTCTTCGCGCGTTTCTCCTGGAGCGGCTCACACTGCGCTGATCGCACCACCCGATGCGAGGAGCCATTCGTTCGCACCAACGCGGGATGCCCTCACGCACCGTGGCCTTTCAGTGCTTATCCTGTGCCCATGAGGGCTGTCGGCGGACCGCGGATCCGAAAGCTGTTGCTCGCGGTGTTATCGGCAGCGGTCGCCGTGAGCGTGTTCGTCGTGGCACTGCGCCTCACCCCGCAGAGCGCCGAGAGCACAGCGGCCTCACCGCCGAGTTCGGACCCGAGTCCGTCGTCGGTTCCGTCCACACCGCCGAGCGCCGAGCCACCGACGTCGTCGGTGCCCCCCACGTCGAGACTGCGCTTCGAGGAGTGGGTGGACGACGTGGCCGACTGGCTCGACATCCCGCACCGGGCGATGCACGCCTATGCGACCGCGACGGTGCTGCTGACCGAGGAACAACCCGACTGTCACCTGTCGTGGGTGACGCTGGCCGGAGTCGGTCGCACGGCCACCGATCACGGTCGGGTGAACGGGGGCACGATCACCGAGGACGGCACCATGTCCGAGCCCATCGACACGGTGGAGGTCCGCGACTTCGCCGGCGACCTGGTGTCCGTACCCGGCGCGGCGGGACCGCTGCAGCTTTCACCGGACGTCTGGGAACGTTTCAAGGCAAGCCCCACCGAGGGGACCCCGGACATCCAGAACATCGACGACGCCGCTTTGACGGCGGGCAGGGCGATGTGCGCGGGTGGTCGGGACCTCTCCGACGGCGACGGCTGGTTGGACGGCGTGTCGGTGCTGCAGGACGAACCGTTGTTTCTGCACCGCGTGTTGGCCACCGCCAACGTCTACGGCACAGTGGGCGAGAACCGCAGCGAACCGAACACCGCCGCGTTGCAGGCCGTCATGTTCGCCGTCGACAAGATCGGCCTGCCGTACGTGTGGGGCGGTAACGGCGAGGAAGCCGGTCACGACGGTTTCGACTGCTCGGGGCTGACCACGGCCGCGTACGCCAGCGCCGGGATCACACTGATGCGCACGGCGCACACGCAGTACCACAGTGTCCCGTTGGTGCCCGCCGACGAGGAACTGCAACTCGGGGACCTCGTGTTCTTCGGCGATCCCGCGACCAAGATCCATCACGTGGGCATCTACATCGGCAACCGACAGATGATCGACGCGCCGACCTTCGGCCAGGCCGTGCAGGTGCACAACTATCGCAAGCCGGGCGACAACTACGCGGGCGCGGGCAGGCCGACCGCGGCGTAGTACGCATCCAGCGGCCTCAACCGCCGACGTAGGCCGCCAGGTGGGCACCGGTGAGTGTGGACCGATCGGCGACGAGCTCCCTCGGGGTGCCCTCGAAGACGATCCGACCTCCCTCGTGGCCGGCTCCGGGACCGAGGTCGATGATCCAGTCGGCGTGCGCCATGACGGCCTGGTGATGCTCGACGACGATGACCGACTTCCCCTCCTCGACGAGCCGGTCGAGGAGACCGAGCAACTGCTCGACGTCGGCGAGGTGCAAGCCGGCGGTCGGTTCGTCCAGGACGAGGATCCCACCCCTCTCCCCCGGGTGCGTCGCGAGTTTGAGCCGCTGTCGTTCCCCACCGGACAGTGTCGTGAGCGGTTGGCCGAGGGTGAGATAGCCGAGTCCCACGTCCACGAGTCGTTGAAGGATCCTGTGGGCCGCGGGGACACGCGCTTCACCGGCGCCGAAGAACTCCCCGGCCTCGTCCACCGACATCGCGAGCACCTCGCTGATGTCACGTCCCCCGAATTCGTATTCGAGTACCGAGGGCTGGAACCGCTTCCCCTCGCATTCCTCACAGGTGACGGCCACCCCGGCCATCATCCCCAGGTCGGTGTGGAGGAAACCGACGCCGTTGCAGGTGGGGCAGGCGCCTTCGGAGTTCGGGCTGAACAGTCCCGGCTTCACACCGTTGGCCTTCGCGAACGCCTTGCGGATCGGGTCGAGCAATCCGGTGTAGGTCGCCGGGTTGCTGCGTCGCGAGCCGCGGATCGGTGTCTGGTCCACCGCGACCACACCCACATCGGCGGGCAGCGAGGAATGCACCAACGAACTCTTGCCCGAACCCGCGACCCCGGTGACGGCGACCAGCACGCCGAGCGGGATGTCGACGTCGATGTCGCGCAGGTTGTGCGTGTTCGCCCCACGGACCGGAAGCCGACCGGTGGGTGTCCGCACGGTCTTTTTGAGGGCGGTCCGGTCGTCGAGATGGCGGCCGGTGAGGGTACCGCTGCCCCGCAACCCCGCGACGGTGCCCTCGAAACAGACCGAGCCGCCCGCGGCACCCGCTCCCGGGCCGAGGTCGACGACGTGGTCGGCGATCGCGATGACCTCCGGCTCGTGTTCCACGACGAGCACCGTGTTCCCCTTGTCGCGCAACCGCAGCAGCAGCTCGTTCATCCGCTGGATGTCATGAGGGTGCAGACCGGTGGTCGGCTCGTCGAAGACGTAGGTGACGTCGGTCAGCGGAGAACCGAGGTGGCGGACCATCTTGACGCGCTGCGCCTCACCACCCGACAGGGTGCCCGACGGTCGGTCGAGCGAGAGGTATCCGAGCCCGATCTCCACGAACGAGTCGAGCGTGTCCTGCAAGGCGGCCAGCAGCGGCGCCGTCGTCTCCCGCACCCGACTCCCACCGGATTCGCGGAGCCCGCGCACCCATTCGGCCAGGTCGCTGACCTGCATCGCGCAGGCGTCGGCGATGTTGACCCCCTCGATCCTCGACGAGCGGGCCGTCTCGGACAGCCGGGTGCCGTCGCACTCCGGACAGGTGGTGAACTTCACCGCGCGTTCCACGAACGCCCGGATGTGCGGCTGCATCGCCTCCTTGTCCTTGGACAGGAACGACTTCTGGAACTTCGGGATCAGCCCCTCGTAGGTGAGGTTGACACCGCCGATCCTCACCTTGGTCGGCTCCTTGTACAGGAAGGCGTCGAGTTCCTTCTTCGTGTAGTCCCGGATCGGTTTGTCGGGGTCGACGAACCCCGACTCGGCGTAGAGCCGCACCGTCCAGAAGCTGTCCGACTTCCAGCCGGGGATGGTGAACGCCCCCTCGGAGATCGACTTGGACTCGTCGTAGAGCTGGGTGAGGTCGATGTCGGAGATCGTGCCCAGCCCCTCACAGCGCGGACACATGCCGCCGGTGATGCTGAACCCGCGTCGCTCCTTCACCTTCCTTCCGCCCCGCTCCAGCGTGACCGCACCCGCTCCGCTGATCGAGGCGACGTTGAACGAGAAGGCCTGGGGCGAGCCGATGTGCGGCCGGCCGAGCCGGCTGAACAGGATGCGCAGCATCGCCCCCGTGTCGGTCGCGGTGCCGACCGTGGACCGGGGGTCGGAGCCCAGCCGCTGCTGGTCCACGATGATCGCGGCCGTCAACCCGTCCAACACGTCGACGTCGGGCCGCGCCGAATGCGGCATGAAGCCCTGCACGAAAGCGCTGTAGGTCTCGTTGACCAACCGCTGTGACTCCGCGGCGATCGTGTCGAACACGAGGGAGCTCTTGCCCGAGCCGGACACACCGGTGAACACGGTCAGCCGACGTTTCGGGATCTCGACGGTGAGGTTTTTGAGGTTGTTCACGCGCGCGCCGTGCACCCGGATCGTGTCGTGGCTGTCGGCGGCGGGTATCGCGGGCGATGAGTCCTTGGTCACAATTGGAAACCCTATGGCGGGCACCGACACTCTCGGGCGGGCAAATACGGTCGTGCCGACGGCCTCGAACCCGAGCCGATCGGACCGGAGGTCGAGACGGTGTCCGGTCGCCTCGCCCCGCACGGCACCGCGGCCCAGCGACGCGATCACGTCCCCGCTCAGCGCCCCACCATCGCCGAGGGATCTTCGAGACACTCGGTGATACGGCCGTAGTGAAAAACCAGACCTCCGGTGAGGAGCCCACCATGCGCGAGGCCTTGCGCCGTGACCTGACCGTCGCCCTCAAAGCTCGCGACCGAGTACGAGGAGAGGGGCCGCACCGACCACGCCGACCGGCTCCGCGCCGAGGCCGAGGTGCTGAGTCGACACCTCGCCTGATATCCGGCCGAAGACCCGGTCGCCCGACGACAGTCCCCTCGAAGGCGGGCGTCTCAACCCTGCTCGGCGTCGCGCTACACCGGGACCCGCTCCGCACGACACACGAACGCCGTGGGGGCACGACCGATGCGGGTGAGCACCACGCTCACCTCGTTGGCCCCCCGTGGTTTGAGCCTGCGACGCAACGCGTCGGGGTCGATGTCGAGACCCCGCACCAGGATCTCCAACCGGCCCACGTCGTGTCGCCGCAACGCCGCTCGCAGCGCCTTCTCGCTGTAGCGGCCCGACTCCAGCACCCGAAACGCCCGTACCCCCGGCGGCGGCGTGTCCCCGGTGAGGTAGGCGATGCGTGGATCGAGCTGCCACAGCCCGTGCCGGGCGGCGTAGTGCCGCACCAGTCCGGCCCGCACCACGGCGCCGTCGGGGTCGACGATCCACTCGCCCACCTCGTCCACCCCGACGTCGTCGGGTTCGGCATCGGTGATCGACCACGCCTCACCGGTGGAGTTCAGCACGGTGGCCCGCCGTGACGCGGTGGCCAGTCCCTCGCTGTACAGACTCGCCTCACGCACGCGACCGTCCAACGAGATGATCTCCACTTCAC
>SMEH01000387.1_pt1 | contig 13730 bp, 7 predicted proteins | sample 2456361 | NCBI WGS metagenome assembly SMEH01 (sample SAMN10132587, study PRJNA489261) | soil metagenome | isolation source: day1 control-loamy sand soil ammended | place: USA | reverse complement strand
GCTTTCCCATATGGCAGTCGATAAAAACCGTTTGCGCATATGGACGCCATGGCCTTCCAAGGTAGACACTTCCCTCGGGCGCATCTCCAGTAAGCTTACAATTGATGAACACAAAGCCGTATTTTGCGTCTTCATCCGTTGAGGCAGCAGTGATATAGCTACCGCCTTTCTTAGAATATATTTCACAGTTTTCAAATACAGCTGTAGACCATCCGAAGATAAAATCTGTAGTCCCTTCTATGTAGCAGTTCTTATAGTATTGCCTGCTGTTTCTACCATGGGGGTATAGTGTATCTTGGAATCCTAGAAAGCGGCAATTTTCAAACATCACCTGATCGCCATCTATTCTGACTGCCACTGCTTGACCCACAGGGCCAGAGGAGTTCTGGAAGGTGATGTTCTTTGCTGTGAAGCCATCACCAAAAACAAAGAAACTGGAAGAGCCAGAAGTGCCTATGTTTTCTCCAAACCTATTTTGTTTTGAAGCATAGTCATCATAGGTAAGGATAGTTTTCTTTACACTCTCTCCTATAAATGTAACATTGATCTTAGTGCTAGGAAGGATGAGTTTTTCCTTGTATATGCCATTCTTGATAAAGATGACTGTTTCATTGGCCCTCAAATCTGGCACAGCGTTAATGGCATCTTGAACTTTGGAAAAGTCTCCTGAACCATCTTGCGATACTACAAAATGATAATCCTGAGCATGTGCCCAATTGACACTTAATATCCAGCATCCGAGCACTAAATAAATCAATTTCTTCAATTGCATAAGCTTTTACATTTCCACGGTAGTTTTAGCCATAAGATCTTATGACCATCTTTAATTCTGGCCTGCTGAAAAACGCATAAAAAGGCTTTTTGACCTTAAATTGCTTTGGTTCCTATCTCCCAGTTGGACTTTTTCAGCAAGCCTTAATTCATGTTTTCGTAAATCAATGAAGCTAAGATAAAAGGCCCTACACCCTTAGGATCATTATCTCTTTTTGTCTCATTGACATAGTACTCATAAGTACCGCTTCTATAAGGATTGCCTCCCAAGCCGGCTACTGCGCAAACGCTAGTAAGGCTGATCGTACCATCTTCATTTTCTTGAACAAACTGATCAATGAGACCTTTATACCCTTTTATGCCGTTGGTCTTGAATTTTTGATCGATATAACCTTTTTCGGTCCCTTTAAGCAAAAAGTAAGTGAACATTGAAGAAGCAGATGCTTCCAAGTAGTTCCCTTCTCTATCTCCTTGGTCTACAACCTGGTACCAAGCCCCTGTAGCCTCATCTTGATACCTCACGATGCCCTCTGCCATACGGTGGGCGATTTCCAAGATCTGATCCCTTTTAGCATGGTCTTCTGGTAGGTAATCCAATATATCCACAATGGCCATGGCGTACCAACCCATGCCTCTACCCCAGAAATTTGGAGAAAGTCCTGTCTCAGGATCGGCCCATGCTTGTTCTCTGCTTTCATCCCATCCATGGTAGTAAAGCCCCTTTTCTTTGTCATAGGCATTTTTGTCCATGAGATATACTTGCATAGCAACATCGTCGAAAAGCGCTGGCTCATCATATTCAGCAGCGTATTTGGCTAAAAAAGCCGCTCCCATATAGAGGCCATCTAACCACATCTGATGCGGGTATACTTTTTTATGCCAGAAGCCTCCTTCAGAAGTTCTTGGATGCTCACGCATTTGGTCGCGAAGTGTCTCTATCGCCAGCTTATATTTTTCTGTTCCAGTTTCTTCATATAGATCTATCAAGAATTTACCTGGATTTATTCTGTCTATGTTATAGATAGACTTTTTATAGGTCTTTATGTCACCGCTTTCATTGATCATGCTGTCAGCGTAGGACTTGGCATAATTGAAATAGCGCTTTTCTCCAGTATCGTCGTACACTTCCATCATAGCACTACAAATAAGGCCATTTGTGTACTCCCATTTGGGCTTATCCCTGAAATCGAGATATTGTGGATCAGGAGTGCGTTTCATTTCAGAATCTGCCATCCAAGCAGCATAGGAAATTTTTTCTGCTGAGCTGTCCTCTACATTTGTATTGGAACTTTCCGTTTTATTGCCGCTGCAAGAGACCAATGTCAATGCGCCAGCTATTATCGCCATCAGCGGCTTGCTCATATTTATTCTGAACCTATTATTTTTCATGGATTATTTGATTTAAGTATAGTTCTATATTAGTATAGGCTTTATCTAATGAATAGGCCACGTTGTCTATAGGATCATGAGGGTTTAGTCCATGCTTTTCTTCCCAAAAGTCAGGCATTCCATCCCCATCACTGTCCAATGGTGCTTTTGCTTTCTTCAATTCGGGCCACCCACCTACATCTTCTTGGGAGTCGATGATGCCATTGCCATAAGTAGCATTTCCAACCCTTACTTCTTCCACTATCCGACTGTCCACTGCATCCCGGCTAAGGCTAGCGCCCGCGGTCTTTAGAACTGCTTCATATGCATCAACTGCAGTTTGCGTCTCAATTGCTTCCACAGGAATTGACTTATCTACAAGTGGCAGCGACTTGTCCTCACACACCACGCCCAAGGCATTGTTTTGGGTTATAGCTTCATTTCCGTGCATATAGTTACCCATTACGTAAAATTTCCCGTAGGGCTTCCATGGATTCACGATCCGGTTGCGCTTTGTTTTTTCTGTTGCGGGTCCCGGTTTATAATAATTATTGACCATATTATATTGACCCGACTCGCCAGCATAAGCGCTATTGGCCTGCCAATTATAGATGACATTATTGCGGAAGTCAACGATCTCCTTTTCTGGTTCCTTATGTGTTCTCGCTCCATTGAACCTAGGATTTCTACTCTTATGATGAGCCAGCAAGTTATGATGAAAAGAAGCGCCCTTACCTCCCCAAATTCCCCCATAACCATGCTCACCTTTTGAATGCACAGAGTTGTTCAGGCTTTCAGAGATAATGCTCCACTGCAAGGTGAAGTTTTCATTATCGTAAAATGAAGCAGCCTCATCTGTGCCCCAACTAAAAGAGCAATGATCGATGATGATATTTTTTTGTCTAATAGCACTAATGGCATCATCTTCTATTTTATTCTCATCGCCCATGCGGAATCGCAAATAGCGGATTATTACATTGTCTGCATTTATTTTGACCGGATAGCCTCTTAAGGTTATTCCTTCACCAGGGGCTGACTGCCCAGCAATAGTGATGTCGCCATTTTTTATTCTCAAAGGAGATTCCAAAACAATGGTGCCTGCCACAGCAAATGTAATGGTGCGAGCACCTTTTGCTTCAATTGCCTCTCTTAGGCTTCCAGCGCCGTTATCATTAAGATTCTGCACGATCATTACCTCTCCCCCTCTACCTCCAGTGGTAAACTTCCCAAATCCTTCTGCTCCTGGAAAGGCCAGCGGCTGGGCATGCACAGGAACTGAACAAATTACCAAGCTAAAAACCAATCCTACAATGAAGTATTTATACATATTTCTTATGTTTGATTGGTATGCCTTTATGAAACACACCTGATACTCTCTGTCATATTTTATGAATAAGCTGCTTAACAAGGAACTCATTCCTGATCTGTTAGCTTGGCCAGAAACGCTTCTGTTTCCTCTATGACCAATGTTGGATCCCAATTATCTACAATCTTCGTAGGCGTATCAGCATACACGGTTTTCAAGACATTGGTGATTGTGTACTCGGCTGCTTCCTCGGCGGCAAGTTGTTTTGCCCACGCCACTCTTTTATTAGGCGCAGCGCCTTCCCCCGTGTTCTTGTATTCGACATATCGGGCTGTCGATTCATTATCAGTATTGCCCCAATTGTTCCAACCTTCCGGTTTTATCGCATCCGACATTTTACAGTTGATAAAAGCTACAGCAGCGTAAGGCCTCCAAGGTCTTCCCAATGTGGTGATATGCTTTCCTGTGCCAGTAATAGTACAGTCTTTGAAGACATAGCCATAATTCACATACGGTTCAGTAGATGCTGCTGTGATAGCACTGCCCCCTTTGGTATGAAGTTGGCATTGATCAAAGAATGCCGTAGAAGGTCCAAAAATAAAATCCGTAGAACCTTCTATGTAGCAATTTTTGAAATATTGGCGAACCCGTCCTCCATACATCGTGTCTTGATATCCCAGAAATCGGCAATTGACAAATACTGCCTTGTCCCCTCCTATGTAAATAGCCAACGCTTGTCCCACAGGTCCAGCTGAATTCTCAAAGGTGATATCTTTGGCATAAAAACCTTCACCATAAATAAAACTACTAGAGGAGCCACTGGTGCCATACGCTTCGCCTGTGTCAGGATTGATTTTGGAGGCATAATTATCGAAAGTCAAGATCACCTCAGAAGCACTTTCACCGATAATTGTAACATTTACTTTATTTTTCGGCAAGGTAAGCACTTCTTTATAGGTGCCTTTTTTGATGTATATAACGACACGTTCTCGGCTGAAATTAGGAACGGCATCAAAAGCCTCTTGCACTGTAGTAAAATCTCCCGTACCATCGGCAGCCACCACAAAATCATAGGCGGTAGGCTCCAATTCTTCTTCAACGATCTCAGCATCGTCATCGCTCTTGCTACATCCCACCAGTACCAGTGGGAATACCAATGTACAAGTAAACAATAATTTTGTCAGATATACTTTCACACTTTTCGGCTTATATACAGTGGAACTACTTTTTTGCATCGATAATGTCTTTTACTAAGCTATTGATATATACTTCCACATTATCATATACCGTGCTTAGATCTCTTCCATTAGTTTGATCCTTATTAGGATCTAGTTTCATCGCGATTTTCCATTCATCGGGCATTCCATCGCCAGAGCTATCCACTGGTGGAGGCAATGTCTCTAATACAGGCCAACCTCCCACATCGCTTTGGGTGTCGATAATGCCCTTTTTGCTTCCGTTAGAACCTTCATAGGTAAAACTTCCCTCGCGGACATCCTTCACTACTCTTTCATCGACTGCATCTCTTACCAATGAGGCACCTGCATAATCAAGGATAAGCTCATAAGCTTCTTGGGCAGTGTGGGTAGTGACGTTATTGTCGATATCATGAGGCGTTGTCATCCTCATGGCTATTTTATCCTCTTCCGGAACGGTTCCGTAGCTATTGTGGAATTGGTTGTACACACCATAGGCCCAATTATCATTCGTTGCCTGAGCGCTGCCTTCCACATAGTTGCCATCTATAAAGAACTTACCCCATATATCATAAACCTCTGTGCCTTCATTTTTATTTTTGTCGATCGAGATGATCCTGTTTCTTTTGGAACCCGTTGGAGAAGCTGGACCGGGTTTGTAGTAATTGTTTACAATGTTCACATTCATTGCTTCACCGCCATAAGTGCTGTTGCCAACCCAGTTATAAATTACATTGTTCCGCATATCGACTAGGTCTGTCAAGGCAAAAGCTTTTCCTGCCTCTTCGCCCAAACGAGGGTTTCGGCTATCGTGATGTGCCAAGAGGTTGTGATGGAATGAAGCATATCTTCCTCCCCATATCCCTCCATATCCATGAGCTCCTTTGTCGTGCACGGAGTTTCGCAAACTTTCTGCTATGATGCACCATTGGAGCGTGGTGTTTTCATTAGCATACATAGAGACGCATTCGTCCGTTGACCAACTCATGGAACAATGATCTATAATGATATTTTTGTTAAACCTACTCTCTAGTGCATCTGCTTCTTGCTGAGCTTCATCGCCCATCCTAAACCTTAGGAAGCGAATAATTACATTATCCGTTTGAATGACTACAGGATAGTTCTTTAGTGTAATGCCATCTCCAGGTGCTGTCTGGCCTGCGATGGTCAGGTCGCCATTGCGAATATTCAGTTTAGACTTGAGTTCGATATTTCCTGAAACCTTAAAAAGGACATATCTAGGGCCAGAGGCATCGATGGCGGCTCTGAGGCTGCCCGGTCCAGAATCATGTAGATTGGTTACATACATCACTTTCCCGCCTCTTCCTCCGGTGGTATATTTCCCAAACCCCTCTGCTCCTGGGAAAGCAAGTGCTTCCTCATCTATAGGCTCTAAGTCGGGATCATCTTGGTCATCATCTTCATCATCGATCTGCTCATCATCTGGATCAGGATTAACATTGTCATCGCTCTTACAACTGGCCATGCTCATGAACAGAAAAAAGCTTAAAATTAAATATAGGTATTGTGGAATTTTATAATTCATCTTTTGGGATTTTAGATGTTAGACAGCAGATGTTAGACTTAAGACTTGAGATATTAGACTTGGGAATTAAGACATTAGAGAATTGTCTATTCTCTAATGTCTACCCTATCATCTTAATAATTCACTTCTATTGTCTATTATCTGATGTCTTAGTACTTTCTTATTCGCTTCTATCTCTTGTAGGGTCTCCAGCCGTGTCTTTGCCTTCAAAGCTGTCATCTTTGATGGTAAAGTTGCCGTTTGCTGGATCTACAAACAAGTCTTCCGAAGTACCTGCATAAGGCTTCAGATCAGGGATGTGATTTCCAGTGCTTACATAATCTGAAGTGCTGTAGGTGTTACTTGAACTTACTAAACCATTACCTGTTCTTACCCCTTTTACTTTCACTTCTCCGTCACCATCTGGGTCTCCAAGGCCTATTCCGAAAATGCTGTTATTTATCTCTACACCATTAGTAACATCTACACCGTTATAATCCACCAAATATCGTGTTGCTTGAGGAGCTTGGTTGAAAGTACAATTATCGATTAGAATTGAATTGCTTGCTGCTTTACTAATAAAAATTCTCTCAACCTTATATATTGTACTGTTGGTGATTTTAATATTATCAACTCTTGAACCAGCATGATCTATATTAACTACTCCATAACCTAGTACGTCTCTAATAACAGTATTATTAAAATTGAAATCAGTTATGGTAACATCTGGAGTTTTTATACGGCTTACCCCTCTAAATGCTCTAATTATACATCCCTCAAAACTGATTTTACCAACATCACCTGCATTATCTATGTTGAAAACATAGTTTCCAGTTCCATTACCGATCAACTCCAAATTCTCAAATTCTATAAAATCAATAACACTGCCTTCAGCGATATCAAAATTGCTGCTTGTCAAGTCAACCAATGCCTTGCCTGGCTCAAATGTTACCTCGCTCATGATTTTCACAGAACGGTCAAGTGCTGTTGTGGCATCAATGGTGTATGTCACTCCTTTTTTCAAGATCACAACGCTACCGGCATCAATCTGAGAAAGTGTGTCTTGCAGCACAGACGGACGATCGGTAATGCCCGTAAGGTCGATTACGCCTTCTTCCAATTCTTCTTTAGTAGTAAATGTAATCGTACCTTTTGAGTTTTCTCCTGCAAATATCTCTGCCCTATAGCGTGTCTCCGGCTCAAGACCAATTATCAGCTTCTGTCCATTGAGGATATCCGCTTCATCCAAATCAAATGTAGTGGATGCGCCTACAGGCTCGCCTTCAATATCTATGGCTACTACAACAATCTTATCAATGCCGGCAGACTCTCTCCAGGACAACAATGCCCCTTCATCCGTAACATCGACATCACCTAAGGGCAAGAAAATTTGCTCGCCTCTAATGCTGAACCTGGAGCTAACTAACCAACCTGACTCAGCACTGTTACCATAAGCATTAGCCTTTACTCTGGCAAAATAAGGTGTTCTCACCTGTATGTCCTCATCGGTAATGGTTACCCCTGCAGTATCCGTCACTGTCGTATATACTATTTCCGTTTCAAACAAGGTATCTGCAGCCACCTCCACTGTGTAGGTGACAGGCATACCCGAAGTATGCAAAGATGGGTGCCATGATAAGAACACTGAAGTTTCCCCGCTGGTCGTTTTTATGTCACTAGCGGGAGTAAACATTCTCTTTGGGACGCCGACCTCCAAGTCGTCGTCCTTATCACAAGAGGCTAAAGTCATCATAGCCAATACAGCCGCAGATAATAGCCAATAAGATTTTATTATATTTTTCATACGATTTCTTTTAATCAAGTTAATCAAGTACTTCATTTAACTATTAATAATCATAATCTTGGGTGAGATTATAATTCTGGTTAAGAACACCCGAAAAAATTGGGAAAAGCTCTCGGGCATTCGGCTGAAACTTGATAGCAAAACCTTTAAGTTCGCCTGTAATGTTATCTTCTTTGATGGCGTCTGCCCAACTTACTCGTATATAGTCTTCTAATCCGGCACCAGACTCTGGTTCAGGCTTGAACATTACTTCCGATACAGGTCCTCCATACAAGTCAAAGCTTGCAATCTCATCTTCAACAGATTCAGTGTTCAAGAAAGGTGTTTTCTTATAATATACATACTTCGGGATATTAGCATACTTTCCTTCCTGATTCATCATATCCCTAAGGTTTTGTCGGGTTTTTTCAATCGTAGTAGCCAGTAGGTTCCAACGGATCAAGTCATATTTGCGTATGCCTTCACCACCAAACTCTAACAACCGCTCATGAACAATAGCATCAAAGAAGCCTTGGTAATCGGTAGGTATCGTACCCATTTTGTCTTCATGTCCTACAAAAGCCCTTTTTCTCACATCTTCCAGTGCTTTGACAGCCTCAGCAGATGGTCCACCATTCAACTCATTGTCGGCTTCAGCAAACATCAGTAGAATGTCGGCATAGCGTAATATGGGCCAATCAATGCCTAAGTTTTGGTTGGTACCTGCTATGCTTGTCCAGTATTTTCTGAATTTGCCATCTCTCATGAGCAAAGGCGAAGTCAGTTCCTTATTGTCGTCATTGTCAATCTGATAATAAGCCAATGTCACATCCCTTCTAGAGTCGCCTACTGGCGCAAATTCATAGAAATATGTAGGAATTGCCTCTGTACCTCCGTTGGCTTTTCCATACTTAGAGTTATCAGCAATTCGGATTCCAGTAGCGTATCCTAATTTACTATCAGACCGAGAATTACCTCCAAAAGCGCCTACTTGGAATATCCACTCATTGGTAGGATCAAGGTCATGTCCATGCAATGTCTTGAAAAGGTTTTCATACACAGGATTTAGGCCATTCTCACCTCTATCAATAATGTCTTTGGATTCTTTCCGTGCAATCTCATAGTAGTCTTTATAGTCACTTCTACGTTCCATAAGCTGAGGATCTCTTCTCAAAGAATATCCACCCCTAGCAAGCGCAATTCTAGCACGCAACCCTTTCACTGCTGCTTTGCTGATCCTTGTAGGAGGGTCACCCGACTCACTTCTCCATGGCACATATTCTGCAGCAAGTTCAAGATCTTCCAATAACCTATCATAGATCACGTCTCTATCTGTTTTAGGTAAGTAAAGATCATCCAACAATGCTGAAGGCTGGAACTGTGCGGGCACATCGCCCCAGTTGCGGATCAGTTCATAATAGAACTGGGCTCTTAGCGTAAGCGCTTCTCCTAAGTATTTACGCATCAGCCATTTTTCTTCTTCTGTGCCACCATCAAATAATGATGACTGCGGTATATAGTGAATCAAATTATTAGCGGATTCGATACCCGCATAAAGCTGCAGAAATGGCTTGTACATTTCTGTATTATCGGGATGCACGCCATAGCCACTAATGCCCCTCCGATCTAGGGAATTATAGTCTCCCCCTACCTTAAAATCTTCTCCTCCTTTAGGGTAAAGTACCGAAATTCTACTTCCATATGCATCATCTCCCATAAGATTGCTATATACTCCTACAAGCGCAGACATGGTATAAGAGGTGCTTTCAAAAACTGGGGTTTGTGATACTTCTGAAGGATTCTCATAATCTAAGAAATCCTCACAACCTGAAAAGAGCAATAAGCTTCCTGTAAGTATGCTTAAAGCAAAGGGTTTTATTTTTATATCTATGAATTTCATAAAGACACTGTTTATTAGTTAGAAAGTAATATTTACACCACCCAAAATAAACCTACTACGTGGGTATGCTGCGTAGTCAACAGCAGGCGTAAGCGGATTGGCACGTCGCGTATTAGCTTCAGGGTCATAACCCGTATAGCCTGTGATCGTCCACAAGTTATTTACTGTAGCATAAACCCTAAATTTGGATATGCCAATTCTGCTCACTAAGTTTTCTGGAAGCGTATAACCGAGTGTCAAGTTGCTGATACGCAAATAAGATCCGTCCTCAATGGCAAAAGAATGCAAGAAGTATTGTCCTTGAGCAGGTGTCCAATATTTGGTGTTCTGGTTCATTTCTGCTAGCAAATCAGGATTAGTAACCAATTGCCCATTATCATCGAACCACTTCCAGCGATCATTCATAAGCGCCAGCATATTATTATCTCTATACAAATACTGAGTAGTATACTCTATCTTGTTTGCATTGTACACTTTGTTGCCCACTGAGAAGTTCATGAACAAGCTCAAGTCGAAATTCTTATAAGTGAATTGTTGGTTGAAACCACCAATGAATTTTGGTTGCGCATTGCCTAGAACAGTTCTGTCTTCTGTTGTAATCATCATGTCGTCTGAGTCGCTTAACTTCTTCAGTTTAAGGTCACCTGGCTGTGGAGCCCTGTTTCCTAACGCTACTTGTTGGCTATTGGGAACATCATCTCTAAGTTGGTATGACCATGTTCCATCTCCATTGTTGATCACATTAAAATCATCTATGGTATAGAACCCGTCAGTTACATACCCATAGAACTGCCCTACTGGCTTCCCTACTTCTACTTGGAAATCCTGATAAGTTGAATGAATCCATCCAGACTCCGTCAAGTAGCTTTTCAAGGGGTTACCATCTGTATCTATCCCTAGATTCAATATGGTATTTTTGTTAAAGGCCATGTTGAAATTAGTTGTCCAATTAAAGTCATTTCCTTCTGCTACGATCCCTTGTAATTGGATCTCCAAACCTTTATTCTCCGTTTCACCAATATTCTGTGTTTGAACTGAGTATCCACTTGTTTGTGGTATATTAGCACTCAGCAGCAAGTCTTTGGTAGAGTTTTGATATACCTCCAAAGAACCGCTTAACCTACCTCGGAACACCGAAAAGTCCACTGCAAGGTTACGAGAGAGTGTAGTTTCCCAAACTAATGACCTATTAGTAAGTTTGGTAATATACATTCCAGGAGTAATCGATTCTGTGAATGCATAACCATAGTTACCTGAAGTGATAAACGTTGATTTCCACTCGTCGGAAGGTATTCTATTGTTACCCACAGCACCAATACTTGCCCGCAATTTCAGGTCATCCAGCCAGCTTCTCGCTCCTTGCATGAAATTCTCTTCTCCAATATGCCACGCTACCGCTCCAGAAGGGAAATATCCTGTGCGATTTTCAGGAGCAAATAATGAAGAAGCGTCTCGGCGTAATGAAACCGTCGCCCTATATTTTCCTCTAAAGTCATAAGCAGCACTTCCAAACCATGAGAGTGTTCTGTTTGATCCAACACTTGTAGTAGGCGCATCTTGAATAAGTCCAGCAGGTGGTGTAGCCTTACCAATTCCCGCAAAGGCCATCTCAGCAGTAATATCTACTGGCAACCATTTTGTGGTTACACTTCGATTCTTTGCATCTCTTTGCCAAATCTCCTGCCCTACCAATAGGTTTAGGTTATGGTCATCCCCAATCCTAGTCCTATAGTTTAAGGTATTGGAGTTCGTCAATGACAAGTACTGCGACCCAGTCATTTGCACTACCGGCTGGTCGTTGTTCTGACGTGCTATACTGGTCACTACACCGTTAAATGTATTCCGATCTCTGTCGGTAGTATTGATACCAAATACAGATTTGAAGGTCAGCCCTTTTATCAGTTCATAGCTGAACCAACCATTCAAGATAACGTCGTTTCTATTATCCTCTCGCAATTCTTGATTGGCCAACAGTACTGGGCTAGTAAGGTTCGTCAGGTTGGCATACTCCGGATCAAACTCATCCACTACACTTTCCATTCCGGGTGCTACAAAAGGCCTGAAACGAACAGCATTTCTCAGCCTGTTAGAACTTTGAGTACCGGTACTTGAAGTACCTACCCCTTCTATCGTCTGACGACTATATCGTGAAGTAAATCCAAGTCTAAGCTTATCTGTGGCTCTATGGTCGAACTTAAAAGATGCCAAAGTTCTGACATACCCAGAGTTCAGCATAATACCTTCTTCGTCGGTATGGTTGAGGTTAAAATTAAAATTGGTTTTTCCTGTTCCCCCTATCACGTTTAGGATATGTGTTTGGCTTATAGCATCTCTACCAAACACCTCATCTTGCCAATTTGTAAACGGCATGTCCTTATAAAGTTCGAGGTCTTCATATCTACCATAACGCTCTCTAAAACCTCTTCTAGTATCCTCATTAGTATTATAATTATATATCTGATGCTGATACTTTACGTAATCGTAAGGGTTCATCACATCGAGCGTGTTAACGATGCTCCGTACCCCTACATGACCGTTATACGATACTTGAGTCGGCATTTCGGTCCCACCTTTAGTAGTAATCACTACAACGCCATTAGCTCCTCTTGCCCCATAAATAGCTGTAGAGGCAGCATCTTTCAACACATCAATAGATTCGATTTCTTGCGGTGATAAAAAGTTAAGGGCATCCTCTACTTGTATCCCATCCACGATATATAGTGGGGAGTTATCGCCGGTGATAGATGTTCCCCCTCTTACCCTAATCTGGACTTCCGCACCTGGCATTCCCTCTGAAGTGGTTACTTGCACACCAGCAAGTCTACCTGTAAGCACTTCACCTGCGGTACTCAAGGGCACATCCTGTAGCTGCCTAGCATTTACGGAAGACACTGAGCTTGTTAACTCACGCCTTGTCATTGTAGTATAGCCTACCACTACCACCTCATCCAATTGTGTAATATCCGCTATCAGGGTCACATTGATTTGTGATTGGTTGTTGACAGGTATCTCTTCGGAGAGATAACCAACATAGGAAAACACCAAGATGGCATTAGGGTCGTCTACTCTAAGAGAATAACGCCCCTCTATATCAGTGATGGTGCCATTGGTAGTTCCCTTTACCAATACCGTAGCTCCAGGGATTGTGGAACCATCATCATCTGCCCGGACTTCTCCGGTAACTGTGATTTGAGCAAAACTGTAACTGGTCGTTGCGAAAAACATGCATATAAACAGCGATGTAATTCGCCAACGTTCAGCAATTATTCTGCTTTTGCTTTTCAAAAAGCGATGGAACTTTTGTAAGAAAAGATATTGCATAAGATTTAGATTATATGAATTATTGTTGCTATTACTAATTTGGTGGTGTCTCAGTAGAGGTAAAAAAAGGCCTTCTTCCCTTTCGGATTCAGAAGGCGCTCTTTTCCACTACTAACTAACTTATATGAAAACACTACTAATACACTTTAAAAACTTATGATGACGCAAGAGCTTGTTTTCCTCAAAAGCCCCCTAAGTTGCGCAATCGATTGCATATTAAAAATAAAAATAGGGATTTACAACAGAAATAGCATTTCCTTTGAATTTTCCTGAAATAGTTCAGTATTTTTCATTATAATCAACATTTATCACCCTTAAACGTAAGTGACAATGTCTATTGTACACACGTCAGTATGAGTTGTAAACGCAGGTCACCTCCTTTAAATTGTGCAACCGTTTACATCAAAGTATTAGAAGAAGATGGTGTTCGAAAATCTAAGTCAACTGCCTTGGATACTCATTATGCAAAAGATTAGGCTCCATACAGGAATAATGGAATAAAAAATGGCACCTCTTTCCTATGCAGTTTTGGATTGCTTTAAAAAGAGATGCCATTATAA
>SMEH01000385.1_pt1 | contig 13734 bp, 4 predicted proteins | sample 2456361 | NCBI WGS metagenome assembly SMEH01 (sample SAMN10132587, study PRJNA489261) | soil metagenome | isolation source: day1 control-loamy sand soil ammended | place: USA | reverse complement strand
CTTGTAGTAAAACATCCTGTATCATTATTGGTGACTTTCACGGTGTACCACCCTGAAGGGAGACCACTTATTTCACTCTCATTACCACTTGTATTTACAGTGCCTTCAAAAGGTTCATCTGTAGTATTCTGTCCTAGGAACCAATCAAAAGTCACATTGGAGATTGGGGTGCCATCAATGGTGGCTGTAGCTTTGAGGGTGCCATTGGCTCCATTTTCCGTGTCGCAGGCTGTATTAGGCGTATGATTAAAGGCAATTGCGGGATCTTTGCTCCTATCCAGAATATGGATTTCGTAAAAGCCAGAGGCGCAGCCCATGCTGTTGTGGGTATCCGTTGTTATTTTCACATAATAGTTGCCTTCCCCCATCTCAGAATAGGTTGTACTGCTAAGTTCAAACAGATTCTTTCCTTCTAAAACTATGTCGGTGTCATCAGTGCCGTTCTTGTACCATGTGAAAATATAATCATTCCAATCTGTTGATGCCCCTGTGATATCAGTAATGGTAATGCTGCCGGATGGTTCGCATAATTCTTGGTTTTGTACATTATATGAGACGATTGTAGGCATAACGGGCTCATTGTTTACAGTCCATGTTTCAGTAGCCTCACAGCCTGTGCCCGTGTTTCTTACAGTAACTTTATAGGTGCCCGGTTTTACATTTTCAATTATGCTTGCATAGCCATCCCTCCTTATATCTCCATCAACTTCATCTAGGAATTCACTTTCTGAACCATCGCTATGTATGATATACCAGGTAAATACTGCATCTACTGGGTCACTCGCTTCTATAGTGGCTGTTGCTTTTAAAGACCCATTGGCAAAATCAAGGTCGCAGGCCGTATTGGGTGTTGCCTCAAAATCTAAGCTCGGTTCATCGGCAATAATATCCTCAACAGTTACTGGATAGGCACTGGAAGAGCAGCCCATTAAGTTTGTGGTAGTGGCTATCACACGATAGTTGCCTGCACCCATATAAGGGTAGTTGATCGTGCTTAAATAATGATCGGTAATCTGATTGCCATCCACATCAGTCAATGGATTAGAGTCACCAACCTTATACCATGTATAGGTATAATCAGTTACATCAGTGGAATTGCCTACAATAGAAGTGACTACGATTTTCCCGGAAGGGTCACATTTGTCTTGATGTTCAATGTCGACACCTGTTATCTCAGGAATAATGCGTTGATCTTCAATTGTATAGGTTTCATCCACATAGCAACCCGTTTTCACATTTGTTACACGAACGGTATAATCTCCCGCTGGATAATAGGTCAAACTACCGGTATAATTTGGAGCTGGTTGGTTGGAGAAGGATATTTCTGGTCCTGATACTTCAGTTCCAGCATACCACTGAAATTTATAACCTTCTGAATCATCGTCATTAGGATTTCCCTTTTCAGCTCTTACGCTGATTATACCATTGCCAACATTACAATTTGTGTTGGGGGTGATAGGCTCAGTAAGCACTACCACAGGCGGTTGGGCAACTTGCTCTATCGTAATGGTAATATCGGCGATTTGGCAGTTTATCCCAAAGTTTTGGTGGGCAACAGCGGTATACTCCCCAGCACTCAATCCGGTTATACGGTTGGTGGTTTCTGATAATGGAATTCCCATTACGTTGCTTCCTTTATACCATGTAAAAGTATAATCTGTAATATCTCTATCTGGAGGAAAATTGGTTAATCCAAGGGTGATTTCTCCATTTCCAGGACTATCTGGGTCATTACAAATGGTGTTGGGGACAATATTGTTTGCTATCAAAACAAACTCTTCAGAACCATAAAAAGGAACGTTAAAGGTTTGCACGGTTTTACATCCCGAGATTAGATCAGTGATAACGACCGAATAAGAACCATCAACAACATTGGTTAAGTGATTCTGGTCCATCCCACCAGCATCTGGATTAAAAGCTTCCCCTGTGAAAGCAATGGCAGGATCTGTGTAGAATGTGGCATTGGGATCAATAGGCTTACCTACATACCATTCAAATTCAAAATCTGATAGCGGTCGTAGTATTCCGTCGATCTCAATGGCATTTATTTGTATGCCACCAGTCTGTGCATTTATTTCATCACCATTATTACATTCTTGAGCTGGGGTAATCGTTAAATCGACGATTTCCCATTCAGCAGATTGATCCTCCACCTCGGCCGTAAATGTTGCCGCAGGAGTACAATGCGTAAAGTTATTGGTTACTACAACCGTATATTTTCCAGGAGTAAGCCCCATTATGGAAGGTCCCGTTTCTCCTGGTATTACTTTCGTAGGATCAACTACCTCTCCTCTGTACCAAGTATAAGTGTGGCCTAGGGTTAAGTTTCCATCGTCGCTTACTTGTACAGTAATGGCGCCGTCTGGAGCACCACAGCTGCTAAAATGCACTACATCACCGTCTAAAGACAAGTTAGGTCTATGGATATCCTCTCCTAGATAATATTCTCTAATGCCAATACATCCTGTAGCGTTAGAGGTAACCACGACAGTATAATAACCGCTTTCAACGTCAGACAATAGGTGAGAGGTACTTATTATAGTGGGTCCCATATCTTCCTCGCGGCCTTTAAACCACAGGAAAGTATAATCACTTGTATTGCCGCCTACATTTGCAGAAAGTGCACCATTAGGGTTGTCTGCGTCACAGCTTGTTTGTAAAGCCACTGTATTAAGGCTTACAAATGGGGTAGTAATGTTGTCATGCACCGTATAGGCTCGCTGGGCAGTACAACCCAAGTCGTTGTGCTTCACAATCACAGTATAATCACCACCTTTTACATTGCTTAGTAAAGGTGTAGTGGCTATAGGTGTGCCCGTAATATCGGAACCTTCGTACCAGGTTATAGTGTAGTCAGAAAAGTCTACAGGTATCCCTCCAAACTCCATGGCTATGCTTATCGAACCATTTCCAACGCTATTACAAACGGTGTTTTCAGTGATTGAAGCAGGCTTGAACACAAGGTCGCTGATGTTGGAATCCACTCTTGCAGGACTTGTTCTGCTGCACCCCGTAGCTGTAGCTGTTGCTCTCACAATATAGTCTCCTGCTGGTAGCCCTGTAACCGTCGCTCCTATATAATCTGGTGTCGGTTTCACACTATTTCCTTCAAACCATTCAAAGGTATAATCGGTAGTATTGCCAGCAACATTCGCAGACAGCGAACCATTGGGATTGTCAGTGTCGCAGCTTGTCTGTGGTGCAGTTTGAGTGGCAGAGACCATTGGTAATACATCAGGTGCTCCGACAGTCGCCGTTACAGGTCCGTAAGAGCAGCCAAGATCATTAGATACGGTCACTGTATATTTCCCCTCTTTTATATTTGACAATTGAGGTGTTGTTGTTATAACCGTTTCTGATGTGTTAACATTAACCCATGTGAAAGTATAGCCTGTAAACTCCGTGACAACCGTGTTCCCTGCCTCCACCTCAACTTCTATTGCCCCATCAAAGTCACTGGCTGTAGCATTCGTCGGATCGCAAATAGTATTGTCTTGGACAGCACTTATGGCAAGCGAAAGCGGCTGCTTTTCATCCAATAATTGGACATGCACCTCATTGGCAGTACAATTGGTAGCAGGATGCGTAACCACTGCCAAGTATCTTCCTGGTCCAAGGTCATTGGCTACTGTCTCATTGTCTAAAGCTGATAAAGCAATTCTTGATGTTCCTACCACACTAAACCACTCAATGTCGTAGCCACTTGTAGGCTCACTCCCTGGAGCAGGGGTAGAGATGTTCAGAGTTATCGACCCATTGGGGGTGCCACTGCAAGTATTAGGATGTACAATAGTACTGGATACTTCTGGTTGAGCAATCATACTATCAATGGTCACCTCTACTGGCTCTGAGGTACACCCCGTTATTTTATTGACTGCTACGACGGTGTATTGTCCAGCGGGTAGCCCTTCTCGTTTGTAGCCAGAATATCCGATGTGCATATCTGTATCTACATCCACATTGTCTCCATCATACCACCTGAATTCAAAGTCATCTGGCTCTCCATCGCCATCATTATCTACAGCTCCAGCTATACGCGCTTCTAATACTCCACCTGGTACATCGCAAGAAATAATATCCGTGACATCCACACTAAGGTCTATCTCAGGTAGGAGTGTTTGTATACTATGAGCGCTGACACTTTCACAGCCTGTTGCCGTCTCAACTACCACAACTGAATAGCTACCAGGTTCAAGTCCAGTAGCTTTATGTCCAATAGCCACAATTCCCTTTTCGTCATAAATTAAACCGGTCCTATACCAAGTGAAAGTGTATCCGTCTGATTCATATAGTCTTTCACCCGTGCTTTTGTAAGCATAAGCTGTTAAGGCACCATTAGGTGCGATACATGAAGTTACATGTTGTACATTGTCTGGATCATTTGGATCGGTAATTATGCTACTTCCTATAGCAGCGTATTCCATTAAGATTTCTATCGGTTCTATTACGGAGGAGCAACCCGCACCATTATGCACTGCCTCCACTCTATAGCTGCCGTCTTTCATACCAGTGAATATTGAGCCAGTGTGGACAGCGGTTGGGTTTCCATCTTCATACCAATGAAAGGTATAATCTGCCGTAACTTTATTGGAGCCTTGCAATACATAGGCACTGGCTGCACCATTGTCTGGTGTGTTGTCGTCGCATTTTATGTTGTCTTTGAGTTTTTCGACTACTATGGGAAAAGGATTAGGGTTTACGGCCGCTGAGAACACATTGTCGTAATCACATTCGAGGACACTTCCAGAAGGAAATGAAATGGGCAAGACATTCGATCCTGAATCGTTGAAGGCTACATACAAGGTAAAGGGCCCGCCTGTTCCCTGTACTGTCAAGTTGATTTCAGCAGTGCCTCCTGGTGTTAGGTTGGTGATTTCTGCAAAACCAGTGCCTAACCAATTAGTATTGGCTACTTGATTTATCGGATCTCCATCATAAAAGGCAACAGGGACTGTTCCAGAGAATCCAACATCGCCCATATTGCTTACCTTAAAATAAATATCAAAGTTGAGGTCAGGACATGTAGGGGGGGATATGACCACAGAGGCTTTGTCGACCACAAAATCTGGAGCCCCATAGGTAGGGCACCCATGTATGTCCAAGTAGGGAGACTGGTTGAGGAAGGTATTTAATGGCCTGTTATTGCCACTGTTATCGCAGTCTCCGCCTTCAAATCTCAAATGGTGCTTTTGTTGTTGGCGAGGAATGGTCAAATCGTCGTTGACATTGACGTTGAAGTATGTATGCTGATTCCATACTTTCCGGGAAGGCACCCATGTTTCCCCATCAGACTTGTATACTCTTACGTGACCGTATTGGGTGGCATTTCCATCGTTCCAAGGTTCTTTGTTATCATCATAGTTACAAACGACACATATTTCAGTAGCACCGTCACCATCCACATCCACTACGACTGGGTATTCTGAAGAAGTTCTTGATCTGCATGGTTCCCTTCTATGGACCGATCCGTCTTCTCCATTGATTATATATAAATATTCTTCATCTCGATAAACAATTTCGTATTTTCCATCTCCATTAAAATCAAAAACCGAAGTGCCTGTAAATCCAGAAGTGTTTTCTCTAATAGTAACCGCCCACATCTGATTGAGATTTTCATCAAGTCCAAAGAGTTTGCTTCCAGATACAAAAGTTATATTTAGCTTGCCATCGCCATCAAAATCAGCAATATTGGGTCTGCCGGCTCCTTTTTCCCAATTGGGTTGTGGGCGAAAGGTTTTTACTTCATCTTTATGCACATTCCAATAAAAGATTGTCGTCCTGCCATTCTTGTCGGCTCCAGAAGCAATTACGTCTAAATGTCCGTCTAGGTCAAAATCGGCCACACTGGTACTGCTCCAATTTTCATTAGTAGGTTTTACTCTAAACTCAGTGCCTCCAACACTGGCATCCTTGATGTCTCGTACTTTTGTAAGGCTACCGTTGTCGGCACTGCCATTGCCTAAATTTACGGCGTATATCATTCCACCTGCTACCAATTCCAGTCCAGTACAGTGGGAACACTCGCTATCATCTAAAATATCCACCGCCACAGGAGCAAATACAGTACTGTTTTCCCAATTGCTGCTTGAGTTTCTAACTAATCTGGTTCCTGTTTTGGCGTCTCTGATCTCATTTTTATAATAGAGTTGAACATTCCCCGTCCCTTTGAAGTCTGCTAATCCTAAGACCACAGGTCGTCTATTTGTTGAGCCAGTACTTGCGTTCCATTTCCTTTCAAACTTCCCAGTCCCTGCATTAAAAGCATATCCTTCTATCTCTCCCCCTCTTCCTGAAATAAAAAACCATACAACACCATCAATTTTGCCCATGGTTACCCCGTGTTCTGGCCTGTAACTTAGATTGATACTTTGCTTAGTAGTTCCGTCTTTCCCATTTAGAATAAATAAACGGTCGTTGCCTGACTTTTCCCTGTTCGTCACTATAACCTCGGGTATGCCATCTCCATCCACATCTCCGACTGAAACTCTTGACCAAGTAGAAGCTGTACCATTGGCAGAACCCCACGCCTTTTTCATGCTAAACGTTGGAAACTCAGTAGGCACAGCTTCACAAGTAGCATCATCTCCCATAAAGAAATCCTCGCAATAGGACGATCCTCGACAATCGCTATCATAGCAGTCCACAAAGCCATCGCCGTCATTGTCGATGCCATCATTACAAATTTCTTGAGCATATAGTGCTGATGACAGGAAAAAGGTTTTCAAGAATATAGCGGATAACAGTATAATTTTTTTCATAATCGTTATAAAAAATATAACAGCAGGGTTGAACTTAAAAGGAATCGCTGATGGTGGTTTGCACAGTTTTTCCTAGGACTAAGGTATCAGGAAAGCGATAAAGAAACTTCTGTGATTGAACGGTCAGATTACATGAATGAGATAAAGCATGAGAATGATAAGAGGAATAAAAAAGGCCTTAAAATGAGCATATTATATTTTATTCTCCTGAATCAAGTTTGTATTTTTCTTAGGGAAACCCCTTTTTAATGCTATTTTAAACAATCTTATTTTTTTTATTACAATAGGGGTTACCTTTAGAGTGCAGCACTTAAAGGAGATGTTCTATATAAAAAATTGATAAGAATAGACGATGAGCGCTTACCATCTTATCGCATGAGCGTAATGCTTCCAGACTTAACATTAGTAGCATCGTTGCACCTGATGACATAATAATATACGCCGCTAGGGACTGGTTGACCGTTGTAGGTGCCATTCCAGGGAGCTTGGGCGTAGTCTTTTTGTTCGTAGAGTTTCAAGCCTTGCTTATTAAATATCAGCACTGTGCATTCGGGAAAGAAGTCCATTTGCGGAATCTCCCAAAATGACTCGGATGATGGCAAGAATAATTTGGGTGGTGAAACGTTGAACTCGTTATCAACGGTAATCGTAATTTCTGCCGTAGCGGTACAACCAATGTCATCTGTTCCGGTGACTCTATAGGTTGTGGTTCTTTCAGGGGATGCGATTGGGTCACTTGCTGTAGGATCACTAAGTCCTTCTGCCGGTTCCCATACATAAGTAAATGCTCCGCTGGCGAACAGCCTGGTAGATTCTCCTGGGCTCAATGTTTCCTTTTCTGAAGTAATCTCCACTTCAGGTCCCGATACCCTAATATTGATGCTGGAAGTGATTGTGCATCCCTCAGCAGTCTTAATGGTCAAATGCACAACCCCGTCTTTACTTGCATAGGTACTGGAAGTAAGGCTGCCGTTTGACCAAACATAAGTTTGAAACCCTTCGGGGACAGTCAATTTTACACTATCGCCCCGGCAAAGGTCAGTACTGCCTTCTGCAACTATTTCTACGAGTGAGGCATCTACGATATCGATGGTTTTAGAGACTTCACTTTTGCAAGTGGAACTATAGCTGGCAATGAGTTTAATCTCATATTGCCCGGCATTAGCATAGATATGGGTAGGATGGCTTTCTGTAGAGGTGTTGCCATCGCCAAAATCCCATAAATAGGACACGGCGCCACCGTCTGCAGTGGAGTTGTTGTTGAAAACTACCTCAAGGTTGCTACAACTGGTAGAAGGGGCTGTAAAGGAAGCCACAGGAGGTAATAGTTTATTGACAGTAATGGCACTACTTTCATTCGAACAACCAACAGCGTTTGTGACCAACACTGTATAGTCTCCCGAAGTGATTGCTGTAAAAGAAGAGGCAGTTGCCCCAGAGATAGTCACGCCATTTCTTTTCCATTGATAGGAATCAAAACCCGATCCCGCAGAAAGGGTTACAGACCCATCGTCCTCGCAAAAAGAGGTAGCGCCAGATGCTGTAATAGCTGGCGTGGGAAGCCCGTATACCACAGCATTTTCAGTAAGTGGTGGTGTAGAGCAGGCACCCGTTTTGATTACGACCGTATATTCTCCCGCCTTGGTGGTGGTAGCATTGCTTACGACCGTAGTGTTGGTTGTTGTAGTGGCAGAAAATCCATTAGGTCCTGACCAAGTATAAGTGGCCCCAGCGACATGGGTGGCGGATAGATGAATACTTCCCCCAATACAAACCGGAGTTATAGGGTTCATTTGTGGGGTCACGCCAAAGCCTGGACCGCTATCAACTGTTACGTCTACCGCTGAGGATGTGCTTGAGCAGTCGTCGTTGGCTGATGTGATGGTGACAGTATATGAGCCTGATTCTGTTGGTTCATAGAAGGAATTTGTTGCCCCTGATATGGGGGTTCCATCTTTCATCCACTGATAGCTGACTGTGAGTGCCGGTGTGGCAGAAAGTCTCAATGTAGTGCCTTCACATATGGTGTGTGGACCAGACGGGGTGATTGCAGCATTGACGCAGGATTTGTTCTTTAGCGTCGCCACTTTATGGTTATCTATATCCAAAAACACAAAATCGGGTTTCCCATCTTGATTCATATCGCCCATTTTTATGTTCCTGCTCTTGGCGCCAATGGGAATAGACTCAGCAGTAAATGAAATATTGCCAGAGGTGCTATTGTTCATTAACACTGAGATTACATTTGGGGCCACATGTGATACTCCTACAATATCTTGAGAGCCATCTCCGTCCACATCTCCGATAGATATGCCCCAAATCCTTGCCCCTACACCGTAAGTCTTGGCAGATGCAAAGTTTATGGTGCTTGATGTAGAGGTATTTCTGAAAATTCCTATATTACTTTGAGAAATATTGCCATATGCTATATCGGGTTTACCATCATTGTCTAAATCGCCTACTGTAAGATTTACAATACTTCCGGGCATCGTCAGGGTAGTAGGTGTTCCAAACGAGAAAGCACCCGTTGTGCTATTATTTTTTAATATATATATATTTTGCTGTTGAACTGTGTTTACAATTAGCTCTGGTAATCCATCATTATTTAAGTCTTCTACAGCAAGTCCATTTAAATGTGGAGCTCCGCTTACCGTTATATACTGAGCCGCCAAAAAGTTAATATTGCCTGCGGTACTGTTATTGGGGAAGATTGCTATATTGTTATCTGAATTATTGGTCACGATTAATTCTGGCTTTCCATCCAGATCCAAATCCCTTATGGCAATTCGGGCCGCATTAGTTGCACTAATAGTAACTTGAATAGGTGTGCTAAAACTTATGTTGCCTAACCCAGTACTCGTGTTTCTAAGGATGAAAATCGTATTGGTAAAGGGATATGTACCACCGCCAGATACGACAAGGTCGGGCTTTCCATCCCCGTCAATGTCACCGCAAGTGATGTTTCTTGAAGGGGTTGGTACGCCTAGGCTAACGCTCTGACGCATGTCCAAGTTAATGTTGCTTGTTCCCGAGATATTAGTAAAAACACCGATATCAGTAGCGATCTCATTGGAGGTGGCAACATCAGGCCTGCCATCTCCGTCAAAGTCGCACAAACACAAGTCAAATATACCCTCGCCCGCATCGAAATCTTGAATATCATCGAATTTTGAGGCCTCAAATCCGTCTCCATTAAAGGACAGTCCAAACTGTTGGCTAGAGTAACCAGTGAGCCCTGAAGTGAGATTGGTCACAGAAACGCTGTTGTATGTCGCACCTTTGGGAGCCTTTACTTTTATGAGGTTTTCGGTAACACTGACAGCGGGGGCGTACACGGCCCCAAAGTTTACCCTAATACTAGCTGTGGAGGTTCCAAATCCGGATCCAGATATAGCAATTTCCTCGTCTACTGCCGCAGAAGTTTTGCTTATACTATTGATAATAGGGCGCTGTGCATATGCTTGGAAAGCATATATGAAAAAAAATAATACAGAAAAAAATATTTTTACCTTCATATATCTTTAAAGTACATCTATTCGTCCATTCCGATCCCTATCGTTTCACGCAAAGATCGCTAAGGTTTACGCAGGGAAGGCAAAGACAGTCTGCCTTCCCATTCAAAGTTTAACTTTCAAAATTCAATTCCATTAGCGCTATCAGAAAGTTGCAGCACCTTTAACTTCACCGTCATTGCGAAATTTTCCTTTTGGGGAAAATTGTGGCAATCCCTGGACAAGGCAATCGATATTCACTTTTTCGCTACTCAACATTTAAAATTTCCAGTTTCAACCTCGTCAGCACATGATCCAAATAAGTTCCCTCTTGGATGACAGACCGTATTGGCTTTTTTGCCTACTTGTATGGTCTGTCAATTTTTAAATTGCAACTCATCACTCAAAATCCAACATTCAAAGTTTAAAATTCCAACCTCATTTCAGCAACAAATAGGTACGTATATTAAACATATTGCAACAATCGCTCATTAGAACGTTTCAGTCCTTGTATCGAATCGCGGACGCCGGATCCTTTCTGGTTCATCTTGCTTCTTCTCTTTGAGCCTAAAGCTTAGCGATAGCTCATGACTCCCATCTGTAAAACCAGACACCACTGCAGTGGCCAGTTCGTAAGCATAACCTATAGCGAATTTATCATTGATGTTTAGACCTAAAAGACCTGTTGCGCCATAATCCATTCGATAACTGCCCCCCACCCAGATGTTCTTTATATAAAACACACCTCCAGCTTCTATCTGAGTAAAGTCACCCTCTAAAGTGCGATAAAGCAAATGAGGCTCAAAAGCAAAGTCTTCACTCGCTACAAACTTGTAGGAGGCCATCGCGATATATTTTGAAAGTGGGTCGCTGCTGACTTCGGCTGAATTGTCTATCACATAGTCTCGCTCAAAAAGAGTGGGAAGGGAAAAACCAAGATTTAAATTTCCTAAGTGTACCTTCACACCAAACCTCCCGTCTAGAAACAGACTGTTGTCTAAGTCTTCTGTAATGGTTGCGCCTGCAGGCGATTCACTCAAATCTATATTGTTGCTTCCTACACCTGCTGCCAGTCCAAATTGGACAAAGTTTTTGGGGCCTAACTTTAACTTATATCCAAGGGCAAGCTCTGCCGTCGAACTTGTGAGCAATCCCCTTTTTTCGGTATACAAGTGTGCTCCAAAGGCAGCATTCTTTTTCAATTCCGTGTGAAAGCTTATGCTTGAACTCACTGGGGCGCCTTCAATTCCAATCCATTGTCTCCGATGCGACAAAAACAACGTAGGGTTTTCATTATGCCCCACAAACGCTGGATTATAGACATATGGATTCATAAAATACTGGTTGTAGATAGGCACGTCTTGCGCTATGTTTTCAAAGCAGAGAAAAAGTAAAAAACCAATCAACAACTTTATTTTCATTGTATAAGCAAAAATGCGACAATCGTGTATTTTCTTACTACCATTAATTCAACCATGAGCACCCAAATCTTTTATCACGAGCTTCCATAAGGTGATAAAATCATGTTATTTTGCTCACAATAACACATTACAAGGTTTTTTTACAGAGGGTTATCCATAAGTAACCAATTTATAATATTAGCCAATCCTTGTTTTTCTAATTGATTATTGTCCCTATCAAACTTACTTCTGTAATTAATCGGCAGTATTGAAAATCTAATCTTCATTCTAGCCTCCTAAATTGAACTTTTATTCTAATCGTAATAAGCTAGATCACCAATCGATGCAGGTTGAGGTAGGATTCTTATGATTTCAATTTTGAATGAAAGATGCTTTTGAAACTGATAAAGGTTTTTGAGGACATGAAAAATATAGTTAAGGTAGTCTTGGTAGGTGTTTTTATTGGGATATATATGCCTGCATGGTCTCAGTTACTGATTGGGGTTAAGGCAGGTTTTCAAATGTCAAAAATTGATTATAACGATAAAGATTATTATGATGAGTATGAAATTGGCTTTAAGCCTGGGTATAATGCGGGAGCAGTACTGAATTATAAAGTCAGCAACACCTTTTCGCTGCATACCGAACTGTTTTATTCATCGAAGGGCAAAGTAGAAAAAAAAGACCAGTACAACGTAAAGAATGTGGTGTCTTATAATTATCTGGATTTGCCATTGATGTTGAGGGTATCCCACCATGGAAAGATAAAAAAATTGCGGGTAGAATATTACTTTAATACGGGTCCTAGTTTTGCATATTGGCTTGGCGGAAAGGGCAAACTACACTCTGGCGAGCTTTCCGAATATATCGATACTAACCAATTGAAGTACAAGATTGATTTTAAGGAGGCCTCGCACTATGATAATTTATATGTAGAGGAACCAAACAGACTCCAGATGGAACTCAACCTAGGTGGAGGTTTCATATTTGATATGGCAAGGGGGCAAAAATTAATGATAGACATGCGATATGCCTTTGGCATTGGACAAACTTTTTTAGGAACTAAAGCAGGGGGAGATTTTGGACTTATAGAATATCATGATAACTTGGAGGGTGTAAATCATGTCATCAGTCTTTCTGCTGCTTATTTATATGAAATTGATGTTAGGCGTATCCTTAAAAAAGGAAAAATACGCTAGTGGCTTCTTTTGAGAAGTTATCTCCAAAATAAAGGAAATTCTTACAAGAGGCTAAATAGAGGCAAAAATCGCCGAGATCTGTTGTCCTAATGTTTTAACTAGCATAATGACAATTGAATTATCCTAATATTAGGATTTTGATATTAATTGCATAAATTTTTTAATTATGCCGCTTACTACTTTTTCTGGCACCTTGGGTATTAAGAGGGCCGCACATTTATTAAGGAGGGCTACATTTGGTGCTTCCAAAGCAACCATCGACATGTTTTCTAACCTAACAGTTGCCGAGGCAATGGCCATATTATTTCCATCTGCATTGCCCGATGTAGGACCTCCCATAGATCCTGCTACCGGGCAGGAATGGATAACGGTTGCTGACAGTGACGACGATAATGGTAGCAGCGATAGCGAAAGGCAGGAATATTTCAAAGGTTGGCTCTTGGGGCAGATGTTGAGCTTGGGCGTACCAGAAGATGTTAAGTTAGGTTATGCATTAAGAGAGAAGATTGTCTTTTTCATGCATACCCATTTTACGACGATGCAGTCAAAGGTCGACAATAGCCGGCATCTATATTATCAAAATGCGCTTTTCCGATATTATGCATTTGATGGTGATATGGATCCTGAGGTGAACTTCTGCGAACTCACCAAGAAGCTGTGTGTGGATAATGCCATGCTGATCTTTTTGGATGGAAGGTTTAACATGAAAGGAAGCCCCAATGAAAATTTTGCCCGAGAGTTATTCGAGCTTTTCGTCATTGGAAAGGGTTATGAGGACGGTTTGCCTCCTGACTTGGATGCTGGAGATTACCTTAATTTTACTGAACAAGATGTACAGGCGGCTGCCAGAGTACTATCAGGATGGAATGCAGACAATGTACTTGAT
>SMEH01000378.1_pt1 | contig 13792 bp, 12 predicted proteins | sample 2456361 | NCBI WGS metagenome assembly SMEH01 (sample SAMN10132587, study PRJNA489261) | soil metagenome | isolation source: day1 control-loamy sand soil ammended | place: USA | reverse complement strand
GCCCTTGACGATCCGGACGAGATGTCAGCGTGGGCGCGCAAAGCCTATGAGGCCGGTCTGCGCAGCGAAACGTAAAGGTTTATAGCGCCCTGGCGATTTGCGCGGCCAGGCGCGCATTGTTTTCCACCAGGGCAATGTTCGTTTTCAGGCTCCTGCCGCCGGTAAGTTCCAGTATCTTTGAAAGCAGGAAGGGCGTGACCGCCTTGCCGACTATACGCTGGGCTTCCGCAGCTTTCTGCGCTGCCTCTATGTAGCCGGCCATTTCCTCGGCCGGGATTTCGTCCACCTCTGGCACGGGGTTCGCCACCAGCATGCCCCCGCTCAATCCGAGAGCCTGGCGGGTGGCGTAGAGGCGGGCGATCTTTTCCGGCGAGTCGAGCACCATGGGTGCCCGGAATGGAGACTGGCGGGACCAGAAGGCCGGCATCACCTCGCAGCCATTGCCGATGACGGGAACGCCGCGCGTCTCCAGAACTTCCAGCGTCTTTTCAATGTCCAGGATTGCCTTGGCTCCGGCGGATACGACGATGACAGGCGTGCGGGCCAGCTCGTCCAGATCGGCCGAGACGTCGAAACTGGTTTCCGCGCCCTTGTGCACGCCGCCGATGCCTCCTGTGGCGAAGACCCTGATTCCGACCAGCGCCGCACAGATCATGGTGGCAGCGACTGTGGTGCCGCCCGTGCGCCCTTCCGCCACGGCAAAGGCGAGATCCGCTCGCGAGAGCTTCATCGCATGTTCAGTGAGCGCAAGCGACTCCCGCTCGCCGTCCGACAGGCCGATCTTGATGCGGCCGTCCACCACCGCGATGGTGGCAGGTACTGCGCCTTCATCGGCTATGATTTTCTCGACCTGCGCTGCCATCGCGCCGTTTTGCGGATAGGGCATGCCATGTGTGATGATGGTCGATTCCAGGGCCACCACCGGCCGTCGCGCCGCCAGCGCTTCCGCCACCGGAGCATGCAGGTCGATGAAAGGACGGGCACTTTCCGGTGTCATGGTCGCATCTCCAGACCGAATGTGAAATTCATGGCACTTCGGCGGGTTGGGGCACAAGATCCAGCGCGGCAGCAAAATCCTTCGCTGTGAAATCCGGCGCTGAAGCGGCACTCTCAATGGCCAGCAGGGCGGCGGCAGCACCTTCGCGCAGGGCCGCGCGCAGCGGAAGCCCATTGAGCATTGCCGCGACGGTCGCGCCGGCCAGCGCATCGCCAGCCCCGGTAACATCGACGATATGGCGCGGAGAAGGCGGGCTGAGCGTAAAAATGCCGTCGCCGTCATATGCAAGAAGGGCTTCGCTACCGGCCGTCACCACCGCGCTGCGCAGGCCTTTCGCGCGCAGAGCCGCCACGACCTGCTCGGCTTGCGCACCGTACGTTAACCCGGTCAGCGCATGAACCTCGCGCCTGTTAAGGAAGGTAAGGCTCAGTCGGCCGGCGACCGTGCTCAGCCGCATCGCTTTGGCCGGGGAAATGGCAATGGCGAAAACAGGCTTTTCGGGAACCAGCGCCGTCAGCCTTTCCAGCGCAGATGCGGGCAAATTGGCATCCACCAGCAGGGCATCGGCCATTTTCGCAGCGTCGCGCAGGCTCGAGCGGCGTACCTGTTTCGGAAAAGCCATGTCATAAAGTGCCATGTCGGCAAGTCCGACCACGAGCTCGCCTGCACCGTCGAGGATTGCCGTGTAACTCGGCGTCGACCTGTCCAGGAAAATCGCGGACAGGTCGGTAATTCCAGCCTGGCGGATCGCCCCCGCCACCGCTTCGCCGGCCGAATCGCCACCCCGCACGGACATCAGTGACGCGGCCACGCTTCGCCGCGCCGCAGTGCGTAGCGCGTTGAACGCTCCGCCGCCCACGTCTTCGCGCATGATGCCGGGGTTGGACGCAGCCGGCACATAGGCTCCGCTGACCCTGCCACGCCGGTCGATATGTGCTCCGCCAACGCCGAGAAGCAGGGGGCTTGCTTTCATGTCGTCACCTTTGCCGGCAGCCTCGCGATTCGACCGGCTGCAGACGGATCGAGTCTGGAGGCCAGGCGGCCGGCATCCACATAGCCGAAAAAACAAAAAAAGAACAAATATCGATTTTCAATTTGAATCAACTATATACCTCCTCTTGCCAAATGAGAACAAAAGAGGTACAGATTTTAAATCGGCACCGGAAAGTCCGGCCCCATTGACGACCAACAGGTGATGTATCATGGCTCAGAATACGTTGCGGCTTGTAGAGGATAATTCGGTGGACAAATCAAAAGCCCTGGACGCCGCGCTTTCGCAGATTGAGCGTGCTTTCGGCAAAGGCTCGATCATGCGGCTGGGCGCTAACGAGCAGGTGGTCGAGATTGAAACGGTGCCGACGGGATCGCTGGGGCTGAACATCGCGCTTGGTGTCGGTGGCCTGCCGCGCGGCCGCATCATCGAGATTTACGGCCCGGAAAGCTCCGGCAAGACGACGCTGGCGCTGCATACCGTGGCCGAGGCGCAGAAGAAGGGCGGCATTTGCGCCTTTGTCGATGCCGAACATGCGCTGGATCCCGTCTATGCCCGCAAACTTGGCGTCAATCTCGAAGATCTGCTGATTTCGCAGCCGGACACAGGCGAGCAGGCGCTGGAAATCTGCGATACGCTGGTGCGTTCCGGCGCCATCGACGTGTTGGTGGTGGACTCGGTGGCCGCGCTGACACCGCGCGCTGAAATCGAGGGTGAAATGGGCGATTCGCTGCCCGGCCTGCAGGCACGGCTCATGAGCCAGGCTTTGAGAAAGCTCACGGCCTCCATCTCACGCTCGAACACCATGGTGATCTTCATCAACCAGATCCGCATGAAAATCGGCGTGATGTTCGGTTCACCCGAGACGACGACGGGCGGCAATGCGTTGAAATTCTACGCCTCGGTTCGTCTCGACATACGCCGCATCGGCTCGGTCAAAGACCGGGACGAGGTGGTGGGCAACCAGACCCGCGTCAAGGTGGTGAAGAACAAGCTTGCGCCGCCCTTCAAGGTGGTCGAGTTCGACATCATGTATGGCGAAGGCGTGTCCAAGACCGGCGAGCTGATCGATCTTGGCGTCAAGGCCGGAGTCATCGAGAAATCCGGTGCATGGTTCTCCTATAATTCGCAGCGCCTCGGCCAGGGGCGCGAGAATGCCAAGCAGTTCCTCCGCGACAACCCCGAGCTCGCCCGCGAGGTGGAGCAGGCACTGCGCCAGAATGCCGGGCTGATTGCAGAGCAGTTTCTGGAAAACGGCGGTGAGGGGGATTTGCCGGACGAGGCATCCGGCATGTGACGTCGGCTTTCTCGCTCTCCGCGACGAGTTGCGGCAGTCGGTTCGGAAGGCTCCGTCAGACTCGCGGAGGGAGAGTGCCGGCAGACGTGGATGAAGGTCCGGCCGTTGAGAAGAGGAAGGGACGGACCGGAGGCAAGACAAGGGATGGGATGCGCCGCATCGGCAATCAGAACCGCCGTCTCCCGGACGGCGGTTCTGCTTTGTCGAGAAGATGCCGTCTTTCTGGACAGCACCATGGCTGGCCGTTAAAAGGCAGGGTCGTTTCGCCGGGCTTGCCGGCGATTTTTGTTGGGCAAAGGCGGTTCCATGAGTGGCGTCAACGAGATCCGGTCGACCTTCCTCGACTATTTCCGGAAAAACGGACACGAGATCGTGGCCTCGAGCCCGCTCGTGCCACGCAACGACCCGACCCTGATGTTCACCAATGCCGGCATGGTGCAGTTCAAGAACGTCTTCACCGGCCTGGAGAAACGTCCTTATTCAACTGCGGCCACTGCACAGAAATGCGTGCGCGCGGGTGGCAAGCACAACGACCTGGACAATGTCGGTTATACGGCCCGCCATCTCACCTATTTCGAGATGCTCGGGAATTTTTCCTTCGGCGATTATTTCAAGGAACGGGCCATCGAGCTTGCCTGGAATCTGATCACCAGGGATTTCGGCCTGCCGAAGGACAGGCTCCTTGTCACTGTCTATCACACGGATGACGAAGCCGCCGGCTACTGGAAGAAGATCGCCGGCTTTTCGGATGACCGCATCATCCGCATCCCGACTTCGGACAATTTCTGGGCGATGGGCGATACCGGCCCCTGCGGCCCATGCTCCGAGATCTTCATAGATCGCGGCGAGCACATCTGGGGCGGCCCGCCCGGCAGCCCGGAGGAAGACGGCGACCGCTTTCTTGAATTCTGGAACCTCGTCTTCATGCAGTACGAGCAGGTGTCCAAGGATGAGCGGATCGATCTTCCGCGCCCTTCCATCGACACCGGCATGGGGCTAGAGCGCATGGCCTCCATCCTGCAGGGGGTGGAGAGCGTCTTCGAGACGGACCTTTTCCGCCACCTCATCGATGCCGCGGCATCTTCTATCGGCCGCGGCCCGGAGAAGGACAATGTCGCTTCCTTCCGCGTGATCGCTGATCACCTGCGCTCCTCCTCATTTCTGATCGCGGATGGTGTGCTGCCTTCCAATGAGGGGCGGGGCTATGTGCTGCGCCGCATCATGCGCCGGGCAATGCGCCATGCCCAGCTCCTTGGGGCGAACGAGCCGTTGATGTGGAAGCTGGTGCCAGCCCTGGTGCGCGAAATGGGCCAGGCCTATCCGGAACTGGTACGCGGCGAAGCGCTCATTACGGAAACGCTGAAGCTGGAGGAAACGCGTTTCCGCAAGACGCTTTCGCGCGGTTTGAGCTTGCTGGAAGAGGCGACCAGGGAACTTTCGGCGGGCGACATGCTGGATGGCGAGACGGCCTTCAAGCTGTATGACACCTACGGCTTTCCGCTGGATCTTACGCAGGATGCGCTGCGCCAGCGCGGGATTTCCGTAAATCTGGACGGTTTCAACGATGCGATGGAGCGCCAGCGAGCCGAAGCCAGGGCCAATTGGGCGGGCTCGGGCGAAGCCGCGACGGAGGCGATCTGGTTTGCGCTGCGCGAGAAGCTGGGCGCCACCGAATTCCTGGGCTACGACACGGAGAAGGCCGAGGGCATCGTCTTGGCCCTGGTGAAGGAAGGTGCGGAGGTCGACGCCGCGGAGGCTGGCGAGGACGTCGCCGTCGTTGTCAACCAGACCCCCTTCTACGGCGAATCCGGCGGCCAGGTGGGTGACACCGGCACGATACGCGGCGAGGGTTTCTCGATCGAGGTCAGCGACACGCAAAAGAAGGCCGATGGGCTCTTCGTCCACCTCGGCAAGGTTGCGAGCGGCACCGTCAAGACGGGGGTAGCCGTGGAGCTGGAAGTCGACCACGCCCGCCGAGCCAAGCTGCGCGCCAACCATTCAGCAACGCACCTCATTCACGAGGCGCTGCGCACCGTCCTTGGCACCCACGTTGCGCAGAAGGGCTCTCTGGTTGCGCCGGACCGGCTGCGCTTCGATATTTCGCACAACAAGCCGATTTCGCCCGAGGAGATCGAGCAGGTCGAGCGGTTGGCAAACGAAATCGTCCTCCAGAACGGGCCGGTAACGACCCGGCTCATGTCCGTGGAGGATGCACGCGCTGAGGGCGCGATGGCGCTGTTCGGCGAGAAATATGGCGACGAGGTGCGCGTGGTGTCGATGGGAACCGCGCTGCATGGAGAGAAGGCCAACCGACCCTATTCGATCGAGCTGTGCGGCGGCACCCATGTTTCCGCCACCGGTGATATCGGCCTGGTACGGATCATTTCCGACAGCCCCGTTGCGGCCGGTGTGCGAAGGATCGAGGCACTCACCGGCGAAGCCGCCCGAAAATATCTCGACGAACAGGAACGCAGGCTGAAGTCCGTCGCGGCTGCACTCAAGATCGCGCCCGCGGAAGTGCCGGCGCGCGTGGAAGCTCTGGTTGAGGAGCGTCGCAAGCTTGAGCGCGAACTGTCCGAAGCGCGCAAGAAGCTGGCCCTTGGCGGCGGATCAGGCGCAAGCGCAGCATCGGAAGTCGAGAAGATCGGCGATGTGGGCTTCCTCGGCAAGGCGGTTAGCGGGGTTTCGCCGAAGGACCTGAAGCCGCTCGCCGATGCCGGCAAGAAATCGCTGGGTTCGGGTGTAGTTGTCTTTGTTGGTGCAGGCGAGGACAACAAGGCGAGCGTGGTTGTCGGTGTCACTGATGACCTGACCAGCCGGTTCAACGCCATCGAGCTGGTGCGTCTTGCGTCGGCCGCGCTCGGGGGGCAGGGCGGCGGCGGCCGGCCAGACATGGCGCAGGCCGGCGGTCCGGATGCCTCAAAGGCAGAAGCGGCGATTGCGGCGGTGAAGGCAGCGCTGGAAGCTGCCTGATCAGCCTCCGGCTCGCACGAGCGGGCCGATCCGGTCTATCCGGTCGGTCCAGATGGCGCCGTCAAACCGGCCTGGAATCTTGCGCAGCGTGGACTCGTCATCGACGCCGGTCACGGAGGCCCGGCCTTCACTGTCGCCCAGCGTGACGAGCATCGATCCATGCGCGGCGAGCCGCGCGGAAAGCCGGTTGGGATAGCCCCAGACATAGGGCGCGAAATTGGCCGGGACCATGAAGAACGCGTTGCGGCAATCTTCCGGGACATAGCCGCTCCAGCCGAGCAGCGCGTGCAGAATGAAGCACCGTTTGGCTCCATCCGTGCCCAGCACTCTTGTTTCGGGGCTCAAGGCGCTGAAGGCCCGGACAGCGGCGCCCCCGCCATAGACCGAGATGTTGCGCCGCTGCTCCGGCGGCAAGGCAAGCAGCCGTTGCGCGAGCAGGCGTCCCTCGCGCTCGTCATTGCTCTTGACGTTGATGAGGAAGCGGCGGTCGGGAAAGGTTGCCAGCACCTCGTCCAGCGTGGGCATCAGGCCGACGCCCTTGCCGCGGAAGGGGAAGGTTTGCCCGCCATCGGCGGTGTAGCCATGTCCGATGTCCAACGCCTTGAGTTCGGCCATGCTGCGTTCGCGCGTGACGCCCTGGCCGTCCGTGCGGCAATCAAGGGTCCAGTCGTGGAAGACAGCGAACTGGCCGTCCGTGGTCGGATGGACGGCGAGCTCCACGATGTCCGCGCCGTAGTCGAAGGCCGCGCGGAACGACTCGATCGTGTTTTCCAGGAAGGGGTGCTCCGGCGGGAAGATGCGCTCTGCCGTGCAGGTGTCGTTGGTCAGGCCTTCGCGAGAATAGGTTTGTCCAAGCCCTCGATGTGCAATCAGCAGCGGGCGGGGCAGGTCCTCAGGCGCGAGCAGGTCGGTGTTAACGGCGAAAGCAGTCAGCACGACGGCAGCCAGAACGACGGCAGCCAGAACGAGAACCGAAGCCTTTAACAACGAGCGAATCATCTGTCACCTTTCCCTGAAAGGACATTTTGCGCTCCGGAAGACGGGCCATTGTTTGGCGCGCCGGGAGCCGGTCGCTCGACTGTTTCGGATGGGCTGCCGCCACGCGTTCGTGGGGCCCATGTTCGGCATTGAGAAGGCAAAGGGCTGCGCGCAGAGCGTGCCAGCCCGGCCCGTCACCGCCGTTCGGTTGCGGCAAAGCCTGGCCGCACGCTGATCTTCGTCCACCAATCCTCAAGCTGCGGGAAGGCTGTCAATAGCGCGCGGCATTCGGCGGTCGGCGCGAGATGCAGGTCGGCAAGGGTGAGCCGCTCGCCGAACAGCCAGCCGCCCGGCAAGCACCGCGAACACCTTGTCGGCAACGCCAAGGTCGGCCGCGATCCGCGCTTCGCGCGGAACGGCTCTTTCCGTCAGGACATCGCCTTCTGCAGGTTCTCATCCACTTTGTCGAGGAAGCCGGTGGTGGACAGCCAGGGCTGGTCGGGACCGATAAGGAGCGAGAGATCCTTGGTCATATGGCCGCTTTCGACCGTCTGGATGCACACCTTCTCCAGCGTTTCGGCGAACTTCTTCAATTCGGCATTGTCATCCAGCTTGGCCCGGTGTGCGAGACCGCGAGTCCAGGCAAAAATCGAAGCGATCGAGTTGGTAGAGGTTTCCTCGCCCTTCTGGTGCTGGCGATAGTGGCGGGTAACGGTGCCGTGGGCGGCTTCCGCCTCTACCGTCTTGCCGTCCGGCGTCATCAGCACGGACGTCATCAGCCCAAGCGAGCCGAAGCCCTGCGCCACCGTATCGGACTGCACGTCGCCGTCATAGTTCTTGCAGGCCCAGACGTAGCCGCCCGACCACTTGAGCGAGGAGGCCACCATGTCGTCGATCAGCCGGTGCTCGTACCACAGCTTCCGCCTTTCGAACTCGGCCTTGAATTCATTGTCGTACACTTCCTGGAAGATGTCCTTGAAGCGGCCGTCATACGCTTTCAGAATGGTGTTCTTGGTTGAAAGGTAGACTGGGAAATTGCGCAGCAGGCCATAGTTCAGCGAAGCGCGCGCGAAATCGCGGATGGATTCGTCCAGATTGTACATGGCCATCGCCACGCCGGCGCCGGGCGCGTCGAACACCTCGTGCTCGATCGTCGTGCCGTCCTCGCCAACGAACTTGACCATAAGCTTGCCCTTGCCGGGGAAGCGGAAATCGGTGGCGCGGTACTGGTCGCCGAACGCATGGCGGCCAACCACGATGGGCTGGGTCCAGCCCGGCACCAGGCGGGGTACGTTCTTCATGATGATGGGTTCGCGGAAGATGGTGCCGCCCAGGATGTTGCGGATGGTGCCGTTGGGGCTGCGCCACATCTTCTTGAGGTTGAACTCCTTCACCCGCGCTTCGTCAGGCGTGATCGTGGCGCATTTGACGCCCACACCAACTCTCTTGATGGCGTTTGCGGCGTCGATGGTTACCTGGTCGTTGGTGGCGTCGCGGCTCTCGATGCCAAGGTCGTAATACTCAAGGTCTATATCAAGGTAGGGGTGGATCAACTTGTCCTTGATGAGCTGCCAGATGATGCGGGTCATCTCGTCGCCGTCGAGTTCGACGACCGGGTTCGCCACCTTGATCTTCGCCATGGTAAAGAAAGCCTCGCTGCTGGATAAGGGCCGCACGGGCGCAGCCAAAGAGATGTGGCCCCTATATCAAAGCGGCTGGAACCGTGCAAACGCGCAGTCCGTCAATGCAAGGTGCGTTTCCGATTGCTTCATTTTGCAGGCTGACTATGTGAAAGACCTCGAAAGTTTCCGTAAAAGTCCCGTCGCCAAAGCAGATGCCCGATAATCAAAGCCCCAAGCGCAGCGGCCCCGCCGTCATTCTGGTCGAGCCGCAACTCGGCGAAAATATCGGCATGGTTGCGCGCGCCATGGCGAATTTCGGGCTGACGGAACTGAGACTGGTGAATCCGCGTGACGGCTGGCCTAGCGAAAAGGCGCGCGCGACCGCCAGTCGCGCAGACCATGTGATCGATGCCGTCCGCGTATTCGACGACCTTCCCTCAGCCATTTCCGACCTGAATTTCGTCTTTGCGACCACGGCGCGCGAACGAGACGCCTTCAAGCCGGTCCGGAGCCCGGTGGAAGCGGGCAGGGCGCTCAAAGCAAGGGAAGTAGCAGGCCAGCATACCGGCATACTATTCGGCCGAGAGCGCTTCGGCCTGTCGAACGAGGAGGTCGGGCTGGCGGACGAGATCGTGACCTTCCCTGTCGATCCTGACTTTGCTTCGCTCAACATCGCCCAGGCTGTTCTGCTCATGGCTTATGAGTGGCGCAAGTCGGGGCTTGCCGATGAGACGGCGACGAATTTCTCCGCGCCTGCAATGACGCCCGCCACCAAGGAACAGTTGCTGGGGCTGTTCACGCACCTGGAGGCAGCGCTGGAGGCACGCGGTTACTTCAGGCCCGCGGAGAAGAAACCCAAAATGGTGGAAAACCTGCGCGCCGTGCTCACGCGGGCTGGGTTCGCCGAGCCCGAGCTGAAGGTGCTCCGCGGCGTCGTCGCCTCTCTCGACTATTTTTCGCCGAAGGAGCCGCGTGGCGCCGGCTATCCCGAACGCAAGGCCAGGTCCGATCGCGCGGCCCACATGGCGGCGCCTGCCGATGAGGCAAGAGAGGCTGCTTCATCCGGCAGCAAGGATGAGGGCAATGACTGAGGCGAGGACAGCAAGGCCGGAGTCGAAAGGGCGGGATCAACTGCCACGCCCGGTTCTTATGTTCGATTCGGGCATAGGTGGGCTGACGGTGCTGCGTGAGGCGCGCGTGCTGATGCCGAATCGCCGCTTTGTCTATATTGCCGACGATGCCGCCTTTCCGTATGGCGCATGGGAGGAGCCGGCGTTGCGGGAACGCATTCTGGCCCTGTTTGACGACCTGCTCCAACGCTATCGACCGGCCATATCGGTGATCGCCTGTAACACCGCCTCCACACTGGCCATCGAAGCGCTGCGGGAGGCGTTTCCCGGCCATCCCTTCGTGGGGACCGTGCCGGCGATCAAACCCGCTGCCGAACGCACCCGCTCCGGCCTCGTCTCTGTTCTGGCAACGCCGGGTACCGTCAAGCGGCAATATACGAAGGATCTCATCGGCAAATGGGCGCAGAAATGCCACGTGCGCCTTGTGGGTTCGGATCGGCTGGCCGGACTGGCCGAAATCTACATGCGCGACGGCTTCGTGGACGAGGCGGCCGTGAGGGCGGAAATAGCCCCCTGCTTCATGGAAAAGGACGGTGCCCGCACCGACATAGTGGTGCTGGCCTGCACGCATTATCCTTTCCTGGTCAATCGCATGCGCAAGACCGCCCCCTGGCCGGTGGACTGGATTGATCCGGCAGAGGCCATAGCCCGCCGCGCAGCTTCGTTGCTGACGGAGGGTGGCGACGGAGACGAAGAACACCTGCGCGGAGCAGAACCTGATATCGCCGTGTTCACCTCCGGACGGGCGGATTTTGCCAGCCGGCGGCTCATGCAGGGATTTGGACTTGTGATGGCCTGACGGACGGAACCTTGTTCCGTGCCCTGCGTTGCCCCTGCCTTCAGGAGGAAGGATCATGCCTGCCAAATCCAAGGCGCAGCAGAAGGCCGCCGGCGCGGCCCTTTCCGCCAAGCGCGGCGATACCAGCAAAAGCGAGCTGAAGGGCGCATCGAAGGAAATGTACGACTCGATGAGCGAGAAAGAGCTTGAGGAGATGGCCTCAACCAAGCGCAAGGGTAAGCCGGAGCACAAGTCGAAGGACTGACGGTCCGGATCGTTTCGGCTTGACAGCAGGACCGAGCCAGTTTAACGAGCCGACAAACACCGGGCCGAACGCCCGGTGCTTTTTGTTTCGCATGCTGGCCCGTTGCCGGCTTGTGGTCACGACGTGTCCCGTGGGTTTTTCCGCAATGCGTGCGTGGAGAACCCTGTCAGGTTCCGGAAGGAGCCAGAGGAGGGCGCGTTTCCTTCGTCCGGGCCGCGAGGCGCGGATAACATGTCTTGAAAGGGAATGCGATGAGCAAGCGCGAATCTGCAAAGTACAAACTCGACCGCCGCCTTGGCGAGAATATCTGGGGCCGCCCGAAGTCCCCGGTCAACAGGCGTGAGTATGGCCCGGGCCAGCACGGCCAGCGCCGCAAGGGCAAGCTTTCGGACTTCGGCCTGCAGCTCCGCGCCAAGCAGAAGCTGAAGGGCCACTATGGCGACGTGTCGGAGAAGCAATTCCGCAAGATTTACGAAGAGGCGAACCGCCGCAAGGGCGACACGCCGGAGAATTTGATCGGGCTCCTGGAATCGCGCCTCGACGCCATTGTCTATCGCGCCAAGTTCGTGCCGACGATTTTCGCGGCGCGCCAGTTCGTCAATCATGGGCACGTCAACGTCAACGGCCGGCGGGTCAACATTCCTTCCTATCGTTGCAAACCCGGTGACGTGATCGAGGTGCGCGAGAAGTCGAAGCAGCTTGTGTCAGTGCTCGAAGCGGTGCAGCTCGCCGAGCGCGACGTGCCGGATTACATCGAAGCCGATCACAACAAGATGACCGCGACTTATACGCGGGTGCCCGGTCTGGCTGACGTGCCCTTCGCCGTGCAGATGGAGCCGCACCTGGTCGTCGAGTTCTACTCGCGCTGATTTTACCAGGGCGTTGCAGCGCCGCCGGGCGGCGATGCATTGCCCGACAGGAGGGTTTGCCAAGGGGTCGCGTCCGAGAGGAGGCGGCCCTTTCCTTTTTGGTCTGTCAGCCTGGGCTTCTTCCTGATCGCGACGGCGGGCTGGTTTCCTCTACGCGCATTTTTTTGAACTTCGATGAACCCTTTCTCCGCTCGCTGCGACTGATGGTCATGAGGCGATCGGCGCCTCTGTCAAAGGAGCCTCAAGGAGATTGTCATGCTGAAGCGCACCCTCGTTTCCACCTTCGCTGCCCTGGCCATCGCCACCACCGGCATTGCAGCCACTGCCAACACTGCCGCGGCCCATGGCTATCATCACAAGCATCACCACCACCACAAGTACAAGAAGTACCCGAAGTGGGTTAAATGCTGGAAGTCCCACAAGCATCACAAGTTCTGCAAGTACGGCTATCCCTTCGGTTACGGCAAGGTCGTTGTCGTATTTCGCTAACCGAAGCCTGGGCGCGGGAGGAAGGGCGGCTTCGGCCGCCCTTTCCTTGTTGGCTATCGGGGTACGCCGCCGATAAGCCGGGTGACCTCGGCTGCCGCCTCGCGCACCAGCGGCCCGATCTGGCCCAGGCGTTCGGGCGTAACACGTACGGTGGGGCCTGAGACCGAAACTCCACCCACAGGCTCCCCGAATTCATTGAAGATCGCCGCAGCGACGCACCGCATGCCCTCGTTGCGCTCTTCGTCATCGACGGCCCAGCCGCGCCTGCGTGCCTGTGCGAGGTCCTCTGCCAGCGCGGGCAAGGTTGCCAGCGTTTTCGGCGTGTACACTTCAAGCCCCGCCCGGCGCACGATTGCTGCGACCCGGTCCTCGTCCAGATATGCGAGCACGGCCTTGCCGATGCCGGAAGCATGGAAAGGGCTGCGCGTGCCCGGCCGGAAAAAAGCGCGGATCGCCTGGTGTGTTTCCACCTGGCTGACAAAGACGACGCAATTGTCCTCCGCCAAGCCCAGATTGGCGGTTTCACCGGTTTTTTCCATCAGTTCCTGCATGACGATGCGGGCGCGGTCGACAAGCTTGCGGCTGCGCAGGAACGCAGCGCCCATGCGGTAGGTTTCGACGCCGATAGACCAGAGTTGGCTGGTCGTATCGAACTCCACCATGCCGTGGTTCTCCAGCGTGGTGAGCATGCGATAGGCCGTAGGGGCGGGGACGCCCGAGGCATTCGCAATCTCGCTGAGCGAAAGGCCTGAACCTTCGGCAACGATGGCAAGGATGCGAAGCGCCCGGTCGAGGGACTGGACCGACTGGGCCTCCGCCGGCCCGTTGAAGGCGCGCGGGCGCCCGCGCTTGCGTTTCTCTGCCTGTTCCATACCAGAATAGTGGACGCTCTCGGGTAAAAATCAATGAAATATTTTTTTACCAAAAAGGAAATCGTGAAAACTGAAAATGAAAAACGCTTTCCTGTCAGGCTTTTGCGATCATTTGCATATAATGAAAAAATATTTTGAAAAAATTGAAAAATCCGGAAATTGCTGGCAGGGTTGGCCTGACTTCGACACTCGGTTCGACAGGAGGCACATATGGCCAGGATGCGCGCCGTCGATGCGGCAGTTCTCGTTCTTGAAAAGGAAGGGATTTCCTGTGGCTTCGGTGTGCCGGGCGCGGCGATCAATCCCTTTTATTCGGCGCTGAAGGCGAGGGGGACTATCCGGCACATACTGGCCCGCCATGTCGAGGCTGCCTCGCATATGGCCGAGGGCTTTACGCGGGCCAGGGCCGGCAACATCGGCCTGTGCATCGGCACCTCCGGGCCGGCCGGCACGGACATGATCACCGGCCTTTATTCGGCTTCCGCCGATTCGATCCCGATACTTTGCATTACAGGCCAGGCGCCGCGCGCC
>SMEH01000377.1_pt1 | contig 13793 bp, 10 predicted proteins | sample 2456361 | NCBI WGS metagenome assembly SMEH01 (sample SAMN10132587, study PRJNA489261) | soil metagenome | isolation source: day1 control-loamy sand soil ammended | place: USA | reverse complement strand
TATTATGGCCTCGTTCTATTTGTCGGTCTGTTTATCGGAATTGTCTTCTTTGTATCAGCTGGAAGTTTCCTTTATTTCCGACTTTATGCAGATTTAGACGAAGATAAGCAAAAATTTCGTTCAATAGCGAAAATCGGCTTATCTGAAAAAGAATTGAAAACAGTACTCACAAAACAAACGGCCATATTATTCTTCACACCGATTGTAGTGGCACTTGTTCATGGCGCTGTCGCTTTGACCGCCTTATCTCATTTCTTCTATTATGACATTACAAAAGTAGCCGTATCGGTGCTGGGGGTATTTTTACTAATCCAAATTGTATATTTTTACATTGTCCGCTTTTTCTACACGAAACAAATTAAGGCTGTCCTTTAGTTATGTTTTTTAAATTTAGAGTTCCTTACAATGTAGGGAACTCTATTTAACAAACGGTCGCTTGTACTGTTCCGTAGTGAAATTCATGATCCGTTGGAATATACTTTTTTACTACATATGGAGACGTCATCGCCGATAACATGGCACCATAATCCACCGAAAAAGAAACTGTATCACCAAGTTTCAATTTACACTTTGATGTATCCAAGACAATATGGTCACTACTTGAACCTAGAATATCAACGGGCAAAAGGGGCCGTAAGCCGGAAACGATGACATCCTGTCTACCAATATTTACAATTCCCCGTTTTATCATCCCTTTATCTTTAAAATGAACCTTTTCACCGAAAGCATTTTGTGCCGATTGCCCATAAGGAACAGATGGCTTACGTTTCAGCTCAATGATTTCTGTAACTAACCGAAACGTGTCATTATAAAGTCCTGGAATCACTGTTCCATCAACCGTTTCCTTCCCTAATAAAATGGATTCACCTAAACGGAGATTGTTCACCTCACCCACATCATTGGTACGAATAAACCAATTATAATTTGCAGAATTCCCCCCTGAGATAATAGGAAGTTCAAGGTGAAATACTTTCCGTATCTTTCGGACTAACATTGAAAACTCCTTCATTTTCTTATCTGTAGGAACAATTCCACCGAAACAAGCAAAATTTGTCCCTAACCCGATCACTTCCACACCTTCTAATTTCAGAACTTCCTGTAAAAACAAAGGAAGTTCCTCTGGTAAGATTCCTTCTCGAAGATCTCCCATTTCAACCATTAATATAATTTTGTGTATTTTGTTTTGTCGTTTAGCTTCTCGAGATAGGGCATGTATCACGTCAAGATCACTGTTTAACGAAATATCCGCATACTGAACAACTTCACTGACTTCACTCAATGCTGGAATCCGTAGTAACATAAAACTTGCATTTAGGCCAGCCTTTTTGAACTTCTTTATATTTTTAATACGCGAGTCGGCTAAACTATGGATGCCGGCATTGAGCACCGCTCGGGCAATTTCAATACTCCCAGCTCCACCCTTTATTACACCTGTTATCTTTACACCTTTTTGTGCAAACAATCGTTTGAGCATTTTTGCATTATGTGTAATTTTATTTAAATGAATTTCGATTCTCGGAGTCGACTGCTTAATCACAGACCAGTTCCCACCATTCCTTTTTGTAATGATGGAAATACGTCAATAAGTCGATCAACAATTTTTCCAGGTCCATATTTTAATACATCTGTTGTCGGTAATTGATATAAACGTTCATAAGCTTTAATTGTCTGATCGATTTCCTTTTCCGTCATTTGCTCATGATTTAACGTAATGGCCACTACTTTTGTTCTTGCAAAATGTTCAATCAGTTTAATCTCGCTAACAACATCTGGCATCGGCAGAAACGGAAAGTCACCAAGTACTTTTCGTTTTGGTGGATGTTGTAAAATAACGGCTTGTGGTCTTGTACCTTTTAATATCCCGACTGAACTGGAATAGGCAGGGTGACTCAGCGCTCCTTGGCCTTCAATAACCATAATATCAGGGTGTTCTTCTTCGTAAGCCCGTATAACTTCATTTTCCAACTCACCTATCACATATTGAAGAGGAAACGCATCCATTGCCAAACCATATTTTGCCCCTTGAATGAGAGCCGTTTGACCTGTCGCTATAAAGGCCACTTTATAACCCCGTCTGCGAAATTCTTTCACTAATTCTATCGCTGTTGTGCGTTTTCCACATGCTCCATCAGTTCCAAGCACCGTCACCCGGGGTGTATCAATATTTAAAATGCGTCCAGAAAAAATTTGCCATTCACTTCGTGGCTTCGGTTTGCGAATATCGCGAATGGTTACGCCGAATCGTTCAGCATACTTGACCATTTCTGGATCATCCGTTAAAAACTCCTGTAAAGGGTTAACAATATGCATACCTGCTTCTATTGCTTGGAAAATTACTTGCCGTTCTTGCTTTTGTAAAAATGCTTGTGCTGGAGCAATACCAAAGATAAAAACTTGTGGCTTTTCTGGTAACATCGTTAACGCCTCATCTAAACTTGCATAAATAGGGATTCCGTTCTTTTTTTGGTCCAAATATTCCCCCGCATCCAGCCCTGCTTTCGTGCTGTCAATAATTCCCACAATATCGTAAATACCTGATTCACGAACTAATCCATTTGCTGTTTTACCATCCATAGTACCAAATTGATTTTCACAATAGATAATGGCTTGATTTCCCATTGAAACCCCTCCTAAACTTTGTGAAATTCAATTTAAAACCAAAAAAAGAACACCTATATGCATTGAGATTGCGACCGTAGTCCCAATACTAAAGTGCAAAAGTGTTCTAAATACGACTATAAAAATTTTATATATCCCTGCAACGCTTTAGTACTGGTTAGACCACTACTAAATTTTAGTATAATACTAATAAAATAATTTTGCAAATTATAAATAATTTAACATTTTTCGTCAAGATATTTTTTCCAAAAAAATAGGAAAACTAACAAATGACTAGTTTAATAGAAGGGATATTTTTGCTTTACACAGCATATATACAATAAATAAACATCTTTTTATATGTAAGTTACTATTTTAATATATTGATTTAATAATAAATATAATGTAAATAATTTGAAAATTTTTCCAATTTACACTAAAATCATGCACATAGAGCTATACTTTATAGTGTTATACATTTGTTTACTAAGGGAGGTATTGGAATGGATGTAAAAAATAGAAATATTCCATTCTTTCTAGCATTAATTCCTGTGATTAGCATGATTATAATTATGGCAGTCACTATTATTGTTTTTGAAGGTGAGCCCCATGTTCCGTTAATTGTCGGATCTATCATTGCTGCTTTTATTGCGTGGCGACTCGGGTTTAAATGGAAAGAAATTGAAGAAGGGATATATAAAGGGATTCGACTTGCTTTACCAGCGGTTGTCATTATTATTACGGTCGGGATGATCATTAGTGCATGGATTGGTGGCGGAATTATTGCTTCCATGATTTACTACGGATTATTGTTGATTACACCTTCCTTATTTTTAGTGACCATTTGTATTTTGTGTGCAATTGTAGCATTATCAATTGGTAGCTCTTGGTCAACTATGGGCACAGTGGGTGTTGCTGGCATGGGAATTGGGATTAGTATGGGAATTCCTGCACCAATGGTGGCGGGTGCGATTATTTCAGGCGCCTATTTCGGTGATAAAATGTCACCGCTTTCAGACACAACTTTACTGGCATCTGGAATTACTGGTACTGATCTTTTTGATCATATCAAACATATGTTTTATACTACGGTACCCGGATTAGTCATCGCGTTAATTGTATATTTTTTGATCGGGCAACAATTTGCTTCCCTTAACATGAATAATGAAGATATTCAAGCGATTCTTACTGCTTTGCAACAAAACTTCGTCATATCACCATGGTTATTACTCGTTCCAGTTATTGTTATTTTACTTGTTGTGAAAAAAACTCCCGCACTACCCGCTTTAATTGTTGGTCTTATTTTAGGATTTTTATGTCATATATTTGTACAAGGAGGCAGTGTAGCGGAAGCTGTTAATGTTTTACATAACGGTTATTCAATTGAAACTGGAAATGAGTTGGCTGACGAACTATTTAATCGTGGTGGTATCGAGTCAATGATGTACACTGTTTCTATGACGCTAGTGGCAATGGCCTTTGGCGGGGTTATGGAAGCAACAGGAATGTTACGGTCCATTGTGCGACAAATTTTAAAAATTGCCCGCACCACACGCAGTTTAATTTCTAGTACCGTTCTTTCATCATTTTTCACAAACGTTGTTGCTTCTGAACAATATATATCAATATTGCTCCCTGGACGAATGTACTCAGAAGCATACAAAGAAAAACAGCTTCATTCGAAAAACCTATCCCGTGCCCTTGAAGACGGTGGAACACTTACCTCACCATTTGTTCCTTGGAATACTTGCGGGGTATTTATCGCTTCCACATTACTTGTCAGTCCTCTAGAATATGCACCGTACGCGATTTTAAACTTTGCTGTACCGATTATCAGCATTTTATTTGCCATCACAGGTTTTAAAATTATTTATATGAAAGAAAGTGAATCTCAAGATAAGCCGATCACACCTAATATGTAATGTAAAGTGTATTAGTTAGATAGAAAAGGAATAACGTTGTTGGAACCATAAAAATGAGTCCTTTTTATAAAGCATGTACTTATTTAGGGTACATGCTTTTTTTACAATTCATAATATAAGAATTGAAAAATTGACAATATTTCGTGTTCCTAATAATATGATTTTAATAGTTTCGAATATTAGGAGGGGACAATGGTGAACAGAGGTATTTTTTACTTAATAATGGCGATTGTCCTTTGGTCTGGTAATTACATATGTGGGCGATTTTTAGCTGATGCACTTCCACCCCATTTACTCAACACCATCCGTTGGGTAATCTCAACCATAATACTTTTTGCTATACTTTTTTATAAAAAGAAAAGAATCCGATTAATTTTAAACTGGAAGGAATTTTTAATCTCAGGCTTTTTCGGCATTTTCGTCTTTTCAACGTTATTATATTGGGGATTAAACTATCTTACCGCCTCCCAAGTCGGAATGATCACTGCCTTTACCCCCATATCAATCCTGCTTTTTGCCATTGTCTTACTAAGAGAGAATATTTCTCGGCAGGGCCTAATTGGCACTGTTATTTCGGTAATAGGTGTTTTTATTTTATTTTTAGGAAAGTCAAATGCAGAAGAAGCTGGATCTTGGTTCGGCGGAATATTAATTATTTTGGCTTCCCTCTCATGGGGCATCTATACGGTTCTCAGTAAAAAATACAGTAACAAATTTGATCCATTAACGTTTATAACAGGGGCATCTTTTTACGGTGCTATTTTAAGTGCAATAAGCTGTATCGGTACCGTTCGTGTGGAACATATACAGATGACACTTGAAACTTGGCTAGCCGTAGTTTATGTTAGCACCTTGGCATCAGTAGTTGCTTTTATCGCATGGCAGATCGGGGTTCAACAAGTTGGAGCTGGCTATTCTGCTCCATTTATGAATTTAATGCCGGTTTGTACTCTATTATTTGGTATCATTCTTTTAAATGAAACGGTAACCATTATCTCTTTAATCGGGGGCAGTATATCCATAGTAGGTGCTTTACTTGCCAGTTTTCCAAAACCAATAACAGAACGGTTTCTTACGCAAAAACGGAGTGAAAAATTGTAGGTGACAATAGGGCTTCACAGTTTTTGAAGCCCTACTATTTTTAATAGATAACAAAAACTCCGCCACAATTTGAAACTTGAGTATATTCACATTGGCAAAATTGTTGCAGTTGTTTTTTCATGTTGTCTGCCACAAAATAAATAACATATTGTTTGACTTTTCAAAAAAAATATTTTAGCTATTTTCTTATCTTATTCTTCCGTCCTTCCCTACAAAATAGAAAACATTAATTATTTGCACAATCTTCCAAATTTGTATATGATTCATGTAAAGTTTTACAAACAAAAGGAGGAGCCTGCCAAAGTGTCGAATGTTATTGAAGAAGTCGTAGAAAAAATATTGCATGCATATGATACAAAGGAGCCAATTCCCTTTATTCACGATCAATATGACATCGATGAAGATCTCGGGTACGCCATCCAAGATGCACTCATAAAAAAACAATGTAAACGTCAAAACATACAAGTTGCCGGTTATAAGATTAGTATGACAACTCCCGAAACCCAAGCAATTGCTGGAGTTAATGAACCTGCCTACGGAACCTTACTTACTACGAATCTCATAAAAAGCGGTGATACTCTTTCACTTTCTGACCTTTTCTCCCCGTTAATCGAAACGGAAATTATGTTTATTTTACAAGAGGATCTGTCACCTGATGCGGATGTGAATGAAGTTTTACAAAAAAGTAAACTTGCTGCAGGGATTGAAATTCCTGACGCCCGTTATATTAATTGGTTTCCAAACTTCAAATTAGCGGATCTATTAAGCGATAATACCGCTACTGGATTTGTCGTTATATCGGATGTGATCAAACCATTAACCTATGAACAACTCGCAAATGTCAAAATGGAACTCTTCCATAACGATGAAAAAATTGCAGAAGGTGTATCATCCGCTGTACTCGGGAACCCCGTTGATGCGGTTATTTGGCTTGCTCAAAAACTAGCAAAACATGATAAACAACTAAAAAAAGGGATGGTCATATCTTCCGGAACATTTATTTCACCTCCTGTTGTAAAAGAAGGAACTTATACTGTTACGTATACGAATATCGGGGAAGCGAAAATTACTTTTGTAAAATAGCAAAAAACCCGGTATATGCAAAATGTATCCCCTTTCATACGATTTTTTACTAAAAAACCAAGTTATAAATTATGTTGATAAAAAAAGTTTTAAAATAGTATCGTATGAATGAAATTTTCTAAAAAGTACTTCAAATCGAATTAAAAAGGAAAGTTTTATAGTTTACAAAAAAGGTGGCGATTTTTTGGAAACGAACTGGGGATTACTCGACACTGGCTACCACAGTGCAGCAATCAATATGGCATTTGATGAATGTTTGCTAAATTGGCAAAGTGAGGGGAAAATTCCACCTACTTTACGGTTTTACGGTTGGAATAAACCTTCTTTATCCATCGGTTATTTCCAACGGGCCAAAACAATTAATTTTGAAGGAATCCGAAAACATGATTGTGAATTTGTACGCCGTTTAACCGGTGGTAGCGCTGTTTTACATGCAGATGAACTGACTTACAGTCTCGTTATTTCAGAAAATGATCCCGACATTCCGAAGTCTGTAACGAAAGCCTATTATGTTTTAACACAAGGAGTTTTAGAAGGATATAAAAATTTAGGCATAGATGCAGATTTTGCTATTCCTGAACGAGAACTCGACAATGATCGCTCAGCTATTTGCTTTGAAAAACCATCCTTTTATGAAATGCTAGTTGACGGCAAAAAGATTTGCGGGAATGCCCAAACAAGAAAAAAGGGTGTCCTCTTGCAACACGGATCACTACCAATCACGATGGATAATGATTTGCTTTTTGATCTATTTGCCTTCTCATCTGAAAAAATGCGCGAACGGAGAAAGGTCCGATTTACAGAAAAAGCAACAACAATTCAAGAAGTAACAGGTAAAACTTTTACCTATGAAGAAATGGTTGAAGCTTTTAAAAATGGATTTGCCAAAGGATTAAGCATTTCGTTAACACCGTATGAATTGACAGATGAACAATGGGCGGAAGTAAAGGAATTGGCTGAAACGAAATATGCCACAGATACTTGGAATATGTACACTTCAAAGGAGCGTGAAACCATTGCCAAAGTATGAACACGTGAAAAAACCGGAATGGTTAAAAATTAAAATTAATACAACAGGAACATATAAAAATATTAAAAAACTAGTTAGTGACAATCGTCTACATACCGTTTGTGAAGAGGCAAAATGCCCGAATATTTATGAATGTTGGAGTGAACGTAGCACGGCTACATTTATGATCTTAGGTAGTGTCTGTACACGGGCTTGCCGGTTTTGTGCGGTGGCAACGGGGCGCCCAACGGAACTGGATTGGGCAGAACCTGAGAGGGTTGCTGATTCCGTTTCTGTTATGGGCTTAAAACACGTAGTGGTGACTGCTGTAGCTCGTGACGACTTAAAAGACGGTGGAGCTGCTGTGTTTGCTGAAACCATCCGTGCAATTCGGAGAAAAAATCCAGCTACAACCGTTGAAGTGTTACCATCTGACATGAAAGGGGATAATGAGAGTTTACATACATTAATGGATGCACAACCAGATATATTCAACCATAATGTTGAAACGGTTCGTCGACTAACGCCAAGGGTTCGTGCAATTGCAAAATACGACCGTTCCCTACAATTATTGAAACGGGTAAAAGAAATTTCACCAGAAACGCCAACGAAATCAAGCATTATGGTAGGACTTGGAGAAACAAAAGAAGAGTTACTCGAAACGATGGATGACTTATTAGCCCATGATGTAGATATTCTTACAATCGGTCAATATATGCAACCAACGAAAAAACATTTAAATGTAGTGCGCTACTATCATCCAGACGAATTTGAAGAACTCAAACAAATTGCATTAGAAAAAGGATTCACCCATTGTGAAGCAGGACCATTCGTCCGTTCTTCTTACCATGCAGATGAACAAGTCCGCAACCGACCACAACAAAAAATCGAATATATGAAAGCTGTAGAAAAACAAACTGGTAAACAAGTCCAATACGTATAAAGAAGAGGGCCATGCCACCGTTTAATGAGGACACGGAGAAAGCATGGCCCAACATGTTCTTTTGAGTGAATCCTTATTTCCCACAACATTTTTTATACTTTTTGCCACTTCCACACGGACAAGGATCATTTCTTCCCACTTTGACCTTCTTTTCAACATTTTTCTTAAAAAGCAATTCTTCATTTTTTGATCTTTGTAAATACTCCTCTTCTCTTGTTACTGTTATTTCTTTCCACTTTGGTAGTAACGGATGACTTTGATTCATTAATGTATAAAAAAAGTAAAATAACTCTTCTGCATTTAGCACACTAGTTTGATAGCCGTTTTTTACAAAATCCTCAATTAACGGAAAAGCTTTCGAAGATAAATGGCCAACTAACCCTTCAATACACATAATTTTGCCATCAGCTTTAGCATCATCATAACATTGAATAAGCGCTTTTTCAGCTGCCTCATTTTTCATTTGTTTCAATACACCTAAGGCAAAAATATAATGTTTATGGTTCTTCGCATAAGGTACCACCGCACGTACCGCTTCTTCACTTTGAAAATGCGGTAATGCTTCTAAGACTGTCTCTAGTACAAGATGATCATCAGAAGCTAATAGTTTTGCTAGTTGTGGAATCATCGATTCATCTTGAAGGAAACCTGCCGCAAAAATGGCCATGATCCCTTCAAAAGAAAACCAATCTTTTTCTAAATTCTGCTCAATGTGATCTTTTACTTTTTGTGGTTCATATACCCCTTTTTCAACCATGATCGAAACCAATTGTTTGGTTAATTGAAAAAGAAAGGGATCAAACTGTTTTGCATGTTCTAACTGATTTAAAAATGAACGATATTGTTTCCAAAGATTTTCTTCTTCCCCTTCTAATAAAAAGCGACAATAATCAATATATTCCCTCGTAATTAACTGCTTTTGAGCAAGAGTCTCTCCATATTTTACAATGGACTCTGGCTTTAATCTGTTTACTAAACGTACAAGTAAAAATTTTCTCGGTTCATCAACTATGTCTGTTAACTTGAGTAAAGGTTTTACGGATTCTTCATTAAAGGGCAGGGAACCAACGGTTGTAATAATTTTAATACGATTATCTTCAGATTCAATCGCATGTTGTAATAACCGATTGGTCCATTCGACAGGCGCATAAGGAAACTCCCTCATGATATGTAGAACATTTTCCTGCATAATTGGATCATTTTGAATTAAGATCGGATCTATTTTACGAATAAAATCTGCTACGGTCAATGGAATCGCTCCTTAGTACACATATGTGAATATTGACTACTTAATGAAGCTTAATACAATTAACCTTATTTTAAAAGAAAAACGTATCGCTTTTATCTAAAAAAGAAGGGTAGACAAGAATTTACCAATTGTTGAGAAAGCCCTTACCGTCCACAGTTTGAACAAAATGTTTCAATTCCAAAAAAGTCATTAAAACACTTCAAACTTGCTTGAGCTTACCTCAACTTGCAAAAAGACCCCCTTCTACTTCAGCAGCCTTCTTCCCCTAAAAGTTTATTTAACCCAGAAACGGTAAAGAGTAAAATGTGAAAAATTCTTGTTCCTTATAAAAAACAATCAATTAAAGGCTATACTTAGTTAAGTTATATCTGAATCAATTTTCACCGTTCGCTTTAGGAGGATTAGAAGGTTCCGGTGGCGCTGCATTCGGTTCAGTCTCTGGTTCCGGTGGCGCTGGATCCAGTTCCGGATTTGGGACAGGATCTGCTGGTGTTGGATCTGGCTCTAAATTTAGGTCATCCTTTGGTTCCAATGGTGTTGAATCCTCTTGTTTCGGTTCTTCAGGTTCTTCCTCTACTGCCGGTGGATTTGGTTCTTTTGATTTCGTTGGTTTTTTATGATCACGCTTACTCATTTTCGAACCCTTATCTACCTTTCTAGAACGATGACTCAAGTTATTTGATGTTGAAGGTGTTGAGAAACGTTTACTAGTATTAGCCGTATGATGATTCTCCTTATTTATCACAACCGAATCGACTTCTTCTACTTCTCCCTCTTTCATCGATTCAAATTTTTCCCCATTTAAATTACCTTCGAGATATGCACTTAGTTTTTCTTCATCTAATTCATATAACTTACTTAAAATTCTCGTTTGAGCTTTTTTACTATGAAGACTCACTTTCATTTTGTCATCCGTTGCTTTTTGTTCCGGCAGATTCATGAATACTAACACAACAATAATGATAACCGATAGTATACCTGCTCCAAGCAATGGTCCAACTTTTCGTTTTCTACGTCTCGATCTACGCATCTCATTCCTCCGAAATTACTTTTCCATATTTTAACATAGCCAGTCGATTATTGTCCTAGTCATTCAATAATTTATGGTAAAGACCCGAATTCCAAATAGGAATAGACATTTAAATTTGTTTATGATATCTTAAAAATTCAGACAAATTCGCAAAGACAGGGGGGAATGTGAGATGTCCGCCTTTCAAGAAGAAGAACAACATTTGATTTATACAAGAAAATATATGGAACTCATTTTAAAAGAAGCAAAGGAAAAATTGGGTGAAGTCAAAGGCAACGTCCAAGAAGCCCTTTCCCAACTAAATGACAAAGACAGTAGTTTAGGCTATACAAGCGCTCTATCTAATGTACGTTTTTTAGAAATGGCTATAAAAGAAGTGGATACGCTGAACAAAATTATGGGCAAGCCTTACTTTGCGAGAATTGACTTCCAAAGGAAAGGTCAAAACTATACAGATACTTACTATCTTGGGAAAACTTCCCTGTATGAGCGGGAAACACAAGAACCGATAATCGTAGACTGGCGCTCCCCCATTGCCAATGTTTACTACGACGGCCGCCTCGGTGAACTTTCCTATGAAAGTAATGAAGGTGAAATCGAAGGATATCTTTCTCTTAAACGACAATTTCGTATTGAAGACGGAAAGCTCATTGATTTTGTTGATGTCGATATGATGGCCGCCGATGAACTCCTTTTAGAAGCTTTGTCCGGCAAAGCTGATACCCGTTTAACCGAAATTATCACCACAATACAAGCAGAACAAAACCGTGTAATTCGAGCTGATTTGAATAAACCGATCATCGTTCAAGGAGCCGCTGGAAGCGGGAAAACAACAATTGCACTCCATCGCTTATCCTATTTTATTTATCGATACCGCGACCGTTTCGAACCCGAACAACTCATGATCATTGCCCCCAACCATATGTTTATCGGCTATATTGCTGATGTTTTACCAGAATTAGGCGTTGATAAAATTCGGCAGACAACATATGTAGATTTTGTTTGCAAATGCATCGGGAAAAAAGTGAAAGTGACGAAACCAGAAAAGAAACTAATAGGATTGATTAACCATGAAATTGAAGATGAACAAATGGTGAAATGGCTATCTTATTTTAAAGGTTCACTAAAATATACAAAACTGATCGACCGTTATTTAAAAGATCTTCGTAGTGAACTTTGTCCACGGGACGATTTTTATTTAGATAAATATCGTTTAATTACTGGAAAACGATTACAATATCTATTTTTAAAAGACTACAATTATCTTCCATATTATAAACGGCTCGAAAAAATTAAAAACGTATTACAAACCGATGTCCGTCAAAAGAAAAAAGTAATTTTTGACAAGTTGGCCAAAAAATACGATGAACAACTCGACCGTGCACTCAACATTCGGAATGCAGAAAAGCGGAAAACAAAAGTTGTTCAATTGATGGATACGAAGGATGAACGATTGAAACAAATTGAAAATAGCATTAAAACAGCGGTTAAAAGTTATATGGGGAAAATTAAACGAAATACGCTTATCGGCTATTACAAGGAACTATTTGCCGATTTTAAACGTTTTGCGGAATATGGCGAAGGATTGCTCACAAACGAACAAGCAAAGTTCATGTTTCAATATAATGCAAACTTGCTTGCTCATAACCAAGTTGAATGGGAGGACTTAGCTGCACTCTTTTATATGCAACATAAATTGTTTGGGATTGATAAACAATTTAAAGCAAAAAATGTTGTCATCGACGAAGCCCAAGATTACAGTTATTTTCAATTGTACGCTTTGAAAAAAGGACTCGAAACGGAGATGTTTACGATCGTTGGTGACTTGGCACAAGGTATTCATTCGTACCGGGGATTGAAGTCTTGGGAATATTTACGGAAAGCGATTTTTCCTGAAGCCAATTACGTGACCTTACAAAAAAGTTATCGGACGACGATAGAGATTATGAATGTGGCTAACGAAATTTTAAGTTTAATGAAAGAAGACTTGCCGAGAGTTGAACCCGTTGTGCGCCATGGCAAGAAGCCAACATATATTGAATACAATTCCACTCTTGACTTAGTGGAGATCATGAATGATGCTATTGGGAAAGCTAAAGCAGCCGGTTACAGATCCATCGCAATTATTGGAAAAACAGACCATGAATGCAAGAAGATAAGAAAATTATTGACAGATAAGTCGAAACAACCAATTCAATTATTAAAAGAAAATGAAGAAATTAAAAGCGATCATATCGTGATTGTCCCATCTTATTTAGCAAAAGGTTTAGAGTTTGACGCTGTTTTGATTGTTGTAATGGATGAAACCTATACTCGTGATGAACTTGATTTAAAATTATTGTATATCGCCATGACAAGACCAATGCACCAGCTCTACTTAATTGGTAAAAATAAACAGGATATGTTGTTAGAGGGCATTCGAGGGATTGAAATTGAATAGATCTGTAGAATATATATTTGAAATGGGAGTTCATCAACCGTTTGAACGCACTTTGATATTGAGACGAACTGAGATTCTGCGTTCATATAGGAGATGAACTCATTTTTTTGCTTTGAAACGAGGGTAGTCTTTGTTTATAAAGTCGATGAACACACTTTTTGTATGAAACTACCTTTGTTTTTGGTTTCGTGTGGTCGATGAATGCACTTTTTACTCGGAATCGGTTTAGTTTCTGTTTTCATAATGTCTCTGAAAACACTTTTTTCACAAGATCAACTGAGTTTCTGTTTTCATAACGCCCATGAAGACACTTTTTCCACATGTTTTCATAACGCCAATAAAGACACTTTTTCCACATGATTGATCGAATTTCTGTTTTCATAACAACGATGAACACACTTTTTCCATAAGATCAATC
>SMEH01000375.1_pt1 | contig 13811 bp, 10 predicted proteins | sample 2456361 | NCBI WGS metagenome assembly SMEH01 (sample SAMN10132587, study PRJNA489261) | soil metagenome | isolation source: day1 control-loamy sand soil ammended | place: USA | reverse complement strand
CGATTCATCCGCAAGGCCTGAGCGCAGGCAGGCGCTCTCCCCTACGGAACCTGTGGCTCCAGCGAAATACGCCTTCGCACAAGTCCTTGAATCATATACCCTTGTTGGGGAACTTCAGGAGGCTCCTTGAGCATCACAGACAGCAACACCGCACATCTGTGGGTGCTGGTCGCGCGCGAAATGTGGCGCCGTACGCGGCGGCGCCTGCGCAGTGGCCCCGTCTATCGCTGGCGTTATTCCGGCCGGACGCCGGAGCGCGTCCTGATCGCGCCACCGGACCTCAGGCTGGCCGACCCGCAGATTGCGCTGGAGATCTATTACGGGCGCTTTCCGCTGGCCGGTCATGTAGTGGAAACTGGAGGGCAATCGCCATTCCAGATCGAAGGTGCCGACCCGCGCTGGCTGAAGAGCCTGCATGGCTTTCGCTGGCTCCGCCACATGCGGGCCGCTGACAGCCACCTCGCCGCGGCCAATGCGCGAGCGCTGGTGTCCGACTGGATCGCACTGCACGGCAATCATATTTCCGGCGTGGCCTGGGAGCCGGCAATCACGGCCAAGCGCATCATTGCCTGGCTGCAGCATTCGTCAGTGGTCCTGCAGGGGGCCGAATATCCATTCTACCGCGCCTTCCTGAAATCGCTTGCGGTCCAGGTGCGCTACCTGCGTTCCGTCGCGCGGGAAATGCCGGATGGCAAGCCGAGACTGCGCGCACGCGTGGCCCTGGCCTTTGCCGCCCTTTCGCTGCCGGTTCCGGCTTCGGCGCTCCGCGCGGCGACCCGCAACCTCTCCGAGGAGTTGAACCGGCAGATTCTGCCGGACGGCGGCCACGTCTCGCGCAATCCGTCCGCTATACTTGAAATCCTGGCTGACCTCTTGCCTCTGCGTCAGACTTACGCCAACCAGGCAGGGCAGGCCCCGCCGGCGCTGATGGGCGCAATCGATCGCATGCTGCCTGCGCTTCGTTTCTTCCGCCATCAGGACGGCACCCTGGCCCGCTTCAACGGCATGGGCGCCACCATCCACGACCGGGTCGCCGCTGTTCTGCTCCATGACGACACTGCGGGCCAGCCGCTGCTGCATGCGCCGCATTCCGGCTACGAAAGGCTTTCGATCGGCAATGTCACGGTTCTGGCCGATACCGGCCTGCCGCCACCACCCGATCTTTCGGGCGATGCGCATGCCGGCTCCCTGTCCTTCGAACTTTCTTCCGGACGTCAGCACTATGTCGTCAATGCCGGCGTGGACACCTACGGGGACTCGGAATTCCGTCCCCTGTCGCGCGCCACTGCGGCGCACTCAACGGCGACCATCAACGATACCTCATCGGCGCGTTTCAATCATTCCGCACGCATCGGCGGCTTGATCGGAGCACCGCTGACAGGCGGACCGCGCCATGTAACCTGCCGGCGGCTGGACGAGGACGGGCAGCAGGGATTCATTGCTAGTCACGACGGCTACGCGCAGCGCTTCGGCGTCTTGCATGAACGCCAACTCGTGCTTTCCGGCGGCGGCAACCTTCTGACCGGACGGGACCGTTTCCTGCCTGCGGGGAACAAGCCTATTCGGGCTGACGACCGGGTGACGGTCCGTTTCCACCTGCATCCCGACGTCGAGCTTTTCCGCGACGCGCAAGGGCGGCTGGTGCTCTCGGCCGACGGGACGGACACATGGTTCTTCAGCGCCACGCTGGAACCCGAGGTGGAGGAGTCGATTTTTTTCGCGGGACTTGCCGGCCCGTGCCGGTCGCGGCAGATCGTGCTCGCCTTCCGGGCGTCGGAAATTTCGGAAGTTCATTGGCAACTTGAAAGGGAGTGAGGGCGCCGAGGCCGTAAAACCATGGATGCGCGAGCCGCATTGCTTTGCCCGGTTCACTCACCCACCGCCCAGACACGAAATCGGCACCGGCCCTTTCTCGCCGTTTGAATTCCACCCCCGCTGTGCTAGGGCGGCGGCATTCCCCATCTGGCAGAAAGGCGTCCCCCATGGCCGTCCCTTCAAAGAACGTTCCCGCCCCTGATCTCGTACCGGTGCGCCGCGCTCTGCTGTCGGTTTTCGACAAGACCGGGCTGGTCGATTTCGCCCGCGCTCTTGCCAGCGCCGGCGTGGAGCTGGTTTCCACCGGCGGTACTGCCAGGGCTATTGGCGAAGCGGGCATTGCCGTGCGCGACGTCTCGGATGTGACGAACTTCCCCGAAATTATGGACGGGCGCGTGAAGACGCTGCATCCGGCCATCCACGGCGCGCTGCTTTCCATCCGCGACGATGCCGAACATCGGCAGGCCATGCGCGACCACGGGATAGAGCCGATCGACCTCGTGGTGGTCAACCTCTATCCTTTCGAGGAGGTTCGCCGCGCAGGCGCTTCCCATGCGGAGACGGTCGAGAACATCGACATAGGCGGTCCGGCCATGATCCGCGCCGCAGCGAAGAACCACGCCTATGTCGCCATCGTCACCGACCCGGAGGACTACGCCTCGGTTCTCAATGCGCTGGAGATGAACCAGGGCGCGCTCTCCTTCGATTTCCGCAGGAAGCTGGCCGCGAAGGCCTTCGCGCGCACTGCCGCCTACGATGCCTCAATATCGGGCTGGTTCGCAGAAACGCTTGCAGTGGAACACCCTGCCTGGCGAGCCTTTGGCGGCAGGCTGGATTCAGTAATGCGCTACGGAGAGAACCCGCACCAGCAGGCCGGCTTCTATGTCACCGGCGATTCGCGCCCTGGCGTCGCCACGGCCCGCCAGTTGCAGGGCAAGCAGCTTTCCTACAACAACATCAACGATACCGACGCCGCCTTCGAACTGGTCGGCGAGTTCGACCCGCAACGGACAGCAGCGGTTGCGATCATCAAGCACGCCAACCCCTGCGGCGTGGCCGAAGGCGAGACATTGCGGGAAGCCTACCTCAAGGCGCTGGCCTGCGATCCGGTTTCCGCCTTTGGCGGCATAGTTGCCCTGAACCGCGCCCTTGACGAGGAAGCGGCGGAGGAGATCGTGAAAATCTTCACCGAGGTCATCATCGCGCCGGAAGTGACTGAGGGGGCTGCCCGCATCGTGGCTGCGAAGAAGAACTTGCGACTGCTGGTAACCGGCGGCCTTCCTGACCCCCGCGCGCCGGGCACGATGGTGAAATCGGTAGCTGGCGGCCTTCTGGTTCAGGGTCGCGACAATGCCGTGGTGGATGACCTGGACCTCGTCGTGGCGACCAAGCGTGCGCCCAGCGAAGTCGAACTGGCCGATCTGAAATTTGCCTTCAGGGTGGCCAAGCACGTCAAGTCCAACGCGATCGTCTATGCCAAAGATGGCGCGACGGTTGGCATCGGCGCCGGACAGATGAGCCGGGTCGATTCCTCGCGCATCGCCGCTTCCAAGGCCGCGGATGCGGCACGCGCTGCCGGGCTTGGCGATTCGCTGGCCAAAGGCTCGGTAGTGGCCTCGGATGCCTTTTTCCCCTTCGCAGACGGCTTGTTGGCGGCAATAGAGGCAGGTGCCACGGCGGTTATCCAACCGGGCGGCTCTGTCAACGACAAGGATGTCATCGCAGCAGCCGACGGGCACGGCATTGCCATGGTGCTTACCGGAGTGCGGCACTTCCGGCACTGACGGCGCCTGGCAAGGGCAGCCGGCCCGCCGCCCAAGGCTGGCCGCCAGACACCCGTCGATTCTGCCTATCTGTCGATCCGGGTGGAAAGGATGATCGAGGACAGGGTTCGTTCGACGCCGTCCAGTTCCCCGATCCGGTCCAGCAACGAGTCGAGGTCGCTGATCGAGGGCGACTCAACGACCACGATCATGTCGAAGCTTCCACTGACGGAATGCGCCGTGCGCACCTGGCTCAGCGCTCTGAGCGCACGCACAACGGCGTCCGCCTGTTTCGGCGCGACCGTAAGCAACACATGGGCCTTGACCAGCCCCTGTTCGTAGCCCGGCGAGAGGCGCACGCCATAGCCTGTAATGACTCCCCGCGCCTCCAGTCGCTCGATACGGCTCTGCACGGTCGTGCGGGAAACGCCAAGCCGCCGTGCCAGTTCGGCGGTGGAAGCCCGCGCGTTTTCACGCAGCAATGCAATCAGTGCCTGATCGGCATCTGTCGGCATTTCAGCATTCTTCGTCGTCATTTCGTCACCTGGATAGCGTCATACTGACGAATTGCATGCTTCCTTTCGTCAGGCAAGATGCGACAATCATGCGATGTGACAGGTTGGCGATTGCGCCATCCGATAAAAGCTCGAGGGAGACTGTTTATGAAGGACGTTGTTGTCGTCGGCGCAGGAAAGATCGGTTCGACCATCGCCGACATGCTGTCCGGTACGGGCGACTACAAGGTCACGGTGGTTGATCGCTCTGCCACCCAACTGGGCGCGCTCGAAGTCCCCGATTCCGTCGAGCGGCGCGAGATCGACATCGAGGCACCCGGAGCGCTGGAGCAGGTGCTGGCCGGCAAGTTCGCTGTCCTGAGTGCGGCTCCCTTCCACCTCACCACCCGGATCGCTGAAGCCGCGGCTGCGGCAGGCGTTCACTATATGGATCTGACCGAGGACGTCGCATCGACCCGTCGGGTCAAGGAACTTGCCCGGGAAGCCCGGACCGCCTTCATTCCGCAATGCGGGCTTGCGCCCGGTTTCATATCCATCGTGGCCGCAGATCTTGCAAAGCGCTTTGACACGCTGGAAAGCGTGCGCATGCGCGTCGGCGCACTGCCCCAATACCCTTCCAACGCGCTGAACTACAACCTGACCTGGAGCACGGACGGCGTCATCAACGAATATTGCGAGCCCTGCGAGGCAATCGTGGAGGGCGAGCTGGTCGAGGTTCCGCCGCTGGAGGAACGCGAGGAATTTTCGCTCGATGGTGTCACCTACGAGGCGTTCAATACTTCCGGCGGGCTCGGCACGCTGGCCGAGACGCTGAAAGGCAAGGTTCGCACGCTGAACTACCGCACCATCCGCTATCCCGGCCACGCCGCCATCATGAAGGCGTTGCTGAACGATCTCGGCCTGCGTCATCGCCGCCATGTGCTGAAGGATATTTTCGAAAGCGCACTGCCGACGACGCTGCAGGACGTTGTCATCGTCTTCGTGACCGTTTCCGGTTGCCGGAATGGCCGGCTGATGCAGGAAACCTATGCCAACAAGATCTATAGCCGGCGCGTTGGCGCTACCGTGCGCAGCGCAATCCAGGTAACCACGGCTTCCGGCATCTGCGCCGTTCTGGACATGCTGGCCGACGGCGCCCTACCCGCGAGGGGCTTCATCCGCCAGGAGGATATTGCGCTGGAGGCTTTCCTCGCCAACCGCTTCGGCCGCGCCTATGCGCAGCCCGAGCAGGAATATCGGCTGGCCAGTTGATTGACCTGATCTGCACATGCTGAGGGGGAGGGGAAGGCTCGCTCCGTATCGGGGCGGGCCTTCTGTCATATATGGAGCGCCTGGCCGAGCGTCTTCAGCGCTGCTTCCGCAAATGCCTCGCTGAGCGTCGGATGTGCATGGATGGTGCCGGCCACGTCCTCGAGGCGCGCGCCCATCTCGATTGCCAGGGCGAATGAAGCCGACAGTTCCGACACGCCGCGGCCGACCGCCTGTATGCCGAGGACGAGATGGTTGTCCGCCCGCGCGACGATGCGCACAAAGCCCTCCTCGCCTTGCAACGTCATGGCGCGGCCATTCGCAGCGAAGGGGAAAAGGCCGGTTTTGACCTGGACATTGCCCGCTTTCGCCTCCTCTGGTGACAGGCCCACCGAAACGACCTCCGGATCTGTAAAGCAGACGGCGGGAATGGCGCGCTTGTCCCAGCTCCGATTGTGGCCGGCGACTAACTCCGCCACCATCTCGCCCTGCGCCATGGCACGGTGCGCCAGCATGGGCTCGCCGGTCACATCCCCGATGGCGTAGACCCCGCGCATGGAAGTGCGGCATCGATCGTCTATGCGGATGAATTTTCCATCCATATCGAGGTCGATCTCCTTGAGCCCCCATCCTTCCGTAAGCGGCTGGCGGCCAACCGTCACAAGGACCCGATCTGCCTCGATTTTCCTCTCCTCGCCATCCGTGGTCTGTACGACCAGGGCCTGCTCCTCCGCAGAGAAACCCTTCGCCTTCGCTCCGGTCAACACTTCCACGCCCAGCGCCGCAAGACGCCTGGTCACCGGCCGCGTCAGCTCGGCATCATATTGCGCCAGGATGCGTGGCAGCGCCTCCACCACCGTGACCCGAGAGCCCAGCTTGGCGAAGGCAGTACCAAGTTCCAGCCCGATATAGCCGCCGCCCACCACGGCAAGCCTTTCCGGCACTTCGGCGAGAGACAATGCCTCGGTAGAGGAAATCACCGCACCCCCGAAGGGCAGGAACGGCAGCTCCACTGGCACCGACCCGGTTGCGATGACGACCGTCTCGGCCCGGATGACCTGCTGCCCGGTTTCGGTTTCCACGGAAACGGTCTTGCCGTCCCGGAACGTGGCCCAACCATGGACATGTTTGACCTTGGCCTTCTTGAGCAGCGCGGCCACGCCGCCGCTAAGCCGGCCGACAATGCCGTCCTTCCATGCGATTGTATGGCTGAGGTCGATCGAAGGGGCGCTGGCGGTGATGCCGAGCGGGCTCTTGCCGGAGGCGGCATGGGAGGCCTTTTCAAACTCCTCTGCGGCGTGGATCAGCGCCTTGGAGGGAATGCAGCCGACATTGAGGCAGGTGCCGCCCGGCCTTCCCGATTCCACGATAACGGTGTCCAGGCCAAGCTGGCCCGCCCTGATAGCGCAGACATATCCGCCGGGGCCGGCGCCGATGACGAGCAGCTTGCAGGAGATTTCTTTCATCGCTCAGGCTCTCACGGTGAATTGGCCATTCCCAATGCCGCCGACATGGCCCGCTGGCCTATGGCGTCATGCTCCGCTATTCCTCCACGAAGATCAGCGCCGGTGTTTCGAGCAGCGCCTTGATGCGCTGGATGAAGGCGGCGGCGTCCCATCCGTCGATGACACGGTGATCGAACGAGGAGGACAGGTTCATCATCTTGCGCGGGATGAACTGCGTTCCATCCCAGACCGGCCGCACCGCCATCCGGTTGACGCCGATGATGGCGACTTCCGGGTGGTTGATCACGGGAGTGGTGACGATGCCGCCCATCGCCCCAAGCGAGGTGATGGTGATGGTAGAGCCGGAAAGCTCCTCGCGCGTGGCCAGCCCGGCACGGGCCGCCTCCGCCAGCCGGCTCACCTCCGCCGCGCAGTCCCAGATGTCGCGGGCTTCGGCATGCCGGACCACGGGCACCACCAACCCGTTCGGCGTCTGGGCGGCAATTCCGACATGCACGCCGCCGTGCTGGTGGATGATTCCCGCCTCGTCGTCGAAAAGAGCGTTGATCTTCGGCTGTTCGGCGATCGCCTTCACCATGGCGCGTATCAGGAAAGGCAGCAGCGTCAGCTTCGGCCTGCCAGCCTTTTTCTTGTCGTTGAGCGCGGCTCGCAGTTCCTCCAGTGCCGTGACGTCCACCTCCTCGACATAGGTGATGTGCGGAATGCGGGACTTTGCGACCCGCATCTTCTCTGCAATCTTTCGGCGCAGCCCGACGACCTTTATCTCCTCCACGGTCTCGTTGCGAGCCAGCCCATAGGCCCTTGGCGCGGAGTCGGGTCGTGCATCCTGCGTGAGAAACGCGTCGAGGTCCTCATGCGTGATTCGGCCGGCAGGACCGCTGCCCGGAACGCGGCGCAGGTCGATGCCGGCCTCCCTGGCCCGCAACCTTACCGCCGGTGATGCCAGCGGCTTCTCACCTGCAGGGCGCGGCACCCCGGCGGGAAAATGTCGGCTGACGGCCACTCCCCCGTACGTTGCAACGCCTTTGGCCATGGTCTGCGGATTTCCGGAACGTTCCGGTTCGGCCACATTTTTTGGAGAAATGGGTGCCGACGGCTGCGCGGCTGCATCTTGAGACTGCTTGCCGCCTGCCTCGGCGGTGGCGCCTGGTTCCGTTGATTCGTCCTCGTCCTTCGGCTCAGCAACTGCAGCTGACGTGGAAACATTCCCCTCGCCTGCCACCCTGAGCCGGACCAAGGGCGACCCGATCGCCACCGTGTCGCCGACCTCCGCGCCGAGCCACAACACCTGCCCATCCTCGGGCGAGGGGATCTCGACCGTAGCCTTGTCCGTCATGACGGCGGCCAGCATCTGGTCCTCGCGCACCAGGTCGCCGACCTTGACGTGCCATTCGACCAGCTCTGCCTCGGCAACCCCTTCGCCCACATCAGGAAGCTTGATGACATGCTCGCCCATGGTTCAGGCCTCCATGGTTTCGACCAGCGCCCGCCCAACACGCGCCGGACCCGGAAAATAGTCCCATTCCTGTGCGTGCGGATAGGGCGTGTCCCATCCCGTGACGCGCGCGACCGGCGCTTCGAGATGGTAGAAGCAATGCTCCTGCACCAGCGCTGCAAGCTCCGCACCGAAGCCCGAGGTAAGGGTCGCCTCATGCACGACCACGCAGCGGCCGGTCTTTTTCACCGACGTAACGATTGCATCGAGATCAAGCGGCAGCAGGGTCCTCAGATCGATCACTTCGGCATCGATTCCCATTTCCTCTGCGGCCGCCAGGGCGACATGCACCATTGTGCCGTAGGCCAGCACGGTTATGGCCGCGCCTGTCCGCCGCAGGATAGCCTGACTGAGCGGAACGATATAATGACCGTCTGGAACCTCGCCCAGTTCATGCTTCGACCATGACGTGACCGGTCGCTCGTAGTGGCCGTCAAAGGGCCCGTTATAGAGCCGCTTGGGCTCCAGGAATATCACGGGATCGGGGTCTTCTATGGCCGCGATCAGCAGGCCCTTGGCATCATATGGATTGGAGGGCACGACCGTCTTTAACCCCGAGACGTGGGTGAACAGCGCTTCCGGGCTCTGGCTGTGGGTCTGGCCGCCGAAAATCCCACCGCCCGTGGGCATGCGCACCACGATCGGACAGGTGAAGTCGCCGTTGGAGCGGTAGCGGATGCGCGCCGCCTCCTGCGTAAGCTGATCGTAGGCGGGATACATGTAGTCGGCGAACTGGATCTCCACGCAGGGTCTCAGGCCATAGGCAGCCATGCCGATGGCAGTGCCGACGATGCCCGACTCGCTGATCGGCGTGTCAAAGCAGCGGTTCTTGCCGTATTTCTGCTGCAGGCCCTGGGTGCAGCGAAAGACCCCGCCGAAAAAGCCGACATCTTCCCCGAACACGACCACCTTTTCGTCGCGCTCCATGGCCACATCCATGGCATCCCGGATCGCCTCGATCATCGTTTTGCGCGGCATGGCGTCAGACCCCCGCTTTCTGGCGCTGTCGCCTGAGATGAGGCGGCATCTCGGCATAGACACCTTCAAACATGTCGCGCACCGAAGGCTTGTTGCCGGAGTGCAGCGTGCCGTGTTTCTCCGCCTCGCGCTGGGCTGCGATCACGCTATCCAGAATCTCCGCCTCGGCCTGCGCATGCCGCTCCTCCGACCAGACCCCGCGCCGGATCAGGTGATTCTTCAGTCGAATGATCGGATCACCGAGCGGCCAGGCGGCAGACTCCTCCTTTGGCCGATAGGCGGAAGGATCGTCCGACGTCGAGTGGGCGCCGGCGCGATAGGTCACATGCTCGATCAATGTGGGTCCGAGATTCCTGCGCGCCCGCTCTGCTGCCCATCTGGCCACCGCGTGCACCGCAAGATAGTCGTTTCCATCGACCCGCAACGCCGGAATGCCGAAACCCAGTCCCCGCGCCGCAAAAGTGCCTGCCCCGCCGCGGGCGATGCCCTGGAAGGTCGAAATCGCCCACTGATTGTTGACGACATTCAGGATGACTGGCGCCTTGTATGTTGATGCAAAGACAAGGGCGGAGTGGAAGTCGCTCTCCGCAGTCGAGCCGTCCCCGATCCAGCCGGCTGCGATGCGCGTGTCGCCGCTGATGGCCGAGGCCATGGCCCAGCCGACGGCCTGGACATATTGGGTGGCGAGATTGCCTGAGATCGAGAAGAAGCCGTGAGCCTTGGACGAATACATGATCGGCAACTGGCGCCCGCGCAGCGGGTCCGCCTCGTTGGAGTAGATCTGGTTCATCATCGCGACCATGGGATAGCCACCTGCTATGAGCAGGCCGGCCTGACGGTAGGTCGGGAAATTCATGTCCCCCGGCTCCAGCGCCTTGCGAAAGGCGCAGCTTACCGCTTCCTCGCCCAGATGCTGCATATAGAAGGACGTCTTGCCCTGCCGCTGCGCCATCTGCATGCGCGCGTCGAACGCGCGAAGCGTCATCATGTGGCGCAGGCCTTCCAGCAGTTCCTCATCTGGAAGCAGGCCCGACCATGGCCCTATGGCTTCCCCGGCACGGTTCAGCACCCGGATGATGGAAAAAGCGAGATCCCTTATCTCACTCGGATCGACATCTATCGGCGGCCGCGGAACCGAACCAGCCTTCGGGATGGGCACATTGGAGAAATCCGGCGTTCCGCCTGGACGCACTTCCGGTTCCGGTACGTGGAAACGCAGGGCTTCGGTCATCACCATCCTCCTCCCTCGCGGCAACCACGGCGCGGTCCCGAGGCCGCTAGGGGCCTGCTCGGGCGGCGCCGGTAATCCTGGCACCGCAGTTTGGCAGGAAACGCACGCAATATCCCGTCTTTCCCGCTTGCGCCTCGGCAAGAACCCTTCGCCACGGCCCGGAATTGGGACAGGAACCTGCCGAAGCGAATTTGGGAAGCCTCCGGGCCCTGCCGCCCGCTCGACTTGGGCGAAGTCTGTGCTACAGCACAATATATGGCGCAGAAGAAAGCATATGAAGTCGATGGCTGGCTGGAGCGGCCGGACCCGCGCTTCTTCCTCGTCCTCATCTACGGCCCCGACCGGGGCCTGGTCTCGGAGCGGGCGCAGGCTTTCGCGGCGCGCACGGGCCTGCCGCTCGACGATCCATTTTCGGTGGTGAAGCTCGACGCCGGCGAGGCCGAACGAGACAATGGCCGCCTTCTGGACGAGGCCCGCACCGTGCCGATGTTTTCCGACCGGCGACTCCTGTGGCTGCGCAATGCGGGTCCGCACAAGGGTTTTGCGGATGACGTGAAGATTTTGCTTGCCGAGCCGCCGCGCGACGTGATCGTGCTCGTGGAGGCCGGCGACCTGAAAAAAGGCGCGCCCCTGCGCACCGTGGTCGAGGGCGCGGCCAATGCAATGGCGCTGCCCTGCTACGCCGATGACGGCCGCGATCTGGACGCGCTGATCGATCGCGAGCTTGCCCGGGCCGGCATGACCATGTCGCTGGACGCCCGGCAGGCACTGCGTCGCAATCTTGGCGGAGACCGACTCGCTTCGGTAGGCGAGATAGAGAAGCTGCTTCTCTATGCGCATGGGCGCCGCGAGGTCGGGCTGGACGATGTGCTTGCGCTGACTGGGGATGTCTCCGGTCAGTCCTTCGACGATGCGGTGGATGCGGTTCTGGAGGGAAGGATCGACGATTTCGACACCGCCTTCACGCGCCAGTGCCAGGCTGGGGGCCAGGCTTTTTTGGCGCTGGCTGCGGCGATGCGGCAATTCCAGGCGCTTCATGCCATGCGCGGCGCCATGGAGGCCGAAGGGCGGAACGCCGCTTCCGTCGTTGCCGCGCAGAAGCCGCCCGTGTTCTTCGCAAGGCGCAGGCTGGTTGAAAGAGCCTTGAGCAGATGGCAGTTGGCTGCACTGGAGCGCGCGCTGGAGCGGCTGCAGGGCGCCGTGGTGCAGACGCGACGCCGTCCGGAGCTTCAGGTCGCCTTAGCGCGCCAGGCCCTGCTCGCAATAGCCGTTGAAAGCGCCCGGCTTGGCCGATGAGGCGAAGCGCAGCTACCGGATGCGCGGTTCGCTCGACGGCCTGTCCTGCTTCAGGCGGCGGCAGAGCTCGTCCAACTGGTCAAGCGTACGGTAGGAAATGCGCAGCTCGCCGCCCTTCTCCCTGTGGGAAATGACGACTTTCATGCCGGTTGCGTCGGTGAGCAGCTTTTCCAGAGCAAGGGTATCGGGATCCTTCTCAACCGGGGCCCTGCCCGCAGCACGCTGCTGTTCGGCCGGCATCTGCGCCAGCGCCTCCGCCTGCCGGACGGACAGCCCTTCCTCCACGATCCGTTTCGCCAGTGCGGCCGGATCGGCTGCGGTGACGAGTGTGCGGGCGTGACCGGCGGAAAGCTGGCCATCCACCAGCATGTCGCGGATGACAGGGGGGAGCTTGAGCAGACGCAGCGTATTGGCGACATGGCTGCGGCTCTTGCCGATGACCTGTCCGAGATCCGCCTGGCTGTAGCCATGCTCGTCGATGAGTTGCTGATAGCCCATCGCCTCCTCGACCGGATTTAGATCGGCGCGCTGGACGTTTTCGATGATCGCCAGTTCAAGCGCCGTTCGATCGTTGACTTCCCGTACGATGACCGGGATTTCCGTCAATCCGGCGCGCTGGGCGGCTCGCCAGCGCCGCTCGCCGGCGATGATCTCGTATCGGTCGCGTTGTGTCGGCGAGCTTCGCACAACCACAGGCTGAACCACGCCATGTTCGCGAATCGACTGAGCGAGATCCGCAAGCTCGCTTTCCGCAAAGTTCCGGCGCGGATTCCGCGGATTGGGCGCCACGAACTCGATCGGCACCTTTCCGTCTGCCGCCGGCGCGCTTGAGGCCCCGCCCACGGTCGGGAGGGGACGGTCCATCTCGCCGATAAGGGAGGCAAGTCCCCGTTTGAGGCGTCGCTTGGAGAAATCTTCGCTCATTTCCGACCGTACCGTTTCGTTCCCGTACCGAACTTATGCGGCTCTCAGGCGCCGTTCCCGGCGAATCACTTCCGACGCCAGCTGCAGGTAGGCCTGGCTGCCGGAGCATTTAAGGTCATACAGGATCGCTGGCTTCCCGTGCGAGGGCGCCTCTGAAACCCGAACGTTTCGCGGGATGATCGTGTCATAAACCTTGTCGCCCATATGGGCGCGCACATCCTCCACCACTTGGTTGGCAAGATTGTTCCGACCGTCGAACATGGTCATCACAATGCCCTGAATCGTCAGGTTGGGATTGATGCTTCCCCGCACCTGCTCGACAGTTTCAAGAAGCTGGCTAAGGCCCTCCAGCGCGAAGAATTCACACTGAAGCGGCACAAGCACCGAATGGGCCGCTGCCATGGAGTTCAGCGTGAGTAGATTGAGCGAGGGCGGGCAATCTATCAATACATAGGTGAAGGCCGCGGCGCGGGCGGTTGAGTCGCGCAGCGCGTTACGCAAGCGCAGCACACGGTCAGGCGCCGAGGCAATCTCCATTTCTATGCCGAGAAGATCGAGAGTGGACGGAACGATGGAAAGCCCCGGCACCGCCGTGGGCATCGCCGCCGCCTCGATCTCCAGTTCGCCAGTGAGCACGTCATATGAGGATACCGTACGGTCCCGACGCTCGATGCCCAGGCCCGTACTGGCGTTGCCCTGGGGATCAAGATCGATGATCAAGACCCGTTCACCGATGGCGGCTAGCGCCGTGGCCAGATTTATGGCGGTGGTCGTCTTGCCGACCCCGCCCTTCTGGTTGGCGACAGTGATGATTCGAGGTGCGCCGCTGTTCATTTCATTGGCCGCAAGTTCATGTAGCACATTAAACGATCATGTTCAGGCCCGACGCAGATTGCGTATATCAAGCACGACGCTCTCGTCGTCGACCAGACTGCGATGTTCTAGCAGATCGAACCGCCAACGGTGAGCGCTTTCTGCCACTTCCCGGCGGTAATCCCGACCTTTGTGAAAGAGAGCCCGGGCGCCGGCCTCAAGCCAGGGCGCCGACAGGTCGAGCAGCTTGTCCAGTGGCGCCAGCGC
>SMEH01000373.1_pt1 | contig 13829 bp, 14 predicted proteins | sample 2456361 | NCBI WGS metagenome assembly SMEH01 (sample SAMN10132587, study PRJNA489261) | soil metagenome | isolation source: day1 control-loamy sand soil ammended | place: USA | reverse complement strand
GAAAGAATTTCAAACGAGTCAAATTGAAACAATTAAGAAAGATTTATTGAAAAACAATTTAAATTATTTTACATCTGATGAGGTAGCCATTAATTTAAACGTTACAAAACGGACTGCCAATCGCATTATTTCAAATTGGCTAGATTCCAATTTAATTGAGTTTTTCGGTTTGGAAAAAGTAAATGGCAGAGGTAGACCTAGACAATGTTATGTCTTTAAGGAGGCAAGTTATGAAAATCGGATTAATCGGTAATGATACTTCCCATGTTGAAATATTTTCGAGTATGTTACATGATGAAAATCATCCTTTTTATATAAACGATGTGGAGTTTAGTGGTTTTATTGAAAGCTATTCTGAAGATTTGCCGATTAGTCGGGACCGAGCCAAAAAATATAAAAATGTATTACTATCCTATCATATACCAGAATTTGATGATGTTCAGACATTGAATGAAGAAGTAGATGCTTGGTGGATTATAACGGTTGACGGAAGAAATCATTTGCAATGGTTTGAAAAAATCGCCTCCTTTCAGAAACCCATATTCATTGATAAACCCATTACCATTGGGTTAGAGAATTTTGATCGGATGGTTGAGTTGGCTACACGATATGAAACGCCTATATTTTCATCTTCAAGTCTCAGATTTAGCGAACTATTAAAAGGCATTCATAAGGATGACGTTGAATTTCTCTATGGGTTTGGTCCTTTACCACTACAAGAGAAGATGCCAGGATATTATTGGTACGGCATTCATAGTCTAGAATGGATGGATGCTTTATTTGATTGTGATGTTCGACAACTTGAAAGAAAACGATATGAACGTTATGAAATTGTTGAATTTTTATTTCAGGACGGCAGACGTGCAATTTTTCGTGGGGATTATGAATGGCATGATCAGTTTGGCGGAGTTGTCCATTGCAAAGGATTGCCTCCAAAAATGCTTGAGTTTTGGAAAATGAAGAAATCTTATTATGTTTCTTTATTAGAAGAAGTATTGGAATTTTTTAAAAGTAAAAACCCTCCATTCAATATCCAACGTACGCGGAGAATCATTACTTGGATTGAAGAATTACAAAAGTTTTAGGTCAGTTCGGAATTTTATTACAAAGCCTCCTTCAAGTTAAAACATTTTCTATATAATGAAACATATCTCTCATGAAAGAGGATATGTTTTTTTGTTTTTACGAGAGTGTTTTCAGCTTTTTTCGTTGGTATAAGTGAAAGGAGTGAAGCAAGTGAAAGATGTGATTTCGAAATTGAAGCTAAGACATGAAAAAGCACTTGCTTATGTTATTGATACATATATGCCTTATGTAAAGGCCATCGCTAAACAAATTTTAGAACAACCATGTGGAAACTGGGCGGTTGATGAATGTATAAATGATGTTTTTTTAGCTGTTTGGCAAAATAGTGACAAGTTTAGGGGAAGTGAAGAAGAATTAAAAAAATGGATTGGCACAATTGCAAAATATAAAGCGATCGACATATATCGAAAACAGAAAAAAATGGAAGTGGTTTCATTGGAGCATTCCAATGAACAAATAAATTTCGAAACGGGGGAATTGCTTTATTTGAACAAAGAACAAAAAGAAAGGATTTTATTAAAAATGCAATTATTGCCTGAGTCAGAACGTGAACTATTTTTAATGAAATATTACTTAGATCTTACAAATGGAGAAATTGCAGATGCATTAGGAATTACCAAATCTGCCGTTGAAAATCGATTATATCGAGGGAAGAAAAAGTTAGGAAAAATCCTTTCTGATGGGAGTGAAAAGAATGGATGAATTAAAGAAAATGCTTCAATTAAATGTGGATGAAATTGAGCCTGAAAAAGTCAGCCGTTTTGAGAAAAAACGAGTATTACAATTTGTTTTACAGAAAAAAAAGAACCATTCAATGAAATATATCGCTGCATCTTGTTTACTTGCTGGAGGAATTGGTTCAACTTTAGTCTTTTACTCGCCAACAATCGCTTCCCATATCCCATTAGCTAACCAAATTGTCGAATATTTTAAAGGCGAGACATCGCAATTTCAGTATTTTGAAGACTATGCAACGGGAATTGATGCCATTCAAGAAAGCAATGGAATTACAATTGAAATTGTTGATGCAATTTACGACGGAACGACAGTAACGCTTACCTTTGCCATTGAAACGGAAAAAGATTTAGGTGAACATCCAAGTTTTGATAAGCCTATTAAAATCAATGGAGAAATCGAAGGCTCTTCCGTTACTTGGACGAAAAAACGGTCAGATACATCTTATGTTGGGGTTATTACGCTGACACCTGAATTAAATGGACGATCGCCACGCACTGTAAAACTAACTTGGAATCCTAGAAGTGTTTGGAATCATGATACAAATGAAAACTTTGAAGGTGATTGGGCTTATGAATTTCACTTAAAAAAGATTGATGTGAAAGGAATAAAAGCCAATTATCGAGATTCGAAAAATGGTTTTACAATCTTTGTTCCTTCACTTGATATAACTGGCTATACAATCAATCTTCATTACAAGATTCAGATGCCGTCCAATTACGCGCTATACAATTTGCCGTATGTGACTGGTTTTGATGTGAAAGACGAGTTCGGTAATACTTACGAAATGATTACGAATTTGACAGGCAGTACGACGAAACACGCGGCGAAAGGGTCTTTTACGTTTGCAAACATTCAAAGCGGAACAAAAGAACTAATCATTACACCGAAACTTTACAATGATAATGAAGAAATCATCTTTGATTCTTTTGAAGTAACAATTTCAAAATAATGATGTTGCTAAATTGTGGCATACGCAATTTCACCTAAAGTTGTACAAAATAAGACAACGGAGGTGAAAAGGATGAAAAAGAAAAATAAAATGAATCTTAATTCAGGCAGTCAAAAATATAACAGAAGAAAAAGAGCAGAAGAGCTTGCGAGAGAATTTGACCACAATGTTGCCAATAAACGAAACCGCAAGACGAATGATAAATCGTAATAAACAGTAACCAAAACCGTTTAGTCATTCTCCCAATTAGGTAAGTAATGAATGAACTAATTCCTAATTGGGAGATTTTTGATTATAAATCACCATCTCATTTTGCATGGTTGAATGCCAAAAACGATGGGGATATTTGAAAAAAATAGAAAATAAATCAATAAAATTTAGTAAATTAGTACGAAATCCAATCGATTGGAACCCTATGCCTAGTAATGAGATATAAATCATGTTAACCTTACACTATCGGTCGGTTGGGCAAAAATAAGTTGATGAGAAGTTTTACCAGGCATTACAACGTACATCACAAAGTTTTATATCTGAATATTCGGTAAATTGAAGTTGGGTGTGCTTATTCAGTTGCAATGCATTATAAAACTTTTCGTATAGGATTGATTTGAACAACCTACCGAAATGATATTCATTTTGGAGGGGTAGATAAGATGAAATATGTGAAAACGATTGGTGCAACATTTGGAGTCGCCGCATCTTTAGTATTAGCAGGTTGTGGCGACAACACATCTCAGGGAACTCAAAGCAATGAAGAGCAAGTAAGTATTAGCCAAGCCCTCGATTATACAATAACGGGTATAGAACCGGGCGCTGGAATGATGCAATTAACAGAAATGGCGTTAAATGAATATGAAAATCTAAAAGGATGGAAAGTTTCAGAAAGTTCAACTGCTGGCATGTTGACGATGTTAGATAAAGCCATTCAAAGTGAGGAGCCCATTATTGTGACAGGTTGGAATCCTCATTGGAAATTTGCAACTTATGATTTGAAATATTTAGAAGATCCAAAAGGCACATTCGGTGAAGTGGAAAATATTAATACGATTGTTAGAAAAGACTTAAAAGAAGAACACCCAACTGCTTATGAAATGTTGGATCGCTTTTACTGGGAACCAGAAGATATGGAGCAAGTGATGCTAGATGCCCAAACAGTTACATTTGAAGAAGCTGCAAAAAAATGGGCAGAACAAAACCAAGACAAAGTAAACGAGTGGATGGAAGGTTTACAATCCGTTAACGGTGAGAAATTTGAATTGGTGTCGACTCCATGGGAAACGGAAGAAGCATCAAGTCATGTTGTAAAATTTGTATTAGAGCAACTTGGCTATGATGTAACGATCACACCAGTAGATCCAATTATCATGTTCCAAGCAATTGCTAACGGGGAAGGGGATGCTTCAGTTGCTCCTTGGTTGCCTGTAACGCACGGATCGTTCTATGAACAATACAAAGATGATATAATCGATTTAGGCGAAAATTTGGTGGGGGCAAAAGTTGGATTAGTTGTACCAAGCTATATGGATATAGATTCTATTGAAGATTTAGAGCCAAAAGAATAAAAAAAGAGATATAGGCTGTCTAAATTTTTTAGACAGCCTAAAATATTACTTGCAATAAGGGTGAAAAACACGTACAGCGACACGGGTTACTAAGAATTGCTTATTAATTGCACTTATGATTTTCATCAATTCAGCAAACCCCATTGCCAAACACTTTTTAACGATTGATTCAATTTAATCAATCGCTTTTTTATTTTAAAAGAAAATAGATGAAAGAATAGAATATTTTTCAAATAAATTTGAACATTTTTCGACATTTTATTATATAATTAAAAGAGTTTGTTACTCATAAATAAATTAACTTACTCACATATGAATGATTGATGAAATGAGGGTTTTTAATCATGAAAAATAACTTTAGTATTTTTAAAAACTTTAAGGCGAGAATCATATTAGCATTTTTAATTTTTTTAGTTATACCATCAATGATAGTCGGATTCTCAGCATTTTTGACTGCAAAAGAGACTGTGAAAAAGGAGATGCTGGCAAGTGTTGATGAAAATTTAAAATTGCTAAATATTACTGTTACGAATGAAATACAGTCTAGAATACATGATTTAGAATATTTCATCGAAATCATTTCACCTGAATTATTTGAAGAAAAAAATCTTCCAACATTACGAGGCAAGTTAGATGAGTATCGACAATTACATCCTGAAATTGAAATGATATTTATTGGTACGACTGCCGGTTCAATTATCTTAGAGCCTAATATCGATTTAGGAAATGATTTTGACCCACGGACTAGAGATTGGTACATAAAAGCGATGGAAAAACAAGGAAATATTGTTATTTCCGAACCATATGTTTCTGCAAGTGATGGACATATCGTTGTAACGATATCTAAAACTCTGTCTGATGCTTCGGGTGTAATAGGAATTGATTTAAGTTTAAGTTATTTAGAACAATTAGCGAATCAAGTGAAAATTGGAAAAAATGGTTTTACTTCCGTATTCGATCAGCATGGAAAAACAATTGTTCATCCTACATATGAAAGTGGCGAACAAGTTGATGAACTTCTATACAATGCGCTATATGAAATGGAAAATGGGCAATTTGAATATGAATTAAATGGTGAAGAAAATATAATGGCCTTTACAACAAATAATTTAACAGGATGGAAATTGGCTGGTAATTTGTATACATCTGAAATTGATGAAACGGCATCACCGATTTTTTCTAAAACGATTCTCATTATCTGTATTTCTATTTTTATAGGTGTATTATTGCTATTTTTCATTATTCAAACGATTATTAAACCAATTAAAAGATTAAAAGAACAAGCGGAAACGATTAGTAAAGGCGATTTAACTGAAACAATTGAAGTTGAAACCAATGATGAAATCGGCCAGTTGAGTAAGGCCTTTAAAGAGATGCAAGAACGCTTAAAAAGTCTAGTACGCGAAGTAGAACAACATTCATTTCATGTTGTTTCCTCATCAGAACAATTAAGTGCTAGCGCAGAACAAACTATGTTGGCAACAGAACAAGTATCTGATTCTGTTCAAAAAATTGCGGGCAGTGCAGAGCAACAAACAAATAATGTGGATCAAAATTCAAAAGCAATAAAAGAAATTTCCAATGATATAACACAAATAGCAAATTATACAATGGAAGTACTAGAATTAGCACAACAAGCGAGCAATCATGCGGAAAATGGCGGATTAGCTGTACATAATACGGTGAATCAAATGAACAATATCCATGATTCAGTTCATAAATCCAATGCCATCATATCTTCTTTAGCAGTACGCTCGAAGGAAGTCTATTCAATATTAAACGTCATTTCAGATATAGCAGAACAGACAAATCTGTTGGCATTAAATGCAGCAATTGAAGCAGCAAGAGCTGGAGAACATGGAAAAGGATTTGCTGTAGTTGCAGAAGAAGTTCGCAAGCTTGCTGAACAGTCTCAAACTTCCGCAAAAGAAATTCAATCCATTGTTCAAGCTATTCAACAAGATACAGAGAGCTCCGTTAATATGATGACGAAAGTGAAAAATGACGTAGAAGTAGGAGTCAAAGTTTCCAGCGAAGCGATTGAAAAATTTAATGCTATTTTGCAAAGTGCAAGAGATATCACACCACAAATGGAAAAAATCGCTAATTACTCAAAACAAATTTCTAGTGAAGTACAAAAATTATCAATCATGACAGATGAGTTTTCACAAATTGCTCAATCCAATGCTGCTGCATCTCAACAGGTTGCTGCTGCTACAGAGGAACAGCTAGCGTCGATGGAGGAAATATCCTCATCTGCAAAAACTTTAGCTACTTGGGCAGAGGAACTGAACATGTTAATTCGAAGATTTAAAACTGAAGACGATGGAAAATAAATTACGATTTTAAAGGGCAGTGGGCGGTAAGTTCACTGCCTTTTTTATGAGGGTCGATATTATATCGGGGAGATTAAAGGGTAAACCAAAAATGAGAATTCCAACGATGTAAAAATTATTTTGATAAAATTAAAAATGATGAATCAGAACCGAATTTTGTAGTAGTTGGACTGCTTACATCATTAATTGCTCTCGACTTTTTTTATATTAGAAAAAGTATGGAAGATAACTTCTAACATTGATAATTTTTTATTTTGTAGCGGTAATCAAGAATTTATTGTTAGAAATTACAAAAAATACCAAGTAAACAGTTATACAAAAAGTCACTTATGACAGAAAAATCGTCAATTATGATATCAGTATTTCCATTATTACAAATTTAATGGATAATTGAGTTAATAGTGTAAAGAATATTTTTCGGCAAAGTTTTCTGGTAAAAAAGTATGTTTTTGATTCTAAAATATGACAATGTTTTCTAATTCCTTAATACTGCAATTATCGGAAGTACTATCATTCCACAGTCATATATTCTAGACTTTGCATTCCTTAATCGTATTCGCCAATTACGCAAAATCTAGAAGGATGGACAAGGATTAGATTAGCAAGTTTTACGTGCATTTTACCAACAATCATTTGCTGAATGAAGTATTCTTTACCTATTCATTACTAGTAATATAAACATATTTTCACAGGAAAAAAGGCAAGTAAAAAAGATATAATATTACTTGCCTTTTCCGATGATTGCTGAATAAAAAAGACATGGACAATTCGTCGCATGTCTTTTTTAGGGAGGTCATGATGTACATCAATGATTAAATGATGTATGAAAATACTTTGATTCCATTTGCTTTCTAACAATATAGATATGTTTTTCGTATCGACTCATCCAGTATTGGTAATAATTCACATTGCATCTTTTCATGAATTGTAAATATATCATTAAACTTTCATAAAGCGTATGAAAAAATTCTTTTTCGGGTAGTATTACCTGATGTGTAAGTTGATTTAATTTATCATTGATATGAAAAACGAATTGTCCATGTTCGTCTTTAGTAAAAACGTAAGTAATGGGTTTAGATAAGTCGGTGACTCTGGCGAAATCTTTAATTAAATAATTTTTCATCAGCAATAAATAAGTAACCCATGGTTCGATCGTTACAATCTGAAACTCAGTTAAAGAATTTTCATTGTAAATAATTTCAATTGAATATTGATTAAATGTATTAAAAATGTATTTTGAAATCATTTCTATGTTTATGTCATTATCTATTCGGACATATTGACTGTTGTTGGAATTGGGAATTAAAAGATGTGTAAAAATTTTCAGCATTGAACGACCTCCTAGGAGAACATTTCTAAATAAACAGCTTAAAATCTGTTCTGAAATTGTTTATATGATTTACTGCTATTTATTTAGAAATATTCAAATCAAAAAATTTCATCATGAAAATGAAATTACAAGCGATGAAATCATCATTAAATTAGATAACGACATGGCGAAGGAGTTTTATAAAATTTTATAAGAATAAAGTTAACTGTTCTTCCCCTTCGTTATTTTCCTCAATAGTATCTTCCATTTCTAATCGGATGTTTACATATTCATTTGGAATAAAGATACAATCTTCAACACCGATTTTTTCCATAAGTATTAAATTTCCCTTTTCTGTTTGTTCTAGAAAATGTTGAAGAATGGATGGAAAAATTCTTGGTCTTTTATGGACTCCGGCAGATAAAGAGCCATCTTGACCAAAGTAATCAATTAAGATGTGACATATTTCTAATGTGCTAGAGAAGCCGTTGAATACAAGTTGAAGTGCAATCATTTCTTTTGTTGGGTTTGGTGGGAGATTTTGACGAACTTTTTCCACTATTGCTTCCAATCTTCTATGTTCCCGCTCTATTTGTTGAAGCATTCGATTTTTTTCTTCCAACAGAGCTTTCATTAATGATTCTTCTTGCTGTTTTCTTACATTCCTTTCAATTTCACGCAATTTTCGATATAAACGATTTATTTGTCGATCTAATAAGGGGACGTTCGCATTGATATGGGCCTGAATATCTTCTGGTATTTCCATTCCGTCTAAATCTTCCAATATTTCATAGCCGTATTGGTTTTCTTTGATTTTTATGAGCAATTCATCCAGTTCTAAATGAATAATGGAAGCATCTTTAACAATGTCTCTTAAAATATTTTCATCGATGCCGAGAAATTGCATAAGATGATCTTCACCATAATCAATTCTTCTTCCGGTCACTACATGTTTTACAGTAAATACTCGTCTTAATTTTCTGTTGCAGGCACATCGGCCGAGGTAGTTGCCTTTTCCATAATCAATATAATCTTCAAGAATCCAGCTACTAGCATCTTTTTCAATCTCTACTAACGTGACATCTTGAGAACGAACGAGTGTTACTTTTATATCGGCCATTATATTTAAAAATTTTGTTTTGAAGCCTTGTTTAACATGGTTTAAGAGAAAATCCAGTTGTTCTTTAGTTGCATAAGGGAAAAGGGATTCTCGTTCCTCTTTTGTTAATGGTGGTTTCATTTAACCTCTTCACCTTTCTTATACTTTAAGTTGATAATAAAGAGTACTATGAAAAGTGTCAAATGAAGGCATTTGATTTAGTTATGAATGAATTAAAAATTATGTACGGAAATTTTAAGATTATTGATATGGAGTAATTGAATGAGTAATAGAGATACTAATGATGAGAAAATAAATTATTCAAAAGAAATTTTATTTTAATAACAGGGAAACATGATTTCAAAAAGAAATATTTAAAATGGATACCTTCTGATAGAACAAATTCGAGAAAAAGAGGGGATATGATGAAAAGAAAAGTGATTGCATTAATTGTTACGATGTTTCTTTTTATCGTTCTTTTTATATCAGGTTATTTGTATTATTTAAATAATCCATATATGCAAATTCGTACTGAAATAACACCAATCGATGATGAAACTTATCAAACCCTTGGGACATTAGAATATGTCGAACACCCTGATCAGAAAAACTTCCGAAAAATGCTTTTTACGTTTAAATTTAAATATTCTAATCAAGTAGAAAACATTAATACGGAAATGTCTGAGTCAATTAGAAATTTATTATCATCAAATGTATACTGGACGGGAGAAGGTTTTGAATACGATAATATCGATAAAAAGGAGTATATTGTTCAAGAAGAAATCGTCCTTTATACGGGTGAAATAACTGAGGAAGAAATAAAAGAGCGTTTAAAAGAAGGTGTCTTTGTCGTAAAGTGGATAGAAGATGGAGAGGAGAAACAGAAAGAATATAATATCGGTGAAACAGTTATGTTCATACAATGATTAACAAACCGCCAGAAGATGGCGGTTTTCATCATTTTTTACTTTGTTTTCATAGTTTCAATCAATCGCTTCATTACTTGAATTTGTCCAACATGCATTGCTTCATGGAATGCTGCAAAAGCAGCCAATTCTCCTTTTGTTTCATTTCCAAATATACTTTTTGGCAGTTTTTCATTAAAGGTATTGGTATCGATTGATTGAATACGTTCCAGTTGTTCTTCAATTTGTTGCAGCAAAGTTTCAAGATATGGTACATCCATTGGCCAATCTGCTGGTTTGGTACCAGGACCAAATAATTTTTGATAACTTTTTGGTATCGTCACTTTACCGTTGAAGAGTAAAAAATCTGTAGTCATCAATACATGTCCTACTTGCCATAAAATATTGTTATTAAAACCTTTTGGAATTGTAGAATAGACCTCAGGTGTAATGTTTTCTAAAGTTTGCTTCAATACCATTCTTGTACGAGTAAATTGCATTTTAATATATTCTCCCATGAAAATTCCCCCTTAATTTATCTTTACTATAAAATTTTAATGATATGACTAAAAACATTGAAAAATTTTTCACATAGTTTTAAATTTTACATTCTACTCTCTGCATGAAAGTAGTATAAACTGAAAGAGGGATAATTGGTTTGGAAATTTACTTTAAAGGATGAGAACATTGAAAAAAATTTTACTTGTTGCGTTCATACTCGTTTTATTAATTGGTGGGTTTTTTATCTATATTAAAGTGACACCACCATTAGTAACAGGAACGATTTTTAAGGGTCAAGATCATCATACCGTTGTAATTGCAATAGGGAATAAAGGGATTGGAGATTTGGAAATCACTAGTGTAAAAGTCAATAATCATGCGGATCCGAATGAAATAAAAATCCAAGTTAGCAATGCTTTGGTAGGTTTTGCAGGAACAATTGATGAAAATTCAGTTGCAGCTAGTCACATTCAATATTTCAACATCGAAGATATTTCCATTCCAAAAGGAACGATTCCGGAAGAACTGTTAAAGAAATTTGATGAAGGTTCAGCGACAGAAAAGGATACAATTTATGGATTAACTGTAAATCATCATGAAGATATTCATAATGTACATATCAAATATCGATATCTAGGAATATTGTTTAACGAAACTGTAGTGTTAGATTAATATGACAAAAGGTCGTCTGAAAATAGACGACCTTTTCATTTCCAATTTTTATGTAAAAATGCTTTCGTACGTTCATGTTGAGGATGTTGGAAGAACTGTTCAGGTTCATTTGATTCGATAATTTCTCCGCCATCCATAAAGATCACACGATTTGCCACTTCTCTTGCAAAGCCCATTTCATGCGTTACGACAATCATCGTCATATGTTCTTCTGCTAAATCCTTCATGACTTTCAACACTTCTCCCGTTAATTCCGGGTCAAGGGCAGAAGTAGGTTCATCAAACAGCAAGATTTGTGGATTTAACATAAGGGCTCGTGCAATAGCAACACGCTGTTTTTGACCGCCTGACAGATTGCTAGGATAAGCATTCGCTTTATCGGACAATCCCACTTTTCGCAATAAATCCATACAGCGTTTTTCTATTTCTTCCATCGATTCGGATTTTCTAAGTTTCGGGGCTAAAATCAGATTTTCTTTAACAGTTAAGTGAGGGAATAAGTTAAAGTGTTGAAACACCATTCCCATTTTTCCTGTAATTTTTCGTATATCTGCTTGGTTAGCATATTGCCCATCTTTTACTAAAAAATCGCCGTCGATACAAATACTACCGTTATCAATTTCTTCTAAATGAATTAAACTGCGTAACAATGTACTCTTTCCTGAACCTGAAGGGCCGATCATTGCAATAACTTCTTTTTTATCTACCGAAAATGAAATGGATTTTAATACTTCCTGGTTCCCAAATGATTTCTTCAAATTTGTAACTTCTATTAGCGCCAATTTTTTCACCTCTATTCGTATTTATATCGACGCTCTAACCATTTAAAGAATACCGTCAATATGAGTGTCATCGCTAAGTAAATTACTCCCGCAATAAAGTAAGGGACAATTGTAAACTCTCTGTTTACAGCTGTTTGTGCAAAGTGTAATAATTCTGGCACTGCAACTGCATAAAGTAGCGCGGTATCTTTGATGAGCGTAATGGATTCGTTGGCAACAGCAGGCAAGGCTACTCGAAACATTTGGGGTAATATGATGCGTGTTGTCGTTTGCCATTTTGTTAAGCCAAGTACTTTTGCTGCTTCATATTGACCTTTGTCGATGGAAATGAGCCCGCCTCTAAAGATTTCAGCAAAATAGGCTGCATAGTTTAATACGAATCCAATACAAGCCGCAACGAAACGATCAAATACTAAATATTCTCCTACCACAGGCAGCATCGGCAATCCGAAGCAGATTAATAAGAGCTGCAATAATAGGGGAGTGCCTCGCATGACGGTAATATATATTTGTGAAAGCCATGCAAGGGGCTTAAAACGGCTTTGTACCGCAAGTGTTAGAATAAATCCTAATGGAATTGATACAAGAATGGCAATGAAAAAGAGCAAAATGGTCATTTGAGCTCCTTCAAGCATCGGCCAAACAATCCGATTCCAGTAATCAACCATGATGTTTCCTCCCAAAAAATAAGAGTTCCATTGTCACATGGAAACTCTTATCGAAAATAATGACATTCTATTTTAGCATATATATTATTTTAATACTCGATCTTCACCGAACCATTTCTCAGATATTTCAGCTGCAGTACCGTCTTCATTCATTTCATCTAATGCTGCCTGCAGTTTTTCAAGTAATTCTTCATTTCCTTTTTTCACACCAACTCCATATTGTTCTGGAGCAAGTTCTTCTTCAAGAATTGTAAATGTATCTGGTTCTTGTGTCATGTAATATTCAACGACAACTTTGTCGATTACAACTGCATCAAGGCGACCATTTTTTAAGTCTGTTAATGCAAGTACATTATCTTTGTATTCATTTAAATTTACTTCATTGCTAATAGGATGTTCATTTAACGCATCCAATGCAGAAGACAATGCTTGAACTCCCACTTGTTTTCCAGCAAGTTCATTGATTTTTGTAATAGGAGAATCTACTAATGTTACAACAACTTGTGCGTTTTCTAAGTAAGGTTTTGTAAATAATACTTTCTGTTTACGTTCATCTGTTATAGTGTAACCGTTCCAAATTAAATCGATACGGCCACTGGATAATTCAGATTCTTTTGTAGTCCAATCGATTGGTTGGAACTCCACTTCAACACCCATTTTTTCTGCAGCAGCACGAGCCATGTCGATATCAAAACCAACGATTTCGTTTTGATCGTCACGGAATCCCATTGGTGCAAACTTATCATCAATACCAATTATTAAAGTTTCTTTATCTTTTGCTTCATCTTTTGTACCATTTGATTCTTCTTTAGATGATGAACCACACGCAGCTAATACTAAAGTGATCATCGTCATGAAGAAAAATAAAGCTATTTTACGTTTCATGTAGTATACGCTCCTTATATTAGTAATCTAATTATTTAGTTGTTTAGTAAACTAAAGTGTATTAGCAAAAAATGTAACACGAAATAAATGCTTCGTGTTTTTAAAAACAAAATCTAATACATTTAGATTTACAGAATACCTTCGTATACTATAGTAACCGCCATTGAGGGTGATGTCTAGTTAAAAATTTAACAATCTTATAACATATTAATGTTTATTTTGATGAACTCTAATAAATATCACTACATCTGTTTATTACCAAGTACTATAATTCAGATATTATTTGGTATAGTGGATTTTTTTATATAGCAATTGAAAATACATGTATTTTTATATT
>SMEH01000372.1_pt1 | contig 13955 bp, 27 predicted proteins | sample 2456361 | NCBI WGS metagenome assembly SMEH01 (sample SAMN10132587, study PRJNA489261) | soil metagenome | isolation source: day1 control-loamy sand soil ammended | place: USA | reverse complement strand
GGTCGAACTGATGACCTCGGTGGCCATGGAGGAGAAGCAGCGCTTCGCCATCCGTGAGGGCGGCAAGACCGTCGGCGCCGGCGTCATCACCAAGATCCTGGAGTAATGCCAAATGGCTGCCTCGAATAAGATCCGGATCCGACTCAAGGCCTACGATCATCGTCTGCTCGACCAGAGCGCGAACGAGATCGTCGACACCGCGAAGCGCACCGGCGCTCGGGTGGCGGGGCCCATCCCGCTCCCCACGCGGATCAACAAGTACACGGTCCTCCGCGGGCCTCACGTCGACAAGAAGAGCCGCGAGCAGTTCGAGATCCGCACCCACAAGCGGCTCCTCGACATCCTCGAGCCCACGCAGCAGACCCTGGACGCGCTCATGAAGCTCGACCTCTCGGCCGGCGTGGACGTGCAGCTCAAGGTCTCCTGAACGGTTGGTGGAGCAGATGCCCAAGCTCAAGGTCTATAACCTGAAGCGCGAGAACGTCGGCGAGATCGAGCTCAGCGACACCGTCTTCGGGAGCGAAGTCAACGAGGACCTCTTCTACGAGGTGCTCAAGGCGCAGCTCGCGTCGCATCGTCGCGGCACCGTCGGCGTGAAGAACCGCGCCGCGGTCAACGGCTCGCGCAAGAAGATGTACAAGCAGAAGGGCACGGGTAACGCCCGTCACGGCTCGATGCGTGCGCCCAACTTCGTGGGCGGCGGCGTCGCGCACGGCCCGAAGGCGCGCAGCTACGCCTACCGTCCGCCGCGCAAGATGCGCCTCGGCGCGATGCGCTCGGCCTTCTCGCTCAAGCTCAAGGAAGGCCGCCTCACGGTGGTCGAGGACTTCGAGCTCGACGCGATCAAGACCAAGGAGCTCGCCAAGGTCCTCCAGGCCCTCGAGGTCTCGACCAGCAGCCTCCTCGTCGACGCCAAGGACAACGAGAAGCTCCGCCTCTCGGTCCGCAACCTCCCCACGCACCAGTTCCTGCCCCCTGAGGGCGTGAACCTCTACGACCTGCTCCGCCACGAGCACGTCGTGCTCACGCGCAAGGCCGTCGAGGCCATCGAAGCCAGGCTCGCAGGTTGAGGAAGACGCCGATGGAGCATCACGACATCATCAAGCGCCCGATCTACCTGACTGAGAAGGGCAGCAACCTCCGCGAAGAGAACAACCAGTATCTCTTCGAGGTCCACCCCAAGGCGAACAAGATCCAGATCCGCAACGCGGTCGAGGCTCTCTTCAAGGTGAGCGTCAAGGACGTCAACACCATGATCGTGCGCGGGCACATGCGCCGCATGGGTCGTGGCTACGCCAAGACGCGCAACTGGAAGAAGGCCATCGTCACCCTGGCGGACGGCGATTCCATCGACTTCTTCGAGGGAGCCTGAGCACCATGGCGATCCGGAAATACCTCCCGACCTCCCCCGCGCGCCGTCATTACGACTCGCCCGACTTCGCGGACGTCGCGAAGAAGGGCCCCGAGCCCAAGCTCACCGAGAAGAAGGTCTCGACGGGCGGCCGTAACAACCAGGGGCGCATCACCAGCCGCTTCCGCGGCGGCGGGCACAAGCGCCGCTACCGCCTGATCGACTTCCGCCGCAACAAGATCGGCGTCCCCGCCAAGGTGGCCGCCATCGAGTACGATCCGAACCGCTCGGCTCGCATCGCGCTCCTCCACTACGCGGACGGCGAGAAGGCCTACATCCTCGCGCCGGACGGGCTCAAGGCGGGTGACGAGGTCCTCTCGTCCAAGAACGCCGACGTGAAGCCCGGCAACTCGATGCGTCTCCGCCACATGCCGCTCGGCACGCTCATCCACAACATCGAGCTCAAGATCGGCAAGGGTGGGCAGCTCGTGCGCTCGGCCGGCACGGCGGCGCAGCTCATGGCCAAGGACGGCGACTACGCCATCGTCCGCCTCCCCTCGTCCGAGACCCGCATGATCCACCTCGACTGCCGCGCGACGGTGGGCCAGGTGTCGAACATCCGGCACGCTCGCCTCTCGCTCGGCAAGGCCGGCCGCAAGCGCTGGCTCGGGCGTCGTCCTCACAACCGCGGCACCACCATGAACCCGGTCGATCACCCGATGGGTGGCGGCGAGGGCCGCACCTCCGGTGGTCGCCACCCGTGCTCGCCCTGGGGCCAGCTGGCCAAGGGCAAGAAGACGCGCACCAACAAGTCTTCCGATCGTTTCATCGTTCGCCGCCGAGGGAGTAAGTAATGCCGCGTTCGGTCAAAAAGGGCCCCTTCATCGACGACCATCTCCAGAAGAAGGTGGACGCGGCCGTCAAGACGGGCGACCGCAAGATGATCAAGACCTGGTCGCGCCGCTCGACGATCGCCCCCGACTTCGTTGGGCTCACGTTCGCGGTTCACAACGGTCGGAAGTTCGTCACCGTCTTCGTCACGGAGAACATGGTCGGTCACAAGCTCGGCGAGTTCGCGCCGACCCGCACCTTCCATGGCCACGCCGCCGACAAGAAGAAGGGGAAGCGCTGAAGCTCGTGACGCGACCTTGACCGCGTGCTAGATCGCGCGGCTCCGCGCCAACTGGGAACTCAGGATCCATCATGGAAGCCATCGCCAAAGCCCGATTTCAACGCATCTCCGTGCGCAAGGCGCGCATCGTGCTCGACATGGTTCGGGGCAAGAACGTCGCGCTCGCCCTCGACGAGCTTCGCTTCACGAACAAGGCGGCCGCCCCGATCGTGCAGAAGCTCCTCTCGAGCGCCGTCGCGAACTACGAGGTGAAGTACCAGCAGGCCGATCTCGACAAGCTCTTCGTCAAGACGGCCTTCGCCGACAAGGCCCCGGACGCCCACATGCGCAGGTGGCGTCCCCGCGCGATGGGTCGCGCCACGCGCATCACGAAGGGCATGAGCCATCTGACGGTCGTCGTCTCCGACGGCGCGGACGAGGTCTGAACATGGGACACAAGACGAACCCCTACGGCTTCCGCCTCGGCGTCACCACCACCTGGAAGTCCAAGTGGTACGAGGACAAGAACTACGCGACGTGGCTTCATGAGGACCTCCGTCTGAAGAAGACCATCCGCTCGAAGTTCGCTCATGCCGGCATCGCCGACATCGAGATCGAGCGCGCCGCCAACAAGATCAAGGTCATCATCCACACCTCGCGCCCCGGCATCCTCATCGGCAAGCGCGGCTCGGGCGTGGAGCAGCTCAAGGCCGACCTCCAGAAGCTCACCGAGAGCGAGCTCTTCGTGGACATCCAGGAGGTCCGCAAGGCGGAGACCAACGCGCGTCTCGTCGCCGAGAACATCGCGACCCAGCTCGAGCGCCGTGTGGCGTTCCGGCGCGCCATGAAGAAGGCCGTCTCCACGGCCATGAAGTTCGGTGTGAAGGGCGTGCGCGTGCAGGCCGGTGGCCGGCTCGGTGGCGCGGAGATCTCGCGTACCGAGTGGTACCGCGAGGGTCGCGTTCCGCTTCACACCCTCCGCGCCGACATCGACTACGGCGAGGTCACCGCGATGACCAAGGCCGGCACCGTCGGCGTGAAGTGCTGGATCTTCAAGGGCGAGATCCTTCCCACCCGAGCAGGCGGCGCCCTTCTGCCCGCGACGCGGCGTTGATCGGAGAGAACGATGCTTCAGCCGAAACGAACCAAATTCCGTAAACAGGGCAAGGGCCGCATGCGCGGCCTCGCCTGGCGCGGCTCGGAAGTCTCGTTCGGGGACTTCGGGCTCCAGGCGACGGAGTGTGGCCGCATCACGGCGCGCCAGATCGAGGCCGCTCGTATGGCCATCCAGCGCACCGTCAAGCGCCAGGGCAAGCTCTACATCCGCATCTTCCCCGACAAGCCCATCACCAAGAAGCCCCTCGAGACTCGTATGGGTAAGGGTAAGGGCTCGGTCGAGGCGTGGGTCGCCGTGGTCAAGCCCGGGCGCATGCTCTACGAGATCGAAGGCATCTCCGAGGAGCTCGCGCGCGAGGCGTTCCGCATCGCTGCCCACAAGCTTCCCATCTCAACTCAATTCCTCAGCCGAGCGGAGCAGCTGTGAAACCGGCAGACATTCGTGAGCGCACCGACGCCGAACTTCGTGAGCTCGAGGCCGAGCTCAAGGAGAAGCTTTGGAAGGCGCGCTTCCAAAACTTCACCAATCAGCTCGACGACACGGCGAGCATCAGGAACATCCGGCGCGACATCGCACGCGTGAAGACCATTCTCACGGAGCGCGCGCGGGCTGCGCAGGAGGGTTGATCCATGGCTGAAGAGACTTCACAGGTCGCTTCGAACGAGCGCGGCGCGCGCCGCAAGCTCGTCGGCCGCGTCGTCAACGACACGTCGAACCCCGGTCGCGCCAAGCAGACCGTCGTCGTCGAGGTCGTCCGGCGCTTCCGTAACCCGTTCTACGGGAAGTACGTCAAGAAGCGAAAGCGCTACCACGCCCACGATCCGCGTGAAGAGTTCCGCACGCGCGATCTGGTAGAGATCCAAGCTTGCCGCCCGCGCTCCAAGACGAAGCGTTGGGAGGTCGTCCGGCTCCTCGACCGGCCCCCGGAGGTTTGAGATGATTCAGACCGAGACTGTCCTCGACGTCGCCGACAACAGCGGCGCCAAGAGCGTTGCCTGCATCAAGGTCCTCGGCGGCTCGCGCCGTCGCTACGCCAAGGTGGGCGACGTGATCGTCGTCGCCGTGCAGGAGGCCCACCCGCAGTCGCGTGTGAAGAAGGGCGACGTGGCTCGCGCCGTGGTCGTCCGCACTCGCCGCGAGTACCGGCGCCCCGACGGCACGTACATCAAGTTCGATACGAACAGCGCCGTCATCATCAACAAGGACAACGAGCCCATCGGGACGCGTATCTTCGGGCCGGTCGCGCGTGAGCTGCGCGGCAAGAAGTTCATGAAGATCGTCTCGCTGGCCCCCGAGGTGATCTGATGGCTAGCCGAATCAAGAAGGGCGATCTCGTCGCGGTGATCGCCGGCAAGGACAAGGGCGAGACGGGCACCGTCCTCCGCGTGGACCACGAGCGTGATCGCGTCCTCGTCGAGGGCCGGAACCTCGTGAAGCGCCACCAGAGCGCGGCGCGGTTCCGTGAGGCCGGCATCATCGAGAAGGAGGCGTGGATCCACGCGTCCAACGTGATGCTCGTCGACCCTCAGACCCAGAAGCCCACCCGTGTCCGCTTCGAGGAGCGCGACGGCAAGAAGGTGCGCGTCGCCGTGAAGAGCGGCGCCGTCATCGACAACTGAAGCAATCCGAGTCTGCGCCAGGTGGCGCAGGCTCCCGGCCCATCCCGGCATCCGCCGAAGATGCAACCCGGAAAGTAGAAGACCATGTCCGACTACGTCTCACGTCTTTACAAGAAGTACACCGACGAGGTGATCGGCGCGCTCATGAAGGAGTTCGCCTACGAGAACCCCATGCAGGTCCCGCGACTCGAGAAGATCGTGGTGAACATGGGCCTCGGCGAGGCGGTCCAGAACGCCAAGCTCATCGAGTCGGCCGCCGCGGAGCTCGCGCAGATCACCGGTCAGAAGCCGGTCGTCACGCGCGCCCGCAAGTCGATCGCGAGCTTCAAGCTCCGCCAGGGCATGCCCATCGGCGTGATGGTCACGTTGCGCCGCCAGAGGATGTGGGACTTCGCCGATCGTCTGATCAACCTCGCCCTTCCGCGCATGCGTGACTTCAAGGGTGTGAGCCCGAAGGCCTTCGACGGCCGCGGCAACTACACGCTCGGCATCCGCGAACAGATCATCTTCCCCGAGATCGAGTACGACAAGATCGACAAGATCAAGGGGATGAACGTCACCTTCGTCACCACGGCAAAGACCGACGAGCAGGCGCGCGCGCTTCTTCGCGGCCTCGGTATGCCCTTCCGTAAGTGAGATTCGTCCATGGCTAGCCAACGCGCATTCGCCAAGATGGCCAAGAAGCCCAAGTTCGAGGTCCGCTACCGCAACCGCTGCAAGGTTTGCGGTCGGCCCCGGGGCTACTATCGCAAGTTCGAGCTCTGCCGAGTTTGCCTTCGTAAATACGGCCTTCAGGGAGAGATCCCCGGCCTCACCAAGTCGAGCTGGTAAGAGGAGTAGCCGCCATGATGACGGATCCCATCGCCGACATGCTTGCCCGTATTCGCAACGCGACGACGGCGCGGCACGAGACCACCGAGGTCCCCTTCTCGAAGCTCAAGGCCCGCTTGGCCGAGATCCTCAAGGAGGAAGGCTACATCGCGGACTTCGCGGTGAACGACGAGTTCCCCAAGTCCATCACGATCAAGCTCAAGTACGGTCGTGACCGTTCGCCCGCGATCGTCGGCATCCGCCGGCGCAGCCGCCCGGGCCTTCGCCTCTACGTCGGGCACTCGGAGATTCCGAAGGTCCGCAACGGCCTCGGCGTGGCCATTCTCTCCACGTCCAAGGGCGTCATGACCGATCGCGCCGCGCGTGCCGAGCACGTGGGCGGTGAACTCCTCTGCGAGGTGTGGTGATGACCCAGCAGGTTTCGCAGCAGAAGAACTCGCGGAACGGAAAGCGTCCCGTGCCGCTCGCGGCCGGCGTCCAGGCGACGATCGACGGGCAGAACATCACGATCAAGGGCCCGAAGGGTCAGATCACCTTCAAGGCGGTCCCCGAGGTCGTGGTCGAGCAGCGCGATGGCGCGCTCCACGTTCGTCCCGCCGAGGGCTCGGGCCAGGTCGGCACGCAGTTCCAGGGCACGACGCGCGCCGTCCTCGCCAACATGGTCGAGGGCGTGACCAACGGGTACAAGCGGAGCCTCGATTTCCGCGGCGTCGGTTACCGCGCCGAGTTCAACGGCGGCCTCTTGAAGATGACGGTCGGCATGAGCCATCAGCCGGTCGTGAAGATCCCCGAGGGCGTCTCCGTGAACATCCAGACGGTCGACGAGGCGGGCACGAAGTTCCCGCGTGTCCTCCTCGAGTCGGTCGACAAGGAGCTCGTCGGGCGCGTGGCGGCGTACATCCGCTCGATTCGCCCGGCCGAGCCCTACACGGGCAAGGGCGTGCGCTACACGGGCGAGCGCGTGAGGCAGAAGGCCGGTAAGTCGGGCAAGTAGGATTTCCCATGCAGAACCGAGAGAATCGACTTCGACGCAAGAAGCGCATCCGCGCCAAGATCTCGGGCTCGTCCGAGCGGCCGCGCCTTTCGATCTTCCGCAGCGCGCGTCACATCTACGTCCAGGTCATCGACGACGAACAGGGCACGACCTTGGTCTCCAGCTCCACCCTCATGAAGGACGTGGACGCCTCGGGCACCAAGATCGAGCAAGCCAAGAAGGTTGGCGCCGCGATCGCCAAGGCCTGTCTCGAGAAGGGTATCGAGAAGGTCGTCTTCGATCGAAACGGTTTCCTTTACCATGGCCGCGTTCGTGCGCTGGCCGAGTCGGCTCGCGAGGCCGGCTTGAACTTCTGAGGGCGCGATGGAATCCCGAGAGATCGAGAAACAAGGCGACGAGCTTCAGGAGCGGGTGATCTACATCAACCGCGTGGCCAAGGTCGTGAAGGGCGGTCGCCGCTTCAGCTTCAGCGCCCTCGTCGTCGTCGGCGACGGGCAGGGCAAGGTCGGCGTCGGCCTCGGCAAGGCCAAAGAGGTGCCGGACGCGATCCGCAAGGGCACCGAGCGCGCCCGCAAGAGCGTGTTCCAGGTCCCGCTCGACGGCACGACCATCCCGCACTTCATCCGCGGCCACTTCGGCGCGGGTCAGGTGATCCTCCGCCCGGCCTCGCCCGGTACCGGCGTGATCGCCGGCGGCGCGATGCGCCCGGTGCTCGAGGTGGCGGGCGTGCGCGACGTGCTCTGCAAGATCCTGGGCACGACCAACCCCCACAACGTCGTTCACGCGACCATCCAGGCGCTCCGCGAGCTCGAGGACAAGGGCCTCGTCGCCAAGCGCCGTGGCAAGCCGGTCGAGGAGATCGCGGCGCAATGAGCACGAAACTCAAAGTGACGCAGTTGAAGGGCCTCGCGGGGCGTCCCGAGGCTCAACGGAAGGTGATGGCGGGCCTCGGCCTCCGCGGCATTCGCAAGAGCGTCGTGGTGGAGAACACCCCCGCGTTTCGCGGAATGATCAAGAAGGTCATTCACCTCGTCTCCGTGGAGGAAGTCGATGGCTGACGCAGAAGAAAAGCAGACGCCGATCCTTTCGCGTCTCCATCCGCCCATCGGTGCGGTCAAGCGCAAGCGGCGCAAGGGCCGCGGCGTGGGCTCGGGCCTCGGCAAGACGGCCGGCAAGGGCATGAAGGGTCAGAAGGCCCGTCATCCCATCGGCTTCAGCAAGCTGGGCTTCGAGGGTGGTCAGACCCCGCTCTTCCGCCGCCTCCCCAAGCGTGGCTTCAAGAACCCGTTCACCAAGGTGGTCTTCACCATCAACGTGGGCGACCTCAACCGCTTCGACGCGGGCACGGTCGTCGACGAGGTGGCGCTTCGTCAGGCGGGCCTCCTCAAGCGCGCTTGCGACGGCGTCAAGATCCTCGGTGAGGGCGATCTCGAGAAGGCGCTCACGGTGAAGGCCGCGGCGTTCTCGGCGTCGGCCAAGGAAAAGATCGAGAAGGCCGGCGGCACGGCCGAGGTCATCGGCGCGGCCTGAGCGCCCGGTCCTGCGGGAGGGTAGTGCATGAGCGTTCTGGGCGGCATCTTCAAGATCCCTGAGCTTCGGCGTCGAATCGTCTTCACGCTTTCGATGCTCGCGGTCTACCGCGTGGGGATCTTCGTGACGACGCCCGGCGTGGATCGCGTCGCGATGCGCGAGATCGTCGCCGATGGACAGATGGGCTTCCTCGGGATGCTCAACCTGTTCAGCGGCGGCGCGCTCGAGCAGCTCTCGATCTTCGCCTTGAACATCATGCCCTACGTCTCGGCGAGCATCATCATCTCGCTCTTGCAGGTGTTGGTGAAGCCGCTCGAGGAGCTGCGCCGTGAGGGCGAGGCGGGGCAGCGCAAGATCAACCAGTACACCCGCTACGGCACGATCGTCCTCTCGATCGTCCAGGGCCTGATGATCGCGCAGTTCCTCGAGAGCCTCAACGCCCAGAGCGGCGCGCGGGTCGTGACCGATCCGGGCTGGTCGTTCCGCTTGATGACGATCCTCACGCTCACGACCGGCACCGCCTTCCTCATGTGGCTGGGCGAGCAGATCAACGAGCGCGGCATCGGCAACGGCATCTCGCTCATCATCTTCGCCGGTATCGTCGCGAACCTCCCCGACGCGGTGATCCAGACGAGCCAGCTCGTCCGCACGGAGCAGATCCTCCCGATCGACCTCCTCCTGATCATCTTCATCGGCGGCCTCGTGATCGCGCTCATCGTCTTCTTCGAGCGCGCCCAGCGAAGGCTCCCGGTGACCTACGCCAAACGCGTGGTCGGGCGCCGTGTCTACGGCGGTGATTCGAGCCATCTCCCGCTCAAGGTGAACATGGCGGGCGTGATCCCGCCGATCTTCGCCTCCTCGCTCCTCCTCTTCCCGGCGACGCTCTCCAACTGGAACGTCCCCGGCATGCGCTGGCTCCAGAACCAGCTCACCCCGGGCGACTGGCCGTACCTCGTCATCTTCGCCGCCCTCTGCATCTTCTTCGCCTTCTTCTACACGGCGATCACGGTGCAGCCGGTGGAGATGGCCGAGAACCTCAAGAAGCAGAGCGCGTTCGTCCCCGGCATCCGCCCGGGCAAGGCCACGGCCGAGTACATCGACGCCGTCATCACGCGCCTCACGACGGCCGGCGCGATCTACGTCGCCTTCGTCTGCACGATCCCGACGATCCTCCAGAACCAGTGGCGCGTCCCCTTCTACTTCGGCGGGACCTCGCTGATGATCGTCGTCGGCGTCGCGCTCGACCTCTGGCAGCAGGTCGACGCCCACCGAATCACTCGCCACTACGAGGGCCTCGCGGCGAGCCGCGGTCCTCGCATCCGAGAGCGGAGCGCCTGATGGACATTCTACTCTTCGGCCCGCCGGGCGCGGGTAAGGGCACGCAGGCGAAGCTCCTCACCGAGGAGCTGCGCGCGCCGCAGATCGCCACGGGCGACATGATGCGCGCCGAGCGCCAGTCGGGCAGCGAGCTCGGCAAGAAGTTCGACGAGTACATGAGCGCTGGCAAGCTCGTGCCGGACGACCTCGTCATCGAGCTCATCCGCAAGCGCCTCTCCCAGGACGACGCCAAGGGCGGCGCCATCTTCGACGGATTCCCGCGCACCGTGCCGCAGGCCGAGGCGCTCGACGCGCTCCTCGCCTCGATGGGACGCCAGATCGATCGCGTGATCGCGCTCGACGTGCCCCTCTCCGCCATCGTGGAGCGGGTCGTCGGCCGCCGAGTTTGTCTGGACTGTGGACAGACCTATCACGTGAGCTATAATCCGCCCCCCTCGGACGGCGTCTGCGTCAGCTGCAAGGGGAAGAACATCGTTCAGAGGAAGGACGACACCGAAGAGGTCGTCTCCACTCGCTTTGAACAGTACGAGGCGATGACCCAACCGGTCCTCGCGCATTACCAAGCTCGCGGCATCGTCAAGGTCATCGACGGCGTCGGCGAGCTCGAGGCCGTGACGGCGCGGCTTCGAGAGGCGCTTGGCCGCTAGGGCTGGACGCCGCAGGGACTACGGCCCACATTCTCACGATTTTCGAGGTCGCGTCCTGATGACGCGAGCTCTTTGGACCCCCGCCGAGGGACATCACCTCGGCTCGATGCAAGGCATACGACGATGAAGGTTCGGCCCAGCGTCAAGAAGATCTGCGACAAGTGCAAAGTAGTGCGGCGCAAGGGTGTCGTACGCGTGCTTTGCGACAACCCCCGTCACAAGCAGCGGCAGGGCTAGAGGCGACCCATGGCAAGAATCGCAGGTGTAGATATCCCCGGGCGGAAGCACGTCGTGATTGCGCTCCAGTACATCTACGGCATCGGACCCCATCGCGCGTCCGAGATCTGCCGGATGACGGGCATCCCGGAGAACAAGCGCGCCGACGACCTCGACGAGAACGAAGTCCGGAAGATCCGCGAGGCGATCGACCTGAACTTCAAGGTCGAGGGCGACCTTCGTCGCGAAGTCACCATGCACATCAAGCGTCTGATGGACCTCGGCTGCTACCGTGGCCTTCGCCATCGTCGAGGCCTCCCGGTTCGGGGCCAGCGCACGCACACCAACGCTCGTACCCGTAAGGGTCCCCGTCGCGGGCCGATGGCGGCGAAGAAGTGATCCGCCACTTTTAGGAGTCACGATCCCATGGCGAAGGCCAAGAGCACTAAAGTCAAGAAGAAGGTCAAGAAGGTCGTCGGGACGGGCGTTGCCCACATCCAGAGCACCTTCAACAACACGATCGTGACGATCACGGACGTGAACGGGAACGCGGTGAGCTGGTCGAGCGCCGGCTCGCGCGGCTTCAAGGGCTCGCGTAAGAGCACGCCCTTTGCGGCTCAGCTCGCGGCCGAGACCGCGGCCCGCAAGGCCCAGGAGATGGGCATGAACACCGTCGCGATCTTCGTGAAGGGGCCCGGAGCCGGTCGTGAGTCCGCGCTTCGTGCGTTCCAGAGCGTCGGCATGCGCGTGACGCTCATCCGCGACGTGACCCCCATCCCTCACAACGGCTGCCGCCCTCCGAAGCGCCGCCGCGTCTGACGACCGAGAGATTCCGCAATGGCTCGATATACCGGACCCGTTTGCAAGCTTTGCCGTCGTGATGGCATGAAGCTCTTCCTCAAGGGAGAGCGCTGCTACACCGACAAGTGCTCCTACGATCGCCGCCCCTATCCGCCGGGGCAGCACGGGCAGCGCCGCTCGAAGGCCACGGAGTACGGCCTCCGCCTCCGTGAGAAGCAGAAGCTCCGCCGCATCTACGGCATCGTCGAGAAGCAGTTCGCGAGCTACTTCGACAAGGCCGACCACAGCAAGGGCGTCACGGGCGACGTGCTCCTGCAGCTCCTCGAGCGCCGCCTCGACAACGTCGTCTTCCGCATGGGCTTCGCGCGCACGCGCTCCGAGGCTCGTCAGCTCGTCCTCCACCGCCACTTCCTGGTCAACGGGAAGCGCGTGAACATCCCCTCGTTCCTCGTGAACGCCGGCGATGTGATCGAGGTTGCCGAGAAGAGCCGCAACAAGGCCATCTTCGAGGCCGCGCAGGAGGTCGCCTCCCGCCGTGAGACCCCCGCCTGGGTCGAGCGCGACGGCTTCACCGGCACGGTCAAGATGTTGCCCGAGCGCGAAGCGGTCACGCTTCCGATCGAGGAGCAGCTAATCGTCGAGTTCTACTCGCGCTGAGGGGTTTGATCGATGAACCAATCGACGTTGATTGCACGTAACTGGCGTGAGCTCATCCGGCCGAAGAGCGTCCCGGTCGACCAGGAGACGGCCACGAGCACCTACGCCAAGTTCGTCTGCGAGCCGCTGGAGCGAGGCTTCGGGACGACGCTCGGAAACGCGCTGCGTCGGGTTCTTCTGAGCTCGCTCCAGGGTGCGGCCATCACCGCCGTCAAGATCGACGGCGCCCTCCACGAGTTCACCTCCGTCCCGGACGTCGTCGAAGATGTCACGGAGATGGTGCTGAACTTCAAGGAGGTGGTGGTCCTCTCCCACACCGCCAAGCCCCAAGTGGTGCGCATCGACGTCGAGGGCCCCTGCGACGTCCGCGCCGGCGACATCCAGACCAACGACCAGATCGAGATCCTCAACCCGGATCACTATATCTGCCGCGTGGAGAAGGGTGGCCGCTTCTCGGCGGAGCTCACGATCAACGTGGGCCGCGGCTACGTCCCGGCGGAGCGCAACAAGACGCCGGGGATGTCCATCGGGACGATCCCCATCGACGCGCTCTTCTCGCCCATCAAGAAGGTGAACTACACCGTCACCAATGCGCGTGTCGGTCAGATCACCGACTACGACAAGCTCACGCTCGAGGTCTGGACCAACGGCGCGGTGAAGCCCGCCGACGCGGTCGCGCTCGCGGCGAAGATCCTCAAGGATCAGCTCACGATCTTCATCAACTTCGAGGAAGAGGACGAGCCGGTCATCGGTGAGGAAGAGGAAGAGCCGCTCAACGAGAACCTCTTCCGCTCCGTCGAGGAGCTCGAGCTCTCGGTCCGCTCGGCCAACTGCCTGCAGAACGCCAACATCCATCTGATCGGCGAGCTCGTGCAGAAGACCGAAGCGGAGATGCTCAAGACCAAGAACTTCGGCCGCAAGTCGCTCAAGGAGATCAAGGAGATCTTGGTCGACATGGGCTTGACCTTGGGCATGAAGATCGACAACTGGCCTCAGATGCTCGAGCGCTGGAAGGCGCAGCAGGCATCGCAATGAAGTTCATCCCGGCGGGTGAGCAGCGCTCGCGCGCCTGATGGGGATTCACCATGCGTCACAGGAAATCTGGTCGGAAGTTCGGCCGCAACACCAGCCACCGTCGCGCGATGTTCCGTAACCTCGCCGGCAACTTGGTCCTCCACGAGCGGATCGAGACCACGGACGCGAAGGCGAAGGAGCTCCGCCGCGTGGCCGAGCGCCTCGTCACGCGCGCGCTGCGTCTCGGGGACGACCTCACGGTCGACCTCAACGCCATCAAGGACGAGCAGGAGCGTCAGAACGCCCTGGCCCGACGCATTCACGCGCAGCGCCAGGTCGCGGCTTTCCTCCCGAAGCGGCTCTGCCGGACGCTCCCCGACGGGACGATCGAGGAGGTCGACCTCGTGCAGAAGCTCTTCCGCGAGATCGCTCCGCGTTACCTCGAGCGCGCCAAGGCCAACCAGGGAGGCGGCTACACCCGCATCCTCAAGATCGGCCCGCGCCGCGGCGACAACGCCCCGATGAGCCTCATCGAGTTCGTCGGTTCCGAGTCGGCGCCCGCGGCGGCCGAGGCGGCGAGTACCGAGGGCTGATCGCTCCACCCGAGGGCGGAAGCGCCCATCGAGACGCCCAGGTCATGCGACCTGGGCGTTTTGCGTTCCGTCGGTGGCGCGAGCGCCGCGGGCGGCCCGCTGGGGCGACGGTGGGCGCGCGGCATCACCCGGCCAT
>SMEH01000944.1_pt1 | contig 13968 bp, 8 predicted proteins | sample 2456361 | NCBI WGS metagenome assembly SMEH01 (sample SAMN10132587, study PRJNA489261) | soil metagenome | isolation source: day1 control-loamy sand soil ammended | place: USA | reverse complement strand
GATCCAGGACCATCCGCACCGCCCGTTCACGCACCTCGGGTGCGTACCTCGTCAATTTGTTGCTCATGGCTCCATCCTCTCAAGGTTTGGAGCCTCCGGAGAAGCCGGGGCGATTCAAAGACCTTGCAGCGCTGGCGCAGCGAGAACCGGGGACCCCGGTACATCAAGCTGTCGAAAGTCGTGCGCTACCGCCTCGCCGACATCCTGGACTACGAACAAGCACAGCGACAAGGCGAACCCGTCCGCGACGAACTGCCGCCACTGCTGAGTTCGGCACCAGCGCCTGAGCCGACGGCCGACCCTGAACCGCCTCAACCCGAGCCGATGCGCTACACCTTGAAGGAAGCATTCGCGCTGATCGCGCAGTACGGCAGTCTGCAGGCGGCAGAAGCAGCCTTGGGGGAGGCCGACGATGAATCACGAGGCTGATGCATGGGTCGGCCAAGCGCGTCGCCGCAGCCGTCCCGCCCCATACGACCCCGAACCCCGTCCCCGGAGCATCGACATCCAGTACCCGATCCTGAGCGAAGCGACCTTGCTCCATCGGTGGAACCTCTCGCCGAAGGCCCTGCAGCGCTGGAGTGCCGAAGGCATCGGCCCACCGGCGTGGCGGATCGGCAAGCACCCGCGCTATCTGGTATGCGAGGTCGAGCGGTTCGAGCGCCATGCGCAAATCCGCCGTCGATCAGACGGGACCAGAGATCTGTCCGTGTCGCACCCCAAGGCGCGGGAAGAGGCCATCGAACAAGCAGCCGGTTCCTGGGCTCGGCCGAGGGAGAAACTGCTACTCACCGAACACGAGATCAGGCAGGTGACCGATCTGCCGAGCTACTGGTTCACGCACCGATCCGAGCGCGAGGCGCTGGGCGTCCCGCACTACACCCTCGGCGGCGGGAGAGTGATCCGCTTCGACGCGGAGGAGATCTTCCGTTGGGAGATCGCCCGCCTGGTGCCCCGCAGGCAGTCGTCGAGTCGCGCTTGACAAGTGATCACGGCGCTCGGCGCTACAATGCAGTTGCATTGACGCGGCAATGCAACTGCATTACACTCGTCCCGATTGCAGCCGGAGAACCGCCATGCCTGCCACCCTCGAAGCCGAATCGACGCTGACCGATCGCTATCAGACGACGGTGCCGGAAACCGTGCGTCGCGCGCTGCGCCTGGGCAAGCGCGACAAGATCCACTACACCATCCGTCCGAACGGTGAGGTCGTGCTCACGCGCGCGGCCTCCGGCGACAGCGACGACCCCGCGCTGATGCCGTTCCTCGGCTTCCTGGCCCGCGACATGGCCGAGCATCCTGAACGGCTCCAAGCCGTGGACGCCGGCCTCGCGCAGCGCATCCAGGCGCTGGTCGGCGGTGTCGAGGTCGATCTCGAGGCTCCGCTGTCGGCGGATGATGAATGAGCGGCGCCCCGTTGGTCGTCAACGGCTGGGCCCTCTTCGCTCACCCGATCTTCCTCGACCAGCTTGACGCCCTGACCACGCAGGTCGAGGCGCTCAAGCGCAAGGACCCGAACGGCTACGTCAAGAAGAACGCCTCCAAGCGCCTGGCGGCCATCGCCAAGCTGGCGTTCGAGGTGATCCCTCAGGACCCCACCCGGCCGGAGTACCGCCAGGGCAACACGCTCGGGGACGAGCACAAGCACTGGTTCCGGGCCAAGTTCTTCCAGCAGTACCGGCTGTTCTTCCGCTACCACGCCCAGGCCAAGGTGATCGTCTACTCCTGGGTCAACGACGAGGACACGAAGCGGGCCTACGACAGCGCCGACGACGCCTACCGGGTGTTCCGGGCTCGCGTCAGGGGGCGGGGCCTGAATTCGCCGGGGAACCGTCAAGCGGCGCGTGACGGTTCGGCTTTACGTGCGTCGCCTGCCATCCGCTTCTGCGGCCTCCCGAGGAAGTCTGCGTGCGTCAGCGGAGTTGGTAGGAGATGGTAGGAAGAGCGCGGTGGAGTTCCCACTACAGGAAACCCTCCTGCAGGCGGGAGAGGCCATCGTAGGCGTGATTTTTCACTGTGAGCGCATCCGAGGATGAGCCGGACGCCCCCGCGCACTTCCGCGCAAGTTCAGACGGGAGACACCGTTTTCGTGTCGACCAACGCCTGCAAGTGTTCGTGCAGTAACCTCGGGATTTGCCCGCCTGTAAGTAGTACGCCAGCTTCCATGTTCCGGTCCATGGCATGACCGGTCAGATTGGCGCTGGTGATGAAGCAGACGGCGCCGTCGGCGACGGCGACCTTGGCGTGGACGCGCCCATCCGCGAACGGGGCTGCTCGCTCACGCCAGGCGTAGAGCTTCGCGGAGGGAACCAGTGTCCTCATCTTGCCGATCACGTCGAAGGTGATGCTGCCTCCGTGATCCTGTGACGACTCGAGGAGCATCGAGACGTTGACCCCCCGTGAGATGGCGTCGTTCAACGCCTTCACGATGGTCGAGACGTCGTAGGCCACGAAACTGGTGACGAACAAGGTTTGCCTGGCCGCACCGATGACCTGCAAGAGCGCTTGTTCGGTTCGGCGCGCCGAGACGAAGGGCGTCGTCGGCCCCGTCCACACGAGCTCGATCGACTGCTGCTTCGACACGCTCTCCAATGCATGACCGGCGGCGAGGAGCATCGAAGCCAACTCGCCGGAACCGACCGACGTGCTCCGCCAAGCATCGACGAGACGATCGACGACGGCTTTGGCAGTCGCCGTGCCGACGACATCGGACAGGGCGGCGTTCGCCTTCGCGTCACCGAGCTTCCGAATCGCGCCCGCCAGCGCCCGCACTTTCTCCGGCGAAACGAGACAGACCACGGCTGTGACGGCTTCCAGGAGTCTCTCCATGTCACAGCCCGGCGAAGAACGCGGCGCTCCCTCGTTCGAGGGTCGGCACCAGCAAAGACCTGTCGAGGTAACGGTTGCCCCGCTCGCAGGAGGTCTCCGCGACCAGACTGCACGCATGGCACGCGGCGGCGTGGAGCGAGCGATCCTTGCCTGGGTCGTGCTCCGAGCAGAGCGGGTCGGACGAGCAGACTTTCGCTCGGTTCAGGGCCTGCCGCAGCAGTCGGCCGAGGTTCTCGGGTTTGCCCAGGTCGACGAGGCCACCCAGCGTCCCGTCCGAATCGGCCGCCGCCGTGTAGATGAGGATGCCCGCACGTCGATTCTCGGCATCGGCATAGATCCGTTCACGGATGCTCGCCGCGTTGTAGCCGCATTCGAGTGCCAGCTCGCGGATGAGCAAGTGCGACAGCGTGTGGAGCATGGCATAACGGATACCCGGATAGCCCTCGTTCGGATCGAGGTGGCGCGAGTTCCGCCAACCCCGATGCCCGGCCATGAGCATCCGATCGACCTGCTGGACACCCGCGAGTGCCTCCCACGCTCGTAGCGCCTCCTCGCTGAACTGGATGAAGATGCCCTCACCATGCACCTGGTTCGCCGGCACCCAATCTGGCTTGCGACGCGCGAGAGCCGCCATCCGAGGGCGCTCGTCCCGATCGCTCGACTCCTCGGGCGCTTCCACGCGGGTGAAGCCCAACAGGGCATTGACCTCTCGGAGCCTCTCCAGCAGCAACACTCTGCCGATGTACCTCTCGAAGCCGGCAGGCGTGTCCACCTTTTTGCTCATGAAGTGTGGGTAGTCGGCCGGCGGATCGGCTGCCGTCAGGACGTCCCACTCCGGCCCTTTGATATCGGCTTGGCCGACGGTGTCCTGTCGGCCGCCGTGGCGATGCGCTTCGATGGCCGCCCAGATGGCGGAGGCCGAATACTTGTCGATGCCTGGTAGGACTCCGGTCTTCTTCAGCGTCTTCACCGTCACGGCAACGGCGGCTTCCGAGTCCAGATCGTCGAAGAACTCCCAGCCATCCTGGATCAGCTGGCCGAGCGGGTCCTTGGCCTGGGGGATGGCGAGTGCGGACAGGGTGATGGGGAACCAACCGTTCGTCGAGCCCAAGAGGATGGCCCGCGCCTCTTCGTCACAGTCGTCGTCGAAATGGTCCAGGTGAGGATGCCTGCCTCGACAGCTCGGCAGGTTCTCCTTCCCTGCCTTGCCGAAGGCTTGCGCCATGCTGCGCGATGCCTCACAGGCATCGCACTTCACCCACAGGTTCTCGGTCTGCAACGAGGCGCCGCTCTCGAAGAAGCGCAGTGTCCCCTTGCAGGCGCGGTTGCCGCCGTGGACGAAGTAGTGCCAGGGGAAGTCGTCGAGATGGCCGTTGCGGCAGGCCAGCAGGAAACGCGCGGGAACCGCATCGGCGTCCTTCGCCGGCTGGTCGCCCTTGGAACCACGACAGCTCTTGTGGACGAAGCGGGTGCGCTCCGGACGGAAGCGGTGCTCCTTGATCTCGAACAGGCCGGTATCGAAAGGAGACAACAAGCCGCACTTCACGCAGCGCATCCAGCGTGGGAACGGGCGCACGGGAACGCCGATGTTCGCCTCCGCCGACCACGGATCGACGAGCTCGCTCTTCTGGAACGGAGGCACGCGCAGGTTCTCCACCTGCGGCCCGAGTACCTTGCGGACGGCGGCGAGCAGGCGTGGCTCCTGGATCGGCTGGCAACGGTCCTTCTCCCACTGGTCTATGCCCAGCGTCACCACCGACAGGTTCGGTAGATCGATCAGCGCGCCTGGGCCATACGTCCACAGCAATTGGCTCGGCCGCACCTCGCCGACGGGGGTTCGATCGGTCATTTTCAGTCCTCGTCACTCGACACCGGACGCGGCTTCCAGCCGTGGTCGTCCGTGAGAAGCCCCGTGTTCATGATCAGCCGCACGCCAGGCTCGACCTCGCGCATCGACATCGGGACCGTCCAGTTGTCCCACGCGTGGATGCCGGGCGACTTGATCAGCGCAACCGTGGTCGCCGCACGTTCGCCGCGTTTCTCGTAGGCCAAGGTCCGTCCCGGGACGCTCGCCTCCTTGGCCCACTCGTCGGCTCGTTCCTTCAGTTCACGTTCGGCCAACGCCTCGATGGCGCGGTTCTCGCTGACGTTCCAGGCTCGGCGCACCAGCATGTCGATGGCCTCGAGGACCTCGGGCTTGTCGGACCGGTCGAGTACGGCCGCTCCCTCGTTTGGGCTGAAGTCGGCATACTCCAGCCGCATCAGGCTCAGCAACGCGCCGGTCAGCCCGCGATCCATGGCGCGAGGCGAGAACGGTGTCACCGACTGAGCCTCCACGTGCTTGTAGAACGTCGCGTGGTAGTGCTCGAAGGTCTCGTAGTGCGAGAGGTCGCGCGGTCGTGCCCACGTGAGCACAGTGCAGACGAGCCCGGGAAAGGACCGGCCCACACGGCTGGTCGCCTGGATGTACTCGGCCGTGCTCTTCGGCTGTCCGTTCACCGCCATCAGGCCCAGGCGGTTCACGTCCACGCCGACCGACAGCATATTGGTCGCCAGCACCACATCGATGGCACGGGTATCGCCCTCGTTCCATCTCGTCACGTATTTGCCCACACTCGGATCGAACGTGGCCTTGAACTTGACCTCGAGGTCGTCGAGGTACTTCGGGATGTCCTGGCTGGAGACGCGCGACGTCAGCTCCCGGATGTTGCTGACGCTGCGTTGCGCGAGCGCGGGCCGCTCGACCATGCTCATCTGCACGCGGTACGAACGCGTCTGGACGTCGTCCTCGGCCAGCCGCCGCATCCCACCCAGCTCGCGCAGTGAATTGAAGTAACCGACCATCGTCATGTACGGGTCGGCGGCCTCACCGAAGCGCTCGAACAGGGCTTGTGCCGCGGTGAGGAAGGCGGTGTAGACGCGGATCAGCATCGCGGGACGCGAGCTACCGGGCGAGCACACGCCGAGGTAGCGACGCCCAGGCCGCCGATCGATCGGACGCTGGACCGAGAAGTAGTTGTCCTCCACGTCCAGGCCATGCGGCGGGAACACCGACACGCGCCGCATGAACACGTTGTTCACCTGTTCCTTGGCTTTGCGGACCGTCGCCGTGGACGCGACGATCTTCGGCTTGATCGTCTTGCCGTCGAGTGTCCACCCGCACAGCTCGTCCATCGCCGATTCGTACAGGCCGACCATCGTGCCCAGCGGGCCGCTGATGAGGTGGAACTCGTCCTGGATGATCAGATCGGGCGGCCGGATGGGGCTGACGGACCTCACCGCCGCCGTGGGCAGGCCCCTGGATGCGCGGTGGCCGGTGTTGCACTCGCAGCCGGGCCAGAGCAGGCCATGGCGCTCGCATTCCTGGCTCACCCGGCCGAACAGCGTGCGCACCTGGCCACGCCACGCCATCATGGCGAATTTGTCCACGGTGGCGATCATCATCGTCGGCGGCCGGTGGTAGATCTCCTCGTCCACCGTCAGCACCGGGATGCCGGGACGGGCCAAAGAGCTCGATCTGCCCCTCGAATAGGGGCAACGGCTCACTGGATCTCCGCAATAAACGATCGTCCGGCCCCTCTCCTTGTCGACCACCACGTCCCGGCCAGGATCTATGGCCGAGCCACACCACGGACAACTGGTCAGCTGAACGGGCAATGGTGTGCCAGCGCGATGTCTTCCGGGATTCCTGATGTCTTCGATGGCGCGATGCGCCTCCTCTGTCGTTCCAGGAGTGACCCTGTTACCGACCCAGAGGCCGATGGTGAAAGGTTCCTTGCCCAACGATTCATCCCCCTGGGCGAGCAGGGTGTAGCGCATGATCACGGCCAGCCCGCGCGAACCGTCGTAGCCGCCGAGCTTGCCCTGCAGCCTCCGGATCGCCATGGTGAACGCCGCCACGCCCAGGTAGGCTTCGGTCTTACCACCACCCGTGGGGAACCACAGCAGATCGGCGTGGGCTTCCATGGGCTGCACGCGATCCGCGTGCAGGGGATCGGCCAACGAGGGGATCGACAGCAACAGGAACGCCAACTGGAACGGGCGCCAGGAAGGCCTCTCGCTCTTCTCCAGCTCGCCGAGATCGGGATCCTCTCCCCGGCGCCGCTTCAGTGCATAGACGCTCCGCACGCGCTGTAATGCCATCGCTCGGTTGGCGAAGCGGAACGCGACCAGTGCCTTTTCGTCGTTCTTCAGCGTGTCGATGCCTTGCTGCAGCCGCGCCCGGATCTTCTCGCACCGCTCCAACGCCTGGGCGGCCTGCATGTCGTAGCCGACCACGTCCCGGCCGATGCGGCTGCGCTGCTCCGCAATCCACACTCCGTAGTCGCGGGTCAGCGTGTTCAGCGCCTCGACCAACTCGGCCACGGGAAGCTGGGCGAGGCGCTGCATGTCGAGCAGGCCGCTCGCCACCATCTCTCTCATCGCTGGGCGGTCGGCGGGATCCAGACCCGGCGTCTCGGTCACCTGTACCTCGTACTGTGGCACGACGGTGGTGCGCACCTCGATGGCCCGCGTCGGGTCGTCCTTAGCCGTCTCTGCATGTACGGCCACGCCATGGCCGACCGCGAATTCCACGCGGTTGCGGTAGATCATCTCCAGCGACTCGCGCTCGGGATCCATCCCGTCCGCGTCCAGCACCGGACGGCGGCGGAAGACGGCGCGCTGGGTGGCCTGCGGCTCCGCACGCACGATCAGTTCGGGTTGGAACAGCCAGGCCGTATCACGGTTGGTGTCCGGCTCCTCCTGCGCGTTGACCAGGAACAGGGTCACCAAGCGATCACCCTTGGCGTTCCTGGCGCGGACGGAACCCTGGATCCGGACGGCTGGATGATTCGGATCGGGCGCCTGATGAGGGATCGCGCCTTCTGTAAGGGGTAGCACCAGCCTCCCGCCGCAGGGGATGCGCTGCCAGACCTTGACCTTCTGCCCATTCGGGCGCGTCAGCTCGTGCTCGTCGTTGGGCACGCGCTCGTACCTTCCCCAACGTGCCTCGATTTCGATGCGCTCGACGTCGCCGTCGACACAGAAGGTCATGCCGAAGCTGCTGGGCACCAGCGATTGATTGCTCGCGGCGTCGATCTCGTCGGAGGCATCCGACTCGGGTTCCACCCGCCCGGTCGCCGTCCCGAACTCGGCACCCGGTTCGTGCTGGCCAGGTACGATCGGGTCACTGGGTTCCTCGACTTCTTCCTCCGCCAGCGGCCCCTCCAGACCCTCGATGCCACCCCGAGGTGCTTCGCGCGGAGCCAACTTCCCGACCAGATAGCGATCGCGCACGCTCATGTCCACGATGCGCTCGTGCGGACCGCCGGCAGGGCCGAGCAGATCGTCCACCACGGCCAGTTGCAGCAATTCGCGAACGTAGGCTCGGTCTTCGATCACCGGCACGGTCGCGACGGTGTGGCCGAACGCCTTGGACAAAGCCGAGACGAAGGTCTCCCACGAGATACGCCCCACGCTGCCCGAGGAAGGCGGCGTCAGCGACAGGCTGGCCGCCGGTACCGAAGCACCGGCGGCGCACACGCGGTCGAAGAAGATCCTGGTCGTCTCGAGGTCGGATCGGACGCGCAGCACACGCCCGGCACGCGCCACCGCCCCGTCGACGTCGAGCACCAGCACCCAGTCGTCCTCGGCGATTGCCTGATACAGGGATCGGTCGCCCTTCAGCGCCAGCGTGTAGGGCGCCAGCCTGCGATCGGTGCAGAGGCCGTGGTCGATGGCGATCCAGGCATTGGGACTGTTCGTCATACCCTTGACCCCCTCAGATCCTGTCCACGATCTTCTCGAGCTTGTCGAGCGCCTTGCTCTGATCGATGTAGGCCGAATAGGCTTCTTGTGCTCCACGGATCAGGGTGTCGTAATGGACGATGCGGCTACCCGGCGAGATCGAGGCCATCGACGACTTGAGACGATCCGGATTGGAGGCCTCCTCGTCGACGGCCCTGCCAAGGACGAAGATCACCTCGATGTCGGGGCTCGTCTGGTTCTGCTCGCGCAGGATCTTCGTCAGCTTGTCGACGTAGGTCTGCCCCTGCTCGACCAGCTCGAGCAACCCCATCTTGCGACCGGCCTTCTTCAGTTCGACGATGACGTGCTTGCCTGCATTGGTACGGTAGGCGATGTCGACCCGACCCAGGCGCTCTTTCTCGGACATGTCTTCGATGAGCACGCCCTCCGTCGTCAGGCGCGACTCCATGATCGGGCTGCCCGTCGCCCGCTCCCATGCCGGGTCCAGCAACCAGAGGTGATCGAACAGGTACTTCTGGAGGACGCGCTCTTTCGCATCCTCGTCGACGATGGTCTGGAAGTCCCGGATCGCATCCAGGCGGGATTTCACGATGTCCCTGTAGAGAGAGGCTTCGAGCGCATCCCTGTCCGCGAGCACGGCCAAGAGTCTTTCTGCGCTCTCGACGCTCGTCACGAACTCCTCGGTCGAGCCGCGAAGCTTCATCCGCTCGAATGCCAGGATGCCGTGCCGATACATGAGCTTGCGGTCCTCTTCGTCGTCCACCGGCAAGGCGCTCAGTTTGGCAATCAACGTCTCCGCGCTCTTCTTGTAGCCATCGGGCAGCGTATCCAGCCATTCCGAAAGGGCCGGAGAAGTCTCCTTCGCCTTCTCTACCTCGTGCTTCTTGCGCCATTCCGTCCAGCGCTTCTCCACCTGGGTCAGCCGAGATCTGAGGAACGCGATGAGCTGCACGTATCGAGGATCGTCCTCCTGCACACGCTGACGGTCGCTGGTCGCGATGTCGGGTGCATCGTCTGCATCGAGGAAGTCCGCCTCGATCTGTCCGGTGAGGTATTTCGTGTACAGCCGTCCATCGTTGAGCTTGTCCAGGATGTTCTCGTGGAACAAGCGACCACGAGCGAACACGACGATTCCGTTCAGATTGCCTGCATCCTCGCTGTCGAGCTGCTTGGGAAACCTGGCGGTGCCGATCCAGCCGCTGACCTTCCACTCCGGATCCCAACCATCGAATCGATTCGGCAACGACTCTCGCTCCAGGAGCTGACTCGCTGGGGACAGATCGAGTTCGTCCTCACCGAACTGCCATAGGAATTGCACCATCGGCAGGTCGCCGCGATCCGACGGCGTGATCGGCTGACCATCGAGCACGATCTTGAACCCATGCACTTCCCCGATCACGGAGAAACGGCGAGCCAAACGTTTGCGCAGCGCCTGCGCTCCCCGCCCAAGGCGTTGACGCTTGATGTCCTTCAAGACGATACGAGTGCCCTTGGCCAGTGTGATCGCATCGGGCGGGAGCGGCTCCGGACTGTAAAAGGGTTCCCGTCTCTGAACGGACTCGTGGATGCCGGCCACGCTCATGCGCAGACCATGAGCACTGCCGTTCTTGGACGATTCGACTTCGATCACGTTGGCGATCGAAAACAGAGAGAGCTTGCCTAGTCCCTTGCGGCCCATGACGGGCCGCCCCTTGGCGGTGGTCTTCCCATGCAGTGCATCCTCTTCACGCCGCCGATAGCCGACTCGAAGGTATTTGTCGTTCATGTCGTCGACCGACATGCCGATACCGTCATCGACGATCTCGATCCAATCGCCCCCCGGGTCGATCCTGATGTCGACCGTCTCGGCGTCTGCATCCCAGGCGTTCGCGACGGCCTCCGTCAGGACGGCCGCGATGTTGCTGTAGAGGTTGATCCCCAGGTGGTCGAGCACGTTCAGGTCGACCGTCATCTTGTAGGCTGCCACGTGCTCCCCCTAGTCGTCGAATGCGGTAAAGCCGTCCGGGTTCTTGCCCGACTCGAGCATCTCGTGCTCCTTCAGATACTGCGATACGGCCTCCCGCACGGCGTCGGAAACCTGGCCATCCCGCTGCAGACGACGAAGTCGTTTCGCAGCCGCCTCCGTATCGATGTAATCGCTCAACCAGCGCGGATCGAGACGAGGCCTGAGGCGAACCGCCCAATCGCCCATGGTCTGCGATTTCGTGTGCTGGAGGAACTTCGACAACAGGGCCAGGAGTCCTTCGTCGGACGTGGTGACTCGGTCACACCATGCCCGCACCTCGGCACCATCAGCCCAGCGCTTCCAGGTGGCCAGAAGCTTCGGCAACTCCGGGTGATCCAGGAACCCGGCCTCACGGGAGAGGGTCCGTACCCGATCCAGCCACGCTCGCTTGAGCTTCGTAACGTCGTCGGCTGGCAACAGGGCGGTTTCGTTGGAGTCCTTAGCCTTCGTGGCTTCATCCTCCAATGACCGCAGTAGCCACGCCTGGACTGCGACGGCTCGTCCCGCCTCGACGGCGGATTCCAGCACGGCGGCGCGACGGTCGCTCGGCAGCCGCTTCAACAGGTGATAGACCGGACGAGCCGCGCGCGAGACGTTGCCGAAGTCGAACATGCCCCGTTCGTCGTCAGGGTCGATCAACGCGTCGCCCACGTCGAGGAGCGCCTGAATGACCGTCGGGACATTCGCCTCCGGGATGTCCTTCTCGACATGGTCCATCAGGCGTTCGAGCAGGGCCCTCGCTTTCGAGAGGCCGTCACGGCGACGTTCCGACTTGGCCCGAACGAGCGCATTCCCGAAATCGGCAGGCGTACCGGCCAAACTCAGGAGGGCCGCCACTTCCTGCCGACTGACGGCGCCGGGAGGCACCGTCAGTCGGAAATAGATCGGAAAGACCTCCGGGTGGCAGGCACGCAGGTTCCTGCGCCATTCGATCAGCCAGTCTGAGCCATACCCCATCTGGCCGATCTTCGGGAAGATGCGCTCCAGAAGAGCTTGTGTACTCGCTCGTAGCGGCTCGGGTATCTCACTCGCCCATCGTTGGTGAAAGGCTTGGGCCGCGTCCCGGCCACTCTCGTACCCGTCGTCACGACTGTGACCGGAGAACCTATCAGGATTCGCCCGGATGACGTCGTACAGATCAGGCAGGAAAACCCGAATCGCCTCGAGAGCGATGAAATCGACCGGATTGACCTCTCCCCGCACCGCCGGATAGGTGACCGACAGCGTGTTCGTGAAACGAACGACGTCACGCGGCACTTGGATCATCGGGTCGATGCCGTCGAAGAACACGTTCGTCCAGTAGGATGGATCGAACAGACCCTCTGGCGTGTCACCCAGCACCTGATCGAGTCGTTCGAACAGGGCCCTACGCAAAGCGACGCGATCGACGGGAGGCAGTTCGAACGGCACCTGGATGATCTTCTCCAGATAGCGCTCACCGGGCAGGCCGCCCTGCTGCTCGATGGCCTGTGCGGCCACTTCGCGGTCGAAGGCCAGCAGGTAGACGACGTTCGGGAAATCCGCGAGCGCCTTGACGACCGTGAATAGCTGGCGTGTCTCCTCGGGTGTCAGTCGATCGATGTCGTCGATGACGACCAGGATGCGTCTGCCAGCCTCCTTCAGGATCTGGCAGATCTCCGCCTTGAGCGCCGGAACGTCTTTCGGCTTTCGCCTGGTCGCCATGCCGATGAGCTTCCCGAGCTTGGCTGCCGCGCCCCCCGTGACACCGGAGAGATCGATCAGGCCGCCGATACCTTCGGCGAAGTCACCCAGCAGGTCGCCCAGCTTCTTGAACTTCTCGCTCTTGGCGGGCAGGACCGCCTGGAGTTGGCCGAGGAATGCACGGGCCAGGTTCTCCTGCCCCGAGAACCACCAGGGGTTGAAGGTCACGACGGCAGGCCGTTCCCCTTCAGGAAGCTGGTCGAGGTAGTGCCCCACGTAGCTCAGTACCGTGGACTTCCCGGAGCCCCAGGGGCCGTAGAGCGCGAGCACCAGTCCATCGCTACCCGGATAACGGCAGATGCTGTCGGCCAGGCTCTTGGCAAACGGTGCATGCCCGAAGAGATCGTCCTTCGGGTCGGTACTGGGCCGGTCGGCCGAAAGTGCCGTCATGCCGATCCCTCCGCATCGTTGGTGGCTCGATACCGCGCCCCGCGCCGCTCGCCTTGCCGTTCGACCCGGCCGTCGGCGAGCAGCTCGGCGATCGCGGAGTTCCACTGGCCGTTCGTGATGCCGGTGGCGGCGAGGATGTCCGATTTACCGCGCCAGCCGGGGTGGGTCTTCAGGTATTCGACGATGGCATGGGCGGGCCCAGCTCGGTAGCCGGCGCTCGGTTCGGCGGCTTTGAGATAGCGGCCTTCGTTGGCTGGGGTGATATCGAATCCGAATGAGGATTGCCGTACGGATGTAGGTTCGGTGCGTCGGGTGCGCGGTTTGCGGGTGGCACTCTCGGTGGCTTTGCTGCCGTGCAAACCTCGGGCGACTTCCTCCTCGTACCGCTGGTGGTTCAGCTCCGACAGGCGGCGCAGCACTTCGATGCGCGCGGTCTCTGAAATGGTAAAGCGGACGCGGTCGTTCTCCGGTAGATACGGCACTTCGTGGAAGCCGTGTTCGAGGTCGAGGTCGTCCCAGCCGTAGGTGCGTGCGACGGCGATGTCCATTTCGCGTTGCAATGCGCGCAGCCCTTCGATGCGACGATCGCGTTCGGTGCTGGTATGGAAGCGGTTGTATAGCTTGGTCAGGCCGATATGATCCACTTGCATCATCTCGGCGCGCCGCCTGTGGAAATCGTCCGCGTGAGACTTGAGTGCTTGCTGAAATGCATCGCTTGAACAGTTGGAGAAGGGATAAGTCTCGAACGCGTTGCCTGGCGAGTATTTCAGTCGAGACTCCAGCTTTGACGAGTATTGCCTCGCCCAGACCTCATGAAGGGATGATTGGCAAACCGCGAATTGCGCCGACGCACTGAACACATCAAGATTTGCCGACATAACGTAAACGTTGGGAACCGATGCGAAGGCAAGGTGCTTTGTAACCTCGCTGCAAACCATCACGAGATCCTGTCTCCTATCAGTTTCGTTCCACCCCTCCGGATGACGCTCGAAATGATGGCCACGACCGATGGCGTGGTAGAGACCCGGCCGCACGTTCCAATGCTGCCACCACATCGACAAGATGTTTCGGTAGGACTTCTCTTTGCTTTTCTCGAGACGCTCCGGGTAAACACGCTCTTCGATCCATTTCCATGGCAACACGTAGGTGCGCGCTCGCTCTTCCGGCCAGTCCCAGAAATTGATCACCCAACGGCTCGGCCGCTGCTCGGGGTCGGAGTTCAGATCCTCACCGTTGAGGTACGGGAAGATCACGTCGGCATTGCGCGGATCGGC
>SMEH01000737.1_pt1 | contig 14176 bp, 13 predicted proteins | sample 2456361 | NCBI WGS metagenome assembly SMEH01 (sample SAMN10132587, study PRJNA489261) | soil metagenome | isolation source: day1 control-loamy sand soil ammended | place: USA | reverse complement strand
CGACACTAGGAATTGGGGGAGGGCAGGGTTTAACGGCAGGGGTTTCAATGTCTTTCTATCCTACAGCTTCTATTGAGAATTTAGGAGGGTTTGGGGCAGCAGCAGGATATTTTTTAACTGACAATCCCGTTGGTTTAGGGCCTGTATTTGCAGGGGAACTAAATTCTACCGATCCAGTTCAAGCTAACGTGAATTTTGGTGGTACAATCGGAATAAATCCGCTTTCGATAGGTGCAGGGGGCGGTATATATGGAGAGTTAACATACACCTTTTTATCTGATGTTGTGAAAATCGCAGATCTAGCTGATAATGCGCTTGTGCAACAACTATCTGAAACTTTCGGTGTAAGTAAAGATGTGATTATTCAAGGGATCAACTCATTGTCAGGAGAATTGGGGAATTTAACTGAAAGCTATAGGAGTCAGATGCTAAATACAGGGGAATTTGATCTTTCAAAAGGGTATATAGCTCCTTCTGATAATACAAGAGTTGCTATACCTCAAAGAATAATTATCGACGAAGAAATAAAGCAATAGTCTTGAAGAAGAAGTCAAAAAATGAATATTACAACACTAGTTTCTCTAATCCTTTTTATTTTGGCGGGCGTTTTCCAAATTTTATATAGCCGAGTGGTACTTGAATTGAAAAACACTTCCGGAATAAAATTGAAACTCAAAAAATTTTCCAGCTATTCATATAGTCGGAAATATCTTAAAGCATTAAAAGCTGATTCACCAGATGACGAGTTCCTTTCAAAGAGTGTGGATAAAATATTACTCTATGAGAATCTTTCTGTTTTATGCTTTGTTGGAACCTTTTTAGTATTTATAATAGGAAGTGTAATATTAGGATTTTAACAAAATAGCTCCCCCCAATAGTCCTCGTTTGCAACGAGGACTGATGAGAAAAGCGATTTTATCGCTATTTGATAATAACTATCTATTCTTTATTTTTATTAAAAACAATTTCCCCACGTGGAAGAGGAACATGCCACCGTCCTGCGCTACGCCGAGACGACCAAGATCAACTCAACGCTGTACTGTCCCGTTTAGTGTGTCTGGTGTTTGGGTTTTCCACTTCTTAGGGCTTCAATCTTCTTCACTGTTCGATATGTTTCAAGGTGCATGTCGGACTTAGGTTCCAAGAAGTCTTTCATGTGATAGGAAGTCTTAACCATTTTTTATTAAATTGCTTTTATTCCTTTACGGCTATGAGATGTTTTTCCATATTTCTACTGTGCCTCCTTCTCGGTTCACCCGCCATTTCCGCACAGGGAATGTGGACCAGCCTTCCCGACAGCCTGGGTGAGGTACTGCATGCCGACAGCCTCTTGCCGGATATACCAGTGGACAGCATTGCCCAAAATATAGAAGCATCAAGATCAAGGCTGGAAGCCCTGGAGGACAGCCTTGGCATGAAGCTCCAACTGCCCGACAGCCTTTCTCCCGAACGTGCCGCAAGGCCATTGCTGGATAAAGTGGACTCCCTGCGGGGAGGTGCGGAGGCCCTAGAGGACAGCCTGAAAAACCTAGTTCAAGTCCCTGACAGCCTAAAAAAATACCTGCCCAAAGAAGTTGGCTTTTTGGAAGAACGCCCGGTAACCGAACTGGGCGAAAAGGAGATGAAGGATATAAAGTCCATTGGAGGTGAAAAGATAGGGAAACCTCAGCACCTAGAGGGCATGGACAACCTGTCCGACATTGATTTAGGTATTGGGGAAATGCCCTCGCTGGAAGACGTACCGCAAATAAATGAAATAGGTCAGCTTTCAGAACAGGCCGACCGGATCAAGCAGGAATGGAAGTTGGAAAACCTGGAAGAGAATGCGGAGAAAGAGGCCGGTCAGCTGAAGGCGATCCGGGCAATGGAGGAACAAAAGGGCAGCCTGAACGAACACACGGATCTGCTCGAGCAGCACGGCGAACAGGACTACTACAAGGAAAAGATGAAGAAAGTGGCCAAGGACCATTTTGCCGGCCACACAGAAAAGCTCCAGGCAGCGCAGGAAAAGCTCACAAAGATCAAGAAGGACTATCCGGAGGGGCTCTCCAGCATCAAGGACCTTCCCAAGCGGCGCCCCAACCGAATGAAAGGCAAGCCATTCAAGGAGCGGCTGGTCCTTGGGATGACCCTCCAGGTGCACCAGGACAAGACGCCCAACCTCGACCTTTCCCCTTTTGCGGCCTATCGATGGACGGAGCGGCTGTCGTTTGGCCTTGGCGGCAACTACCGGGTAATGACCAAAGACCGATTCAAGGGCCTTACCCGTATGGACGAGGTATACGGGGCACGGGCGTTCTCCGAGTTCAACCTCTACAAGGGCATATTTGTCCATGCAGGGTATGAGATGATGCGGGCACCGCGCAAAGAACCGCTTTCCTTCAATGGGAAGGCAGAGGCCGTTGGCAACACCTGGGTGGACGGGCTACTGATAGGGGCGGGGAAGGACTACCGGATCGCCAGGTACGTAAAAGGGAACATGCAGGTGCTCTACAACTTCCTCGACGAGGTCAACAGCCCCTAACGAAACAAAGTCATGGTGCGACTGGGGTTCAGCTTCCAGCTAAAGGACAGGATCAAGAAGCCTGTGGTACGGTCACAGGACAGGGAAAAATTAAAGGACAGGGCCGTGGACAAAGGGAAAGGATTTTTGAGGAAATAGGAAATTTATGTTGTACAAATAAGACTCAAATCATTTTCTGGAATTCAGAATAAACTTTTAACTCTCAATATCCTTTGGATCATTTTTTTTACAACCTGGTCCCCATTCTCTGGATTTAATAATTTATTTTCCTATTTTTAGAGCATGAAGCTAGAACAAACAAACCCAAAGACCTTCGGTTCAATAATCCAGATTCAATGGACGATTTTTGGATTGTTATTATTTTTTATTTTCCCTGCTTTCAGTCAGACGTCCACTCTAAAGGAGGCTTATAAGGATGCATTTATGATGGGGGCTGCCGTAAATGAGACCATTGTTTCGGGCCAAGATGAAGCCTCGCAGAAAATCGTAGTGCAACAGTTCAACACCATTACACTGGAAAACGGGATGAAAGCGGAAATCATCAATCCGGAACCAGGTGTGTTTAATTATGGACCCGCTGATGCTTTTGTTGATTTCGGTGAAAAGCACGATATGTTTATTATAGGACACACGTTGGTTTGGCATAACCAGACGCCGGAATGGTTCTTTCATGATGAAAAGGGAGACCCTAATACACCTGAGGCACAGATAGAGCGCATGCGCAGACACATAGAGGCAGTGGCTGGACGATACGCTGGGAGAGTTCATGCCTGGGATGTGGTAAATGAAGTTATCGCAGATGATGGTTCCTATAGGCCTACTACTTGGGTAAGCAGCGTAGGCGATGGTGATTTAATGGTTCAAAAGGCTTTTCAATTTGCCAGTGAATATGCACCTGATGCGGAATTGTACTACAATGATTTCAACGCCTGGCGTCCTGCAAAGAGAGATGGTATTGCTCGCATGGTGAGGATGTTGCAGGAAAAAGGTATTCGGATCGATGGCATTGGGATACAAGGTCACTGGGGCTTGAACTTTCCCAAAAACGAATATATCAAAGCCGCTATAGACACCTTTGCTGCGTTGGGAGTGAAGGTGATGATCACTGAACTGGACGTAGATGTTTTGCCGCTTACCAAGGAAGGACAGATTATTGGTACCGTTATGAGCCATCCCCAGTTTCAATTAGAAGAATTCAAAGAGTTTCTAGATCCGTATCAAAAGGGACTTCCAACCGATGTTCAAAACCTGTTGACTGCTCGTTATAAAGAATTGTTTGATATTTTCTATGAAAAGCGTGATAAAATAGACCGTGTCACCCTTTGGGGCATACATGATACAATGTCATGGAAGAACGGCTATCCGATACCCAGAAGGACGAACTACCCCTTATTGTGGGACAGGAACCGAAAACCAAAACCGGCCTTTGATGCTGTTTTGAAGGTTCCAACCAGGAAGTAAGGTGGGTCTCAGCTGTTTTGTACTATAAAACAGCCCTATCCATATTGGTTTCTCTTCGTTATGGCAGCGTGCCGCTTGTGCTTTTTACGATGGCATATGGAAAGAGACCCATGCCAAATCTAAGGGCACAGGGCTAGAGAGTGGACAAAGGGAGCTTTTTAGGAGAGAAAATAGCACTTTTTTCATCCATCTTGATATGTAGTGCATCCACGGTCAAACTTTCTATTTCTCCATAAATAATTGTGTCGTTAAATACATTATTAACATTTTCGGTTTCGTGTAAAACCTTCAATAAGAGAAAAGACTCCTCGTTAACTAATTCCCATGTCCCTATAAAATTGATAAGATCGCTAACCTCACATTCCTCATCTTCCACAACGGTACCATGATCGAAATGTAATCTTCCATCAGAAAAAAATGTCCATGAGTTATCCGCCGTTAATTCCCGTGATGCATTGCAAATAGGGTCACCGTTGTCATCAGGTAATTTTGTTACATTCCATACTTTTGAAGTTCCGTTGGTCAGCAAATGGGAGAAAGAGACAGGTTCTGGTGAGCTACTTTCATCTGTACCACAGGAGGCAAATAGAATAACCGAAAAGAATACAATATAAATTTTAAACATAACCCTAGCTTTTTTTGGGAAAGGTAAGAGTTTTGGTCTTAATGCCGTCTATGGGTTAGAATGCATTTAATTGAAATGATACATGGGTAATATTTTTGATCTTATCGCCTGTATCACATGCAAACTTCTAGAGTTGCGTGTCTCCCTAACGCTCACCCAAAAAACCTGCTTGATCCGTGAAAACTCATAAAAAAAAGCCCCTCTACTTTACGTAAAGAGGCTTTTGGTGGGCCCACCTGGACTCGAACCAGGGACCCTCAGATTATGAGTCTGATGCTCTAACCGGCTGAGCTATAGGCCCCTCAAAAGAATTGTAAAAACTCCTCTGATTTGGGATTGCAATGTTACATATTTGAAAATTAATTACCAAGATTTTTTTCTTAAATACGTGCTTGTTTTGCGCCCCTTATAATTGCTTCTAGGTTAACTAGCACATTTAAAGCTTCTTGAAAATAATATTTTTTCTGCATGCCTCACAGAAATGATCCGTAAACTTAATGATTTGTTTCAAGAGACGACTATTATGTGACTTATTCAGTGTTTCTTTGATCTTGCTCAATTTTTAAAACACGGAGGATTGCCTCGGGTGATTCCTGATAATTATAGCCCAAAACTTAAGATTTCCCCCGCAATATTTATATCTTCGATGATGCAATATTTAATCGGCTTAGATATAGGAACATCCAGCGTAAAAGCTGTGGCCTTTGATTTGAAAAGGATGGCAATGGTAGAAAAACAAATTGGATATCCTCTTCTTAATCCCTCTGCGGAAAGGTATCCTGACCATGCGATCGCTGCAGTAAGTCTCAGCAGTGCCATGCATAGCTTGATAGCAGTGGATGATGGGGGAGGGCTACTCACCAATAGTATCATTTGGGCAGACAATAGAAGCAAACCACAAGCCGACAGCCTCAAGAAAAGCCCTATAGGACATGCAATATATCTAAAAACCGGTACGCCCATTCATCCTATGTCACCTTTGTGCAAATTGATGTGGATGAAAGAAAACGATCCGGCAGTATTCCACAGGGCATACAAGTTTATCTCTATAAAGGAGTTTGTATGTTGGAAGCTGTTCGGTCATTATGTAGTGGATTTTTCCATCGCCTCCGCAACTGGTCTTTTCAACATATTTACATTGGATTGGCATGGCCCATCGCTCTCGTTGCTGGGCATAACGCCAGATAGACTTTCAACACCTGTGCCTATAACGCATCGCTTGGTGGGCATAGAACCGACTTGGGCGCATGAAATGGGGATTGGTCCTAGTACTCCTTTTATCATAGGGGGAAGCGATGGTTGTCTTGCGAATGTAGGCGCTAATGCAGTAAGACCTGGTGAAGCGGCATTAACCATAGGAACCAGTGGGGCTATTCGTGTAATTTCAGATACGCCAAAAAGTGATAAGCTGGAACGAATTTTTAGCTATATCCTCACCCCAGAAATCTATGTTTTAGGAGGGCCGGTAAATAATGGTGGGGTGATCCTTCGGTGGTTCAAAGAAAACTTTGCTGCAAAAGAAGTTGAGGAGGCCATTCAAGGAAAGGCGAGCGTTTACGATTTGTTGACGGCTAAAGCTGCAGAGGTGCCTCCTGGTGCCGACGGTTTGCTGTTTCTGCCTTACCTCTTGGGTGAAAGATCTCCCCATTGGAACTCCGAAGCCAAAGGTGTATTTTTCGGCATACAGTTGGGTCATAAGAGCGCTCATTTCGTCAGGTCAATCATGGAGGGGATCATTTTTGGCTTATATAGTGTGGCAATAGCCCTAGAAGAAACTACGGGACCTGTTAAGGTTATTCATGCGAATGGTGGTTTTGCCAGGTCTCCGCTTTGGGTGCAAATACTGGCCGATGTTTTTAATAAGAAAGTAGTGATCAGTGAAAGTGTTGAGAGTGCTGCACTGGGAGCAGCCATCGTAGGAATGAAAGCGTTGGGTTTGATAGAAGACTTTTCAGAAGTGCTAACTCTGCCAGCAAACGAAGCTGTTTTTATGCCCAGCCTTGACAATCATCATGTGTACACAGAAAGGTTTGCAACTTTTGAACGGCTTTATGAAAAATTAAAAGATGAGTTTTAATGCCCACCTTGGGTGGATAGCTGAAACGGAATATATAATCATTAAAATTAGAAAATATGGAAATTGGAATAATCGGATTGGGAAAAATGGGCTATAACCTTGCATTGAATCTGAAAAGAAACAAGCACAAGGTAGTGGCCTATGATATCGCCAAAGAGAATGTTGATCGAATCGTTACGGAAGGGATAAGCCCAGCATATACTATTGAAGAGATGGTGTCAAAACTCGAGGTGACCAGAAAGGTGATATGGATAATGGTGCCATCGGGCCCCACGGTGGATCATGTTATACTTGAACTAAAGGCATATCTTAATCCTCATGATATTATTATTGATGGAGGAAATTCCAATTTTAATGACTCTGTAGAAAGATATAAGAAGTTAAAGGCTGAAGGGATAGATTTTCTAGATTGTGGTACTAGCGGCGGGCTTTCAGGAGCCTTAAATGGCGCATGTACCATGATAGGCGGAGAAAAAGAGGTTTTCCATCATTGTGAGCAGATTTTTAAAGACGTGTCTATAGAAAACGGCTATCTATATACGGGAAAACCGGGTAGTGGCCATTTCGTGAAGATGGTCCATAATGGGATTGAGTATGGCATGATGCAAGCGATAGCCGAGGGTTTTGAAGTGCTACAAAAGTGCCAATATGATATAGACTATAAGGAAGTGGCACGCGTGTGGAACCATGGCTCGGTAGTAAGGAGTTGGCTGATGGAGCTGACCGAGAATGCATTTAGGAAGGACGAAAACCTGGACAAGATAAAAGGTGTGATGCACGCTTCTGGAGAGGGGAAGTGGACTATAGAAACAGCCCTTGACTTGGGAGTACCCACTCCGGTAATAGCACTTTCTCTTATGATGCGACAGCGCTCTCATCAAGAGGATACCTTTTCTGGAAAAGTCGTGGCAGCTTTAAGGAATGAATTTGGAGGACATAAAGTAGAAGTACATTAGATTTTGTTCTTCTCGTCATTTTTCAAATGTAAAATAGGGAGCATATCATTTCCGATATTGCTAGGGAAATAGTCTTGGGTCGAAATACCTGAAAGGAGTAAGAATTATAGCTCAAGGTCTAACCCTGAGCCATAATTGATTTTCTCTGAAAAATTGACTCAACCACCTAGGTTTTTCAAGCATTTTTTCATGTCAATGCCTTTCCCCAAAACCCCTTTAAATAGGTCGCCCTCTTTCTCTAATCTTTTGAAAATGGTTTTGATAGTAAATTTCGAAGGGTGAAGGCCAGGCTTGACTTCCTCCCATTTCAGAGGAGTAGATACAGTTGCGTCTGGCTTTGGTCGTACGCTATAGGCAGCTGCCAGCGTTTGGCCTTTTCGGTTTTGCAAATAGTCCAAATATATTTGCTTCTTCCTCTCTTTTGGGCTTCTTTTCAGGCTTGTGAGTTTTGGAAGTTGCTCATGCGCCAACTGGGCGATCAACAAAGCAAAATCTTTCGCATCTTCATATTCATAGCGCGCACCCATTGGAACATAGATATGCATACCTCTTGACCCTGATGTTTTAATATAGGCTTCGGCTTTGGCACGGTCGAGCACTTTTTTTACTACTAAGGCGGTTTCTATGATTTCGTCGAAAGTGTTGTCCCCCGGATCAAGATCGATCACGATGTAGTCGGGATTGGCCAACGATTCTATGCGGGAATTCCACGGGTTGATTTCTATGCAGCCCAGTTGGTTCATATAGGTTAAGGTAGCTTGATCGTTGCAGACAAGGTAGCGCAGTTCTTTATCGTTCGACTCTGAATATATTTCCACAGTTTCTTGCCAGTCCAGGTTCAGCTCTGACACATCTTTATGGAAAAACCCTTTGTCTTTTATGCCATTAGGATGGCGGAGCATATTTTGTGGTCGGCCTTTTAAATAAGGCAATATATAATCTGAAACCTGAAGGTAATACTGGATTAAGTCGCCTTTGGTATAGCCTTCGTCGGGCCAATAAAGCTTGTCCAAGCTGGTAAGATGGATCTTTTGGCCGTTCAATTCCAATTGCCTCTCTTTGTCCTTGTTAGATATAGGCGACTTAGGCTTGGAGGATGTTTTCTTGTTTGGACTGCTTTTGCCTTTTTTTCTTTTCAGTCTGTGGAGACTTTTCGTCTGGCTGTGCATTAGTAGGTTGTTCGCGGACAACCTCTTTAGCTGGTTTGTCTTCCCTCAACCCTTCAAAAATAGGGTGCCGCATATTCCCTTCGGCTGTCCATTCGCTAAATGAAACTTCACATACCAGTACGGGTTTTACCCATGTTACCGGCATATTAGTTTTGACTTTCTTCTTAAAAGGAGAAGTTTTCCGAATGAGGGGCTCAAGTTTCTCCATCATCATTTTCAAGCTTTTGCTATTGAATCCACCCCCTGTATGGCCAATGTACTGAAGTTCTCCTTTTTCATAAACCCCAAGGACAAGCGCCCCAAACAATTTTCTTGATCCTCTGGGTTCAGTAAACCCAGCTATGACAGCCTCTTGCCTAGCGGATGTCTTTATCTTGAGCCAATCGCTGCTTCTTTGGCCTTTTCGATAAAGGCTGTCAGATTTTTTGGCAATTATGCCTTCTAGCTGCTGTGTTTTCACTTCTTCAAAGAAAGCTTTCCCCTCTTCTTTTATATGATCACTATAGAGTATGATAGGGTCGCCAAGCTCTTTGATAATCTGCTTGAGAAGTTTCTTGCGATCCAATAAAGTAAGGTCAGAAAGTTCATAGCCATTCAAATATAGCAAGTCAAATACGTAATAGTATATGTCTCCTTTTCCCGTTTTTTGGTAATTCTGGAGCAGTTGGAACTTAGGCTTCCCGTCCTTGTCATGTACGACAATTTCGCCATCCAATACGGCTTGGTGAGGAAGCGCCGATAGTCGCTCGGCTATTTTGGCAAACTTCCGGTTGAAAGTCAATTGATTTCTAGAGTAGAGTTCTACTTTGCCCTTATCAACTTCGGCAATTGCCCTATAACCATCGTATTTCATCTCAAAAATCCAATCCTTGTCATCAAAAGGGCCCTTTCCTATTTTTGCCAGCATAGGTTTTACATCATGTGGCATAGGCTGTGTAGGTATCTCAGGGGTTTTGGTTTCCTCGGAGGTCTTTTTGGACTTAGTTGGCTTAGTCTTCTTCATTACATCTTCCTTCTTCAGCCCTTTTTTTATAGAAGTTAGATCACCTATGAGGTCTTCACTATTAAATGGCCCATCTACTGCATATTTATCTTCTTTTTTTATAAGTAGCCAAGCATTATCTTTATCATCTTGCATTTTTACGAGGGCAAAGACACCTTTTATTTTTTTTCCTTTCAATTCAAATTTTAAATTCCCGTCCTTCAATCCTTCCAAAAGTTCTTTTTCACTTTTCTTTCTATCTTTTATACCAGGTGCACTATAGGTCCCTTCATCAAATACATCCACTATACCTGCGCCATAGTTGCCAGCAGGAATTACTCCTTCAAAATCGATATAATCATAAGGGTGGTCTTCTGTCATCATGGCCAACCGTTTGTCCTTTGGATTCAATGAAGGCCCTTTGGGAATGGCCCAGCTTTTAAGTACGCCATCCATTTCAAGCCTAAGGTCATAGTGCAACCGTGAGGCCTGATGACGTTGAAAAGAAAACCGCAAATTCCCCCTGGTTTTCTTTTCCTTCTTATCTTTAGGTTCTGGTGTTTTGTTGAAGTTCCGCTTTTTCTTATATGTGTCGAGTGCCATAAAAGTCGTATTGTGCTGAAAAAATACCCTGAGAGTCAATCTCTTCAATAACTTGGTTGGCAAAGGAAAGTTTGTGAGGGATGAAGATAAGAGGAGAGTGAATAACCTAGTACCTTTCTTCACGTAAGGTACTATAGTATCAAACCTTTTATACAATATGAATTTTCATACTAGAAAATGGATCAAACCAGAAGATCTCAACCCTAATGGAACATTGTTTGGTGGAAGTTTGCTCAAATGGATTGATGAGGAAGCTGCCATTTATGCTATTCTTCAACTAGATAATAGAAGGGTAGTCACCAAGTTCATTTCTGAAATTAATTTCGTGAGTTCGGCCCGTGAAGGGGAAATCATTGAACTAGGAATGACGGCAACTCATTTTGGCCGAACATCCCTTACCCTAAGATGTGAGGTGAGGAATAAACTCACAAGAAATACTATCCTAATAATCGATAAACTGGTTTTTGTCAACCTCGATGAAAATGGGGTTCCTACCCCACATGGTAAAACTAAGATCACTTACAGCAAAGATAGGTTTAAGGAAATAAGCGAGTAAATAAAAACACCGCTGCAATAATCTATCCACTAGCTAATTGAATAAAGAAGTGTTCAAGCCTTGCCTCCCTTATTAAGGGAAACAAAGCTTGATCATTTTATTTGATTTGGATGTAATATTTTGGCAATAATTAGAATTTACCACCCTTTATTCCTTTTTTAATCTCCTTATTTCGATTTCTTGTTGGATAGCTTTTGCAATTTGGCTCTCATTTGTACTAATGTGAGGGGTTTTTTGACAATCTTTCAACGGATTTTTTCCAAAGTTTTGAGTATAAGAATAACTATTGTAATGCCCTACAAGTGTATGGTTTACAAGGCTTTCAAAGGTTTCAATTTGCATGTTAAACGTTAATTTAGTGTTGTCAATGTATACGATAAAAAACCTTAAAAGCCACTTTCAAAAACATGATCAAAACAGTACCGTCTAGCATTTTCTTACTGTTCAATTTCTTTACCTTCGCCTTATACGGACAAGCGGAAAATTCACTCACCGGGAATATTTCTCCAGTAGAGGAAAAGTCAAGCGATATTGTTGAACTGATTGCGATTGATTTGGAAATTGGGCAATTTATGAAACAGTGGGGGCTTCCTGGTGCTTCCGTGGCTTTGGTAAAAGATGGAAAGTTGCTCTATGCTAAAGCTTTTGGAAAGGCTGACATCAATATCCCGACACAAACGGAGCATGTATTTAGAATTGCCAGTCTTTCTAAGCCTATTACCGCAATCGCCGTGATGAAGCTGGTGGAAGAAGGAAAACTTTCCTTAGACGACAAGGTGTTTGGGGAAAACGGCATATTGAATGATACGACATATAGCCAAATTGCTGATAGAAGAGCAAAGGAAATTACCGTTCGCCATTTACTGAACCATACTGCTGGATGGGACAGAAATTATGGAAAAGAAGGCGACCCTATGTTTAATTCTGTTCATATTGCCGAGACCGTGGGAACGCCTGCACCTGCCGATGCTATTACGATCATTAAATATATGCTCACAAAGCCACTAGATTTTGCTCCTGGAACCAGGTTTGCCTATTCCAACTTGGGCTATAATATCCTCGGAAGGGTGATTGAAAAGGTGTCTTCGAGGACTTATGAAGAGTATGTAATGATAAACATCCTAGATCCATTGGGCATAACTGACATGAGCTTAGGCTGTAATGCATATCAGAACAAACAAGCTAATGAAGTGGTGTACTTTGAACGTCCCGAAATGAAAATATCCCCTACCAATGGCGATGGCAAAACTTCCTATTATCCTTACGGCGGCTTTAATTTAGAAGCAATGGATGCCCATGGTGGTTGGCTCGCTTCTGCTACAGACCTGGCAAAGATCCTCGTAGCCTCAAGTGGAATGGGCACAGATAGGGACATCCTTAAAATTGAGTCGGTGGAGAAAATGGTAGAGCCATGTGAAGTATATGCAAACTACGGTTTAGGGTGGTGTGTAAATGAACGAGGAAATCGTTGGCATACGGGTTCCTTGGCAGGAGCTTCTTCCATGATGGCCAGCCTCAACAACGGCATAAGCTGGGTGCTGTTGTTCAATGGCAATCCTCTCACTTCTGAATACTTCCAAAGCATGGACCGTGTCATGTGGAATGCGTTAAGCAATATCAAAGAATGGCCTTCTGAGGATTTATTCTTAAATCCTGGTACGGTTAAAGCCAATAGAGATATCGTCGCAGACAACACACCAGATTTGTTGTAAAAATAAATTAAATCGCCTTGTATGAATTGGGCTATTTTATGCAATCAGTCCGAAGTCAAGTCACTTTGGTATTATATTCCCCTTAGGCATCCAAATTTTTTCATAAAAGCTTCAATTTTTGAGTGAATATCTTGAAGAGTGCGTATCTTGCGGGAATTTTAATGAAATGGGTTTAGTTGGAGTAGAGTAGGGGTGGCGGTTCATATATGTACTCGCTACGGTTGCAAGCCTATAGCACAGAAATGCCATATTGGTGAACAGATGGTTTAGCCACAAAAATTATTATTTATATCTATGGTAGGTTTAACGGGAAGTAAAAAAGACACTGTTGCCTTACAACAAGAAATCAAGCAATTGGCCAAGGAAAAAAATGCTGTTATCCTTGCCCATTACTACCAATCTGAGGAAATCCAACAAATAGCGGATTATATTGGAGACAGCTTGGATTTGTCTAGGAAAGCTAAAAATACAAACAAAGAGATCATTGTTTTTGCCGGGGTGAAATTTATGGCAGAAACAGCCAAGATACTTAATCCAACCAAAAAAGTATTATTGCCGGACATGGCTGCAGGGTGTTCACTTTCTGACAACTGTCCACCAGATCAGTTTCAAGCTTTCCTTGAACAGTATCCCGATCACGTAGTGGTTACATACATCAACTGTTCAGCAGAGGTAAAGGCCATGAGCGACATAATCTGTACATCTTCCAACGCCGAGCAGCTTGTATCCAAAATACCTTTAGATAAGAAGATCGTATTTGCACCGGACGCTAATTTAGGCCGATTCGTAATGCGACAAACCAAACGGGACATGGTTTTGTGGCAAGGAGCCTGTATCGTTCACGAAGCTTTTTCAATGGAAAAGTTAGGAAAGCTGATAGCAGAACACCCCGACGCAAAATTGGTGGCCCATCCTGAAGCTGAAGAGCATCTTTTGAAATTGGCGGATTTTGTGGGATCTACTAAAAAAATGATCGATTATGTAAAGCATAGCGAACACAAGTCTTTCATTATTGCTACAGAGGCTGGGATTTTACATGAAATGCAAAAAGAAGCCCCTGACAAATTATTGATTGCTGCACCTTCTCATGAAGACAACACATGTGCTTGTAGTGAATGTGCCTTTATGAAAATGAATACTTTGGAGAAATTATACAATTGTCTTCTCCACGAGACACCTGAAATAGTCTTAGACGAAGAATTGTTGAAAAAGGCCGCTATTCCATTAGATAGAATGTTAGAATGGTCTTAGAAAGTATGGAGACAGATGTTTTGGTTGTAGGATCTGGCCTTGCTGGAACATTATTTTCTTTGGAACTAGCAAAAAGAGACCCTTCTCTCAGGATTTTGCTCATCAGTAAAAAAGATAGAAATCAGAGCTCTTCTTATCTAGCGCAAGGAGGAATTGCAGCTGTTTTGCCTGATACGACCGATACTATAGAACAGCATGTGCAAGACACCCTAACAGCAGGCGCCCATGCCAATAACCTCGAATCGGTGAGGTACTTTGTG
>SMEH01000356.1_pt1 | contig 14210 bp, 13 predicted proteins | sample 2456361 | NCBI WGS metagenome assembly SMEH01 (sample SAMN10132587, study PRJNA489261) | soil metagenome | isolation source: day1 control-loamy sand soil ammended | place: USA | reverse complement strand
TCGTTGATGGCGCTGTCGAACTTCGCCAATTCCAGATTGGTCGGGGCATTCGGCATGCGTCGGCTGTCGCAGTTTGCGCTGCTTGCATTCATGCTCATCAGCTCACTGTGGTTCGCCTTCTCGCTGGCGGGGCCGGTCCCCTTCCCCTTGTTCATCACGCTGTTCACGCTGGACATGCTGGCTTTCGGGTTGCTGGGCTCGAACTTCAACGCGCTGGCGATGGAGCCGCTCGGGCATGTCGCGGGCACGGCCTCGTCGGTGCTCGGTTTCACGCAGACATTCGGCGGAGGGGTCATCGGCACGATCATCGGCCAGGCCTACAATGGCACCGTGACTCCGCTGGCCGCAGGTTTCTGCATCGTGTCCATCCTTGCTTTCGCGATGGTATTCATTGCGGAAAGGGGCAAGTTGTTCCAGCCTCATAACCCGCCCGTATGAGCTCGGCAGGAGGATCGGGCACACCCTGCTTGCAGCGGAGCGGAGGAAAGCTTCAATCGGTACCCGGCCTCGCAATCATCGAACCCGCTTCAGTTCGATCCGACTGGTAACCACGCTCTTCCCCGAACGGGGATCCACGTCGGTGGTGATAAGCGTCATGCCAGATTCGCCGGTCTTCTCGAGCGTCATCGTGGCCTTGCGGTCACCATTGACCGGTTTCGCCCAGGTGATCCCAAGGTCTATGGCGCTGCCCTTGCGTACCCCGTCCAGGACTGCCGGCCCGGTGCCCGCGCCAATATAAGTGCCGGAATAGCTGCCCTCCTTCCCTTTTAGCGTCGCGCTGATCCTTCGCGAGAAGACCAGCAGTCCGCGGCAATGGCCGTCCAGCGCAAGGGAGTCGGAGCCGGCATTGGAAGTGAACTTGCAGGTGACGGGAATCGTCGGCGAGGCAACACGCACCTTCACGGAACCCTTCCCTGCCCACTGCCCTTCCAGCGAATCCAGAAAGTCGGCTTCCTCCGCCAGCGCTGCGGCCAGTCCGCCAAGGAAGCAACCGAGGATGATGCCAAGACGAATGATGAGCAAATGTCCTCCCTCCGTTCCGGTTTCCATGCCAAATCTAGTCGAGGCCAACGCCGAGGGCAAAAGCCGGTTCCTTCACGAAAAGCCGCTGGCCCATGCAATTGGCGCTGCTACCGATTGTTGATCTGCATGACCTCTGCCACATAGGCCGCCATGTCGACGCAACCCTCTCTAGCCAAGGCCGCCCTCTGGATGGCTCTGTCTATCGCCTCATTTCTGGCGATGTCAGTTGCCGGACGGGAAACCACGCAGGTTCTGGGCGTGTTCCAGGTGCTGGAACTGCGTTCCGTGATCGGCTGGCTGATGATCCTGCCTGTCGTCATGATGAGCGGGGGCTTTGGCGCGATGCGCTCGCAACGCATGTCCCTGCATATCGCGCGCAACGTCGTCCACTATTTCGGGCAAGGTGCCTGGCTTTACGCGCTCACCCTGATTCCGCTGGGCGTACTTGTCTCCATCGAATTCACCACACCGATCTGGACGGCAGTGCTGGCCGTGACCTTTCTCGGCGAGAGGCTGAACAAGGCCCGCATCGTCTCGATCGCGCTCGGGCTGATTGGCGTCATCATAATCGTGCGGCCAAGCGCCGGAACGATCAATCCAGGCCACATCATCGTCCTGGGCGCCGCCGTCTTCTTCGGCATGTCCATGGTGATGGTGAAATCTATGACGCGAACCGAGAGCACTATCCGCATCATCTTCTGGATGCTGATCGTTCAGTCGGTCCTGGGGCTGGTGCCTGCCTTTTACGAATGGCAGAACCCGCCACTGGCGCTGTGGCCCTGGATTGCGGTCATCGCTTTCACCGGCATGTCCTCGCATCTGTGTCTGGCGCGTGCCCTGTTCTACGCCGATGCCACGCTGATTGCGCCCATGGATTTTCTGCGGGTGCCGCTAACGGCGCTGATCGGCTGGCTGCTCTATAGCGAGCAGATCGACATGTTCGTCGCCGCCGGAGCAGCGCTGATCCTTCTTGGCAACATGCTGAACCTGCAGCGGCGGCGGGCCAAGCCAGCAGAAATCGCTACGGGTTGACGACCCGCTCCTGCCCTTTCAGCAGGGCCTGGAATACGGCGGCAAGGGACAGTGGCAGATCTTCGGCAATCAGGCCGGGTCCGAACCGGCTTCCTGCCTCTGCGTGGAGCCAAACGGCGGCGGACGCCGCCTCGAATACCGGCATGCCCTGCCCCATCAGGCCGGCTACGATGCCGGCCAGCACGTCGCCCGACCCGGCAGTGGCCAGCCACGGCACGCCGTTTGCGTTGATCGCAGCTCTGCCGTCGGGGGCGGCGACCACCGTATCCGCGCCCTTGAAGATGACGACTGCCTGGGATCGCGATGCCGCACTTCTGGCCTTCTCCAGCTTTGAAAGCTGTTCGTTCGCGGCAAGGTCCGGAAACAGGCGCGCAAACTCGCCCTGATGCGGCGTCAGCACGAGGGCGGTTCCACTGTGGGCCGCTGCTTCGAACAGGGTTTCGGGCGTTTCCCGGAATGCGGTGATGCCATCGGCATCCAGAACAAGAGCGACGCTTCGACCGCCGTCTCGCAGCAGGGCCAGGGTGAAGTCGCGCGCCTTTTCACCGATACCGAAGCCGGGACCGAGGATAAAGGCCGAGGGCCAACGGGCTTTCACGAATGCAGACAGGTCTGCTGCATCGTCGACCTTGTAGAGCATGATAGCCGTGAGATGGGCGGCATTGACGTGCATGGCACTACCGGGCGACAGCACTGTCACGGCCCCTGCCCCGCTGCGGGCCGCCGCCATGGCAGCGAGCCGTGCGGCCCCCGTCGAGTCCGACCCGCCGGAGAGGACAGCGACATGTCCGCGCCTATATTTATGCGTATCGACCGAGGGCACGGGCAGCGCGGCACGCCACAGCGCCGGCTCGTTGACGAATGTTCTTGCGCCCACGGAGGCAATCACGTCGTCCCCTATACCAATGTCTGCAAGAATGACCTCGCCGCAAAATTCGCGGCCGGGCAGCAGAAGGTGACCGGGCTTTCTCCGCCCAAAGGTGACAGTTACCGCCGCCCGGAAGGCCGCCCCCGGCACCGCTCCGGTGGCACCTGACACGCCCGAAGGCAAATCGACCGCCATGACTGGCAGGCCGAGTGCTTCGACCTTCTCGAGCGCTTGGGCATCCATGCCCGAAAGTGCACGCGACAGGCCGGCTCCATAGAGCGCGTCCACGACAAGTTCGCCTGGCATTGGGGCAAAATCTGCAAGGGACAGCGCCTGAAGGGGGCATTCCGCCGCCGCCTTCGCCGCGTCGCTTTCACTCCGCGGCGCGCCTGATGCCCACAGGCTGACAGAAGCGCCGGTTTCATGCAGCAGCCGCGCGATGACATAGCCATCGCCACCATTGTTGCCTGGACCACACAGCACGTGAATCCGGCGCATCTGCGGGTACCTCGCAAGCAAAACCGCAGTCACGGCCTGCCCGGCGTTGCGCATCAGGCCAATTCCGTCGAAGGGGCCAGCGGCGATGGCGCGCCGGTCTGCTTCGGCCATCTCTTCAGGAGTGAGGAGTTCAAGCTTCATCGATCCGTCACCTCGGCCCACAGGATTGACCACGCAACGGCCGGACGCAAACGCTTCACGCGCACCTTTCGCATATTTTGCAACCTCGACGATGGCGGATGCCTACTTTTTTGGCAGGCTGCCCAACTTCCGGGCGAAAGCAACAGCCGGCCGGTACAATCGCTCCAGCCCAGTGGCCGGAAACAGGTGCAAATATCCGCGATATGCCCATCTGAGCGGCAAGTTCTGCTCGGCCTGTTCGTCCGGACGGCGCCAATCCGAACTGGCACGTTTCATGCTTTTGGAAGAGCGAGCGGATGCAGATCCGTTTTCGGTACTGGAGGCAGACATCTGATGAAAAAGATCGAGGCGATCATCAAGCCGTTCAAGCTCGATGAAGTCAAAGAGGCCCTGCAGGAAGCCGGCCTGCAAGGCATCACGGTAATAGAGGCCAAGGGCTTCGGGAGACAGAAGGGCCACACGGAACTCTATCGCGGCGCCGAGTACGTCGTCGATTTCCTGCCCAAGGTGAAAATCGAGGTTGTCCTCGCAGACGACGCCGTTGAAACCGCCGTCGAGGCCATTCGCAAGGCCGCCCAGACAGGCCGGATCGGAGATGGGAAAATCTTCGTTTCCAACATCGAAGAAGCGGTGCGCATCCGCACCGGAGAGACCGGACCGGACGCGATCTGACGCGCTGGCACGCAACACAATCAAAGCCACAGGAAAAAGAGCCTATGACTACCGCATCCGACATCATGAAACAGATCAGGGACAACGAAGTGAAGTTCGTCGACCTTCGCTTCACGGATCCCAAGGGCAAGCTGCAGCATGTGACCATGGACGTTGCCGAGGTTGAGGAGGACATGTTCGCCGACGGCGTCATGTTCGACGGATCGTCGATCGCCGGCTGGAAGGCCATCAACGAGTCCGACATGGTGCTGATGCCCGACCCCGAAACGGTCCACATGGACCCGTTCTTTGCACAGTCCACCATGGTCATCCTGTGCGACATTCTCGATCCGGTGTCTGGCGAGGCCTATAATCGCGACCCCCGGGGCATTGCCAAGAAAGCAGAAGCCTACATGAAGGCCGAAGGCATCGGCGACACCGTCTATGTCGGCCCGGAAGCCGAGTTCTTCGTCTTTGACGACGTGAAGTACAAGGCCGATGCCTACAACACCGGCTTCAGGCTCGATTCATCCGAGTTGCCTTCCAACGACGACACGGACTACGAAACCGGCAACCTGGGCCATCGTCCGCGGACGAAGGGCGGCTACTTCCCGGTGCCGCCGATAGATTCGTGTCAGGACATGCGCTCGGAAATGCTCACCGTCCTGGCGGAAATGGGCGTCCGGGTGGAAAAACACCATCATGAGGTTGCCGCCGCCCAGCACGAGCTCGGCATCAAGTTCGACACGCTGGTGCGCAACGCCGACAAGATGCTGCTTTACAAGTATGTCGTGCATCAGGTGGCCAACGCCTATGGAAAGACGGCGACCTTCATGCCCAAGCCTGTATTTGGCGACAACGGCTCGGGCATGCACGTCCACATGTCGATCTGGAAGGATGGCAAGCCGACCTTTGCCGGCAATGAATATGCCGGCCTATCGGAAACCTGCCTCTATTTCATCGGCGGCATCATCAAGCACGCCAAGGCCATCAATGCCTTCACCAACCCGCTGACAAACTCCTACAAGCGCCTGGTGCCGGGCTATGAGGCTCCCGTTCTGCTCGCCTATTCGGCACGCAACCGGTCGGCGTCCTGCCGCATTCCATTCGGCGCGTCGCCGAAGTCCAAGCGCGTCGAGATCCGCTTCCCCGATCCGGGCGCAAATCCGTATCTGGGTTTCGCGGCCCTGCTGATGGCCGGCCTTGACGGCATCAAGAACAGGCTCCATCCCGGCCAGCCCATGGACAAGGACCTGTACGACCTGCCGCCGAAGGAGCTGAAGAAGATCCCGACTGTCTGCGGCAGCCTGCGCGAGGCGCTGCAGAGCCTCGACAAGGACCGCGGCTTCCTCAAGGCCGGCGGCGTCTTCGATGACGACCAGATCGATGCCTTCATCGAACTGAAGATGGCGGAGGTGATGCGCTTCGAAATGACACCGCATCCGGTGGAATTCGACATGTACTATTCGGTGTAAAGTCCGTTTTCTTTCACCACCTGAAGCTGGACCCCGGCGGCAGCGCCGGGGTCTTTGCGTGCCTGGCACCCTTTGCCTATGCGGCTGCGATCGCCAGTGCGTGTCCGCGCGCGTTATCGCGCAGCGCTTCGAGGTGGATGGATTTCACCAGCGAGGCAAGCGGTCCTTCCGCAGCCTGGCCGCCAAGCTCCTTCAGCATCAGCCAGCTTACCTCCTGCGCGCCCGCCAGACGCCTGCCATTTGCGACTTCACGCCATACCTTCAGGGCGCGGATCAGGATATCGTGCGTGGAAGGTGAAAGGCCGGCCTTGCCGAAAAGCGCCCGCAGAGCAGTGTCGTGGCCCCCGGCAAGCAGCGATCTGATCCGTTGTTCCGACTGGCCGGTCAGCGCCACCAGAACCGAACCGAAGAAATCGACCTTGCCGTGGGCAAGGATGCGCACGATGAAGCCCGCGGTCAGGTCTCCGCGCAGGCGCAGATGTTCGACGAGCGCACCATGTTCTTCGGTTCGAGTGCGTTCGACGAGCTTTACCGACGCCTTGACGCAGACCTCGCGCATCAGCCGCTCCGCGCGTTCGGGCCCCATCAACGCCACTACAAGAGGCGATCCCTTCAACGCCTCGCCGAGCTTGACCAGGAGCATATGCCGGCAATCGGCCGGCAGCCTGGGGTCGGCGATCAGCGCCTCGCGAATCTCCGGCACATGGCCATGGCGTTCGGCGATTCGGCGGAAGGTCAGGGAGGCGATTTCCGCCCCTCCGTTTTTCAGCAGCGCAGCGCAGGCTTCGGCATCTCCGATTTCGGCAATGGCCGCCGACACGGCCATCGACACCGTGGGCCGCCCGGCAATCAGCAATTGCGTGGCGCGGGAACCGGCGGCAACCCGGTCGACAAGGTCGGAATCGGTCAGGAGGGGTGATCTGGCCAAGACGGGACCGGCCACTTCAGGCTGTTCGGCGGCGAGCGCGGCAATGATCTGGGCAGGGGCATGCCGGCTCATCGAGAGCGCCTCGGCCATGGCCTGCCTCACCTTTGAGGAGGGATCGTCCAGCAGGAAGGTCAACGCGGCCTCGGCTGCGCAGCGGTCCTCGAAGGACAGGTTTGCATCCATATAGGCCCGGGCCAGGGCGGCAGCGGCTGCCGCGCGCTGCGCGACTTTCGCCGTGTCGATCCATTTCAGGAAATGCGAAACTACCATACCCGCAGCACCCCCGGCCAAAATAGATCTGGCCCCGGCGGGAACGGTAACCGCAAAAAGGTTTACGAACGGTTCACCATATTCGTTGAGGTCTTGGAAACCATGACAATGCGCCGCGTTCCTCCTTGTCGGATCAGCCGGCAGCGACTATCAACCCTTCAAAGGTGAGCGAACATGCCCGGTCTCTATCTTGAGGAATTCACGGTCGGCCAGGTGTTCCGGCATCCTCTGCGCAGGACGGTGACGGAAAGCGACAACGTCCTTTTCTCGGTCATGACGCTTAACCCCCAGCCCTTGCACATCGACTTCGATTTTGCCGCCAGGACGGAATGGGGCAAGCCCCTTGTGAACTCGCTGTTCACGCTCGGCCTCATGATCGGCATTTCCGTCAACGACATTACGGTTGGGACCACCGTGGCAAATCTTGGCATGACGGAGACGATCTTCCCGCACCCTGTTTTCCATGGCGACACGATCCGAGTAGAGACGACGGTGCTTTCGGTGCGCGAATCGAGATCGAAGCCGGACCGGGGCATCGTCGAATTCGAGCATCGCGCATACAACCAGAACGACGTGCTGGTGGCCAAGTGCGTGCGCCAGGCGATGATGCTGAAAAAGCCGACCTGATGCGCTCCCTGCTGTTCGTCCCCGGAAACTCCGACAGGAAACTGGAAAGGGGCTTCGCCGCGGGCGCGGACGTGGTGATCGTCGATCTGGAGGATTCCGTCTCCCCGTCGGACAAGGTTGCCGCGCGTCGAACCGCTGCGGACTTCATCGCAGACCGACGGCATCAGACGGATGCCTCAGTCTACGTTCGCGTGAACGACCTGTCGACCGGCCTGACGGACGCAGACCTCGCGGAAATCGTGCCGGCCCGGCCCGACGGTATCATGCTTCCGAAGTCGAATGGCGGCCAGGATGTGCAGCTTCTTTCTGCGAAACTGCGCGTGTATGAGGCGGAAGCCGGACTGCCCGACGGTGCAATTGCTATCCTGCCGATCATCACCGAGACGGCGGAAGGCGTGTTTGCCGCCCGCAGCTATGCCGGCGCCAGCAAGAGGCTCGCGGGTCTCACTTGGGGTGCTGAAGATCTTTCGGCGGCGATCGGGGCACGTGCCGCGCGCGACGAAGCCGGCCGTTACACGCCCGTGTTTCAGCTCGCGCGCTCCGTTACCCTGCTGGCCGCGGCCGCGGCCAATGTGGCTGCGGTGGACACCGTATTCCCGAACTTCCGCGACATGGCAGGCTTTCAGGCTGAATGCACGGAGGCGGAGCGCGACGGATTTACGGCCAAGATGGCGATACATCCCGACCAGGTGCCAATCATCAATGCCGCCTTTACGCCCTCGCCCGAGGCAATCGAGCGCTCGGCGGCAATCGTGGCTGCATTCGCCGCGGCCAACAATCCCGGTGTCGTCGCCATCGATGGCAAGATGTACGACCGTCCGCACCTCAGGCTTGCCGAGCGCCTTCTGGCTCGCGCAAGGGCGGCTGGTGTCTATCCTTCCCAGGGGCCGGTATAGTCGGAATATAGCTGGGATACTTCAGGACGTGGCCGTTCCGTAACGGTGCCGGTGAAGCTGCCAATGTGGACAAAGCCGACAACGCGTTCATGCGGCGCAAGGCCGAGAATTGCGCGCCCTTCAGGCACATCCGAATACCAGTTGGTGACCATGTTGGTGCGATAGCCGAGCGCATTGGCGGCGTGCGCCAGATTCATCGCCGCCATGCCGGCCGAAAGGAACATCTCCCATTGCGGAATCTTCGGATTGTCCTTGGGAGACGATACGACGCCGATGACCAGCGGCGCGCGCGAAAAGCGCGTCAATTCCTGATTTCTGCGCCCCTCCGGCAGCGGTCCCTCGCGCTGTTCGGCGAGCGCGGCCAGTTTTTCTCCGATCTGTGAACGCACATCGCCCCGGTAAAGGATGAAGCGCCACGGGGCCAGCCTGCCGTGATCTGGAACGCGGGAGGCTGCCTTGATGATGATGGCGATCTCGGCGTCGCTCGGGCCGGGTTCTTGCAGTTCATTGATCGGGACGGAACTGCGGCTGAGCAGGAACTCGATAATGGGCGACGTCATGCGTGTCTCCAGAACATTCTTGTGGGCTGAGGCCTCGGGAAACGGGCGATTCGAACGGCGCATCGGCGCCGGAAAGGCCTTGAAATTGCCATCGGCCTGGGCTTCAACGCAAGCCATGTCGGTCACGCTCTCTCGCCTTTCGCCGCTACTTGCCCTCGTGGTGGCCATTTCATTCGGCATGGCTCAACTAGCCGGCGCCCAGGAGGAAGACGTGCTGGGCAGCGATCCGCTGGAATCGCTCGACCTGCCGGACCTCTCGGAATACGCGCCGGCAAGTCCGGGCAATCAACTCGCCATCGCCGCGACGGGCGAAATCACGCTCAGTGCACAGCTTACGGAAGATGGCGAGGAAATCACCCGGGGCCTCGTCTGGCGTGTATTCAAGCCAGAGCCTGCGGCCGACGGGAAGCTGCCCCTGGTGGCCTCGGCCCATGGCGGCAAAGCCTCCTTCCAACTCGAACCTGGCAGCTATCTGGTTCATGCGGCCTATGGCCGGGCTGGCGCCACCAAGCGCATCACGGTCAGGCGCGAACCGCGGCGCGAAAACATCGTGCTGGATGCCGGAGGGTTGAAGCTGGATGCCGTCCTGGCCGGGGGACAGCATATTTCACCGAAAAAGCTTCGCTTCTCCATCTATGAGCGCGGAACCGAGCCTGACGGCGACCAAGCCCTGATCATCCCCAACGTAAAGCCGAACACGGTGGTGCGCCTCAATGCCGGCATTTACCACGTGGTTTCGACCTACGGGGCGACGAATGCGGTGATCCGCTCCGACATCCGAGTCGAGGCAGGAAAGCTGACGGAGGCGACGATCGAGCATCATGCAGCCGAAGTCACCATGAAGCTGGTGCGCGAACCGGGCGGCGAGGCGATCGCCGACACGTCCTGGTCAGTGCTCAATGAATCCGGCGATCCGATCAAGGAGGCCGTGGGCGCCTATGCGCCCATGGTACTTGCCGAAGGTGCCTATACGGTGATCGCTAAGAACCGCGACCGCATCTACCAGAAGGATTTTACCGTCGAAGCCGGCAAGAATGGCGAAGTCGAAGTCATCGCCTCGGAGGCCACGGCTGTAGACCCGGACGCCGCCGACTGAGCGACGCCGTTCAATCACCATCGCTTGCGTGACAGGCGGCGATGGCAGGAGCCGTCGCCGCCGTCAGCATCTCTATGTGGCCGCGGCAAGACGCGCGCGGCGGATGTCGGGCGGTGTCGCCTCATCGACCAGAGCCGCAACCGCATCTTCGAGCGTGAGCGACTGCTGATCGCGCGAGCCCAGCCGGCGAAGGTTTACCGTTCCCTCTTCCGCCTCGCGCCGCCCGCAGACAAGGATGACAGGAACCTTTGCGAGGCTGTGTTCACGCACCTTGTAGTTGATCTTCTCGTTGCGCAGGTCCGCCTCGGCGGTCAGGCCAGCGGCCTTCAACCGCTTGACGACCTTTTCGGCATAGTCATCTGCGTCCGAGGTGATTGTCGCGACCACCACCTGCAGCGGGGCAAACCAGAGAGGAAAATGCCCGGCATAGTTTTCAATCAGTATGCCGAGGAACCGCTCCAGCGACCCGGCAATGGCGCGGTGCACCATTACCGGCTGCTTCTTTTCCGAATCCGAACCGATGTAGAAGGCGCCGAAGCGCTCCGGCAGGTTGAAGTCAACCTGCGTCGTACCGCATTGCCATTCGCGGCCAATGGCGTCCTTCAGGGTGTATTCGAATTTCGGGCCGTAGAAAGTGCCCTCGCCCTCATTGATGCCGACCTTGATGCGGTTGTCCTCACGCGCCATGCGCTCCAGCGCGCGCTTGAGGATGTCCTCGGCATGATCCCACATGGCATCGGTGCCGACCCTTTTCTCCGGGCGCGTGGCAAGCTTGACCTCGACCTCTTCGAAACCGAAATCCTCGTACACCGACATCATCAGGTCGTTGATCTTGAGAATCTCCGCCTCAAGCTGCTCCTCGGTGCAGAAGATGTGCGCGTCGTCCTGGGTAAAGCCACGCACCCGCATGAGCCCGTGCAGGGCGCCGGACGCCTCGTAGCGATGGACGCTGCCGAATTCCGCTAGCCGGATCGGCAGGTCGCGATAGGACTTGAGGCCGTGCTTGAAGATCTGGACATGCCCCGGACAATTCATCGGCTTGAGCGCGAAGATGCGCTGGTCCGCCTCCGGATCGTCGGGATGGTTGAAGGCGTGAGCGGACTTCACCGCAAACATGTTCTCCTGATACCATCCCCAATGGCCGGACGTTTCCCATAGCGACTTGTCCAGCACCTGGGGAGCGTTCACTTCCTGGTATTCATCGCCGATGCGGCGGCGCATATAGGCAATGAGATTCTGGAAGACCCGCCAGCCCTTCGCATGCCAGAAGACGACGCCGGGTCCTTCCTCCTGGAAGTGGAACAGATCCATCTCGCGCCCGAGGCGGCGATGGTCGCGCTTCTCGGCTTCCGCCAGCATGTGGAGATATTCGTCCAGCTGAGCCTGGGTCGCCCATGCCGTGCCGTAGATGCGCGTCAACATCGGATTGTTCGAATCGCCCCGCCAATAGGCCCCGGCCACCTTCATCAGCTTGAAAGCCGAGCCGATTTGTCCGGTCGAAACCATATGCGGCCCGCGACAAAGATCGAACCAGTCACCCTGATAATAGATCTTGAGGTCCTGATCTTCCGGAATCGCGTCAATGAGTTCGACCTTGTAGGCCTCGCCCTTATCGCGGAAAACCTGCCTTGCCTTCTCGCGGGACCAGACCTCCTTCGTAAAGGGCCGGTTCCGGGCAATGATCTCGCGCATCTTCTTTTCGATGGCAGGGAAGTCGTCCGGCGTGAACGGCTCGTTTCGCGCAAAATCGTAGTAGAAACCGTTCTCGATCACGGGGCCGATGGTAACCTGCGTTCCCGGCCACAACTCCTGCACCGCCTCGGCCAGCACATGCGCGGCGTCATGTCGAATGAGTTCCAGCGCGCGCGGGTCCTCACGCGTGACGATCTCGATTGCGCCGGACCTTCCGACCGGGTCGGAAAGATCGCGCAGCGTGCCGTCCAGCGCATAGGCTACGGCTTTTTTGGCCAGCGATTTCGAGATCGACTCGGCCAATTCCGCACCGGTCGTCGCCGCATCATATTCGCGAACGGAACCATCGGGAAATGTGAGGGAAACCTTGGGCATCGTGTTCTCCTATCCAGTCCCGCATACGGACGCGGGTGGTGATCATGAATGTCCACTGGGGACGCGGCCTTTTAGGGCGGGCAGCGGCGCAGGTAAAGACTCGTGCTTGAAAGCCAGCTTCCAGCTCCACCCTCACATTCTGGTGATTTGCTTAGGGTGCCAGTTCACGCGAGAAAGGATGGCATTTCCTGCGGATCGCTGGCGCTTCCAACGCAGAATTTCGAAAGTACATTCGAGCCGTGAGAACTTACTTCGTGCGCAAGTCGGCCAACCGGGAGGTTGTCGGCCTGTTCGTTGCTCCCTCCCTTCTCAAGCTCGCGTCACTCGTGGATGAGTGCTGCGACCCGGCTCACTGCGAGTATGCGTTTGCGGGTACGGGCGGCCTGATGGTGCCGGAAGCATCGGCTGCGACATGGCCCCGGGCAGCAGGCGAATCGGCAACCGGGCTGGAAGATGCGGTTTACAGCCAGCAATGGGAACCTGACCTTGGGCCCGACAGCACCCTGCGCTGGAAGTCGCTTGCGCCGGCGACACACGGCCTGCTGAAGGCCCTGGCCCGCACGCCCTCCCAGGCCGCGTCGACTGATTCGCCGGTCGATGATCCGGCCTTCAGTCCTGCGGGCGACTAACGGACCAGAAGCGCCAGGGCGTGTACCAGCGCAGACGTCGGTCGAGCTTTTCCGGCACCGGATCAAGACCGCAGGTGCCGCCCGGACCGCACCGGGCGACACGAAAGAGCGCCAGCCAGCCGCCCGCCCATAGTCCGTGGCGCGCGATCGCCTCATAGGCATATTCCGAACACGTGGGCAGATGGCGACAATTGTTGCCGACAAACCCGGAAAGCGTCACCTGGTAGAGGCGGACAAGCCCGACGCCCAGCAGGCGGGCGGGCGTACGGGGCCAGGGCCCTTTCCAGTTGCGGGAATGCTGGCTCCTGGGAGCGCGGGAATGATCGGATGGTTGCATGACGCTGAAAATAGGCGTTTGCGTCCGTTCACGCGAGGGCATTCCCGCCGCCAGCCGATGCCTATCGTCAAGCGATCTTGAACAGTGCGTCCTGTTCGTTCAGTTTGAACGCAGCAAGCTGCGGACCTACCTAGCCGCGGAACAACCCGCCCGCTGCTGCTTGCAGAAGGGGCATTACGCACGACCGGCCTGGCCGGACCGCCCGCGGAGACGGACCATGACCAAAACCTACGAATTCGGGATAGACACCTTCGGCGACGTCACCGTGGGCCCCGACGGAAAGCTGCTGCACGAGGCGCAGGTTATTCGCAACGTGCTTGAAGAGGCCGTCCTTGCCGACGAGGTCGGTGTGGATTTCATCGGCGTTGGCGAGCATCATCGATCGGATTTCGCCATCTCCGCTCCAGAGGTGATGCTGGCCGGCATCGCAACCCGGACAAGGCGCATCAAGCTTGGATCGGCCGTTACGGTTCTGTCGTCCGATGATCCGATACGGGTTTTCGAGCGGTTCTCTACCGTTAACGCGCTTTCCAACGGTCGCGCCGAAGTCATTCTGGGACGGGGTTCGTTTACGGAATCCTTCCCTCTGTTCGGCTATCGCCTGAGCGACTACGAAGTTCTTTTCAATGAGAAGCTCGATCTTTTCGCCGCCTTGCTCAACAATGAGTCCGTGAGCTGGGAGGGGCAGCTCAGGCCTCCTCTCAAGGATGTAACTGTCTATCCCAGGATCGAGAGCGGCAAGCTCAGCGCCTGGATAGGCGTCGGCGGCAGCCCGGAATCAGTCATTCGTTCCGTGCGTTACGGGATCCCGATGACGCTCGCCATCATCGGGGGCGACCCGAGACGCTTCCTGCCCTTCGTGGACCTTTACAAGCGCGCGCAGGAGCAGGTCGGCAGCGAACCGATGCCGCTCGGCGTTCATTCCCCCGGCTATGTGGCAGAGACCGACGAACGGGCGCGCGAGGAACTTTGGCCCGGCTACAAGGCCATGCATGACCGCATCGGCGCCGAACGCGGCTGGCCGGCAACCACGAAGGAAAGCTTCATCCGCGAGATCGAGCATGGCTCGACCTATGCCGGGTCGCCCGAGACTGTGGCAAAGAAGATCGCGG
>SMEH01000355.1_pt1 | contig 14242 bp, 11 predicted proteins | sample 2456361 | NCBI WGS metagenome assembly SMEH01 (sample SAMN10132587, study PRJNA489261) | soil metagenome | isolation source: day1 control-loamy sand soil ammended | place: USA | reverse complement strand
CGGCCCACGGCGCCGAGGTACGCACCAGCCGAACCCCCGGCCGGGTCAGCCAGCGCCACAGCAACGCCGTTTCCTCACCGTTCGCGCCGCGTAACGGGCCGGGCTCGGGGAGGACCGTCTCGGCGGAGTCGACGAGCGCGTCCACGACGGGCATAGGGGGTACGCCGCGGCGCGCGACTCCCGCGGACGCCAACCTGCCGTAGCGTACGACGGCGAACTCCCATCCTCCCGAACCGTCGGGAGAGGCGGCCACGAGCTCCTCGAGGGAGGCCAATGCCGTCAGCCTGTGTCGCTTGTCCACCGCGCGCAACACCGCGACCAACTCGTCACGACGACGAGCCGCGCGTTCGAAGTGCTGGGTCGCCGAGAGCGCGTCCAGTTGCTCGTGTCCCCGTCGAAGGAGTGCGGTGTCCACGCCGTCGATGAGATCGCTGACCAGACGCACCGAAAGGCGGTAGTCCTCGGCCGTCTGGGCGCCGATGCACGGTGCTCCGCAGCTGCCCAGCTCGGCGAGTACGCAGGACGGCCCAGCGGCGCCTGTGGCGGGGATACGGCGGGTGCACGTCCGTAGCCGGGCCAGGTCGGCGAGCGTATCGGCCACGGCCCTGGCACTGTTGCGGGAGGTGAACGGTCCGAGCGCACCGTCACGGGGCTGTCGCACCACCGACAGTCGGGGGAACGGTTCGTCGGTGAGGACCACCCACCACACCTTGCTCGGATTCCGGGAACGGCGGTTGTAGGGAGGGCGATAGGCCGCCAACAGCCGCAGTTCCCGCACGGCCGCCTCCAGCGCATGGGAGCACTCCACGGCGTCCACCCGTTCCGCCAGGGCCACCATCTCCCTGATGCGACCCCGGTTGTCGGAGGCGGTGAAGTACTGCCGTACCCGTCGACGCAGATTGCGTGCGGTGCCGACGTAGAGCACCTCGTCGGACGGGCCGCGGAACAGGTAGACACCCGGTCGTTCGGGCAGGTGCGCGGCGAGACCGCGCTTACGACGCTGCGCCGGGGTGACGGCGCGCAGGTAGTCGAGCAACTCCTCCAGTGACTGCACGCCGAGGGGGCCCACGCGTTCCAGCAGGCCGTGCAGGACGTCGACGGTGGCTTTGGCATCGTCGAGCGCTCGATGCTTCGGGGTGCTTCGAGCCCCGAACAACGAGGCCAGCGTCGACAGGCGGTGTCCTCGGGTCTCCTGTCGCCCGAGCACCCGCCGCGCGAGTTTCAACGTGCACACCACGGTGGGTTTCGGCCACTCGTAGCCGTGGGTCTGGCAGGCCGCTTTGAGGAACGAGACGTCGAACCCCGCGTTGTGGGCCACCAGCACCGCACCGGAGACGAACTCCAGGAACGTGGGAAGCACCTGTTCGATGCGCGGAGCCGAACGCACCATGGCCGGGGTGATTCCGGTCAACGCGACGATCTGTGGCGGGATCGGCACGCCGGGGTCGACCAGGGTGGCGAATTCCCCCACCACCTCGCCGCCCCGGACTTTCACCGCGCCGATCTCGGTGATGCCCGCTCCGTCGGGAGTGACGCCCGTGGTCTCCAGGTCGACGACCACGAACGTGACCTCACGCAGAGGAGTTCCCAGCTCGTCGAACGCAAGCTGCATGTGCGAAGACTCTAGGAAGGGGGACCGACAGTCGCGGCGGGAATGTGACCGGTGTCCTTCCTCCCCGGCCGGATTCGCGTCCGGTCGGGATCGTCCCGGTGAGGTCGGTCCCGATGAAACGCCCGGAGGGCGCGGTTCGTCGACGGGGAAACTAAGCTGGACCGATGTTGTCGTCGTCCGCGTACCCCGAGCATCCCGAGGAGGCCGTCCCGGGAGAGCCCGTTGTCGGTACGCCCGGCGAAGCTGAGCCCGCCACCCGACCGAGTAAGACAGGGGAGGGCGTGTCCGATACGGAATCCGTCGACTGGCTTGGTCTTCCCGAGCCCGTCCGGGAACGAGTGGCCACGCTTGCCGCCGCGGCGCTGGGCAAACTCCCCAGTGACGACGTGCCGCGCCAGCTGCGGCCCGTGGCGCGCTTCGCGCCGGCCAAGCGCGCGAAGCTCGGCGGTACCGCGCTGTTGACGGCGTTGCGGGACTCCCCACGATTCCGCACCGCGGTGCTCGAGTGGCTGCGTGAACACCGTGTGGACGCCCTGAATCCGAACGACGACGATTCCGTCGCCGCCGCCGCGGCAGCGGTGTTGCTCGGTGAGTCGAGTGCCTCGTCGCGAGTACGACTGGTGGCGAAGAACACCGAGGAATCAGCTCTGCGAGCCGAACGCGACGCGGCCGTGGCCCGGGTGCGGAAGTTGGAGGCCGAGGTCGGCAGGCTCCGCGCGGAACTGGAAGAGGCCCGTGTGGAGGTCGAGCGGGCGAGGAACGAACGCGAGGAGGAGCTGGCCCGACTGCGTGGCAGGCTGCGGAAGCAGGGTGTCGTGGTGCGCCAGGCGGAGGACACGGCCGCGGAGGCCGTGGCGGCGCGACAGCGGATCGAGGCCGAGCGGGACGCCGAGATCGAGGCCATGGCCGCGCGGTTGGAACGGGAACGACAGAAGGCCCTGGCGGAGCGGGCCAGAGCGGAACGGGCCAAGGCCGAGGCCGAGGCGGCGCGACAGGCCGCCCGGGAGGCGCGCGATGCCGACGAGGTGCGACTGTCGATGTTGCTGGACACGCTCAGTGGAGCGGTGGACGGTCTGCGTCGGGAGTTGTCGATCGGAACGGGTTCCCGCAGACCCGCCGACACCGTCAGAGGGGCGAATCCGGGGCGTCACGGTGGTCGCGTCTCCGAACCGGCCGGGCTCGACAGTCTGCTCGCGCTGCCGAACGTGCATCTGATCGTGGACGGCTACAACGTCACCAAGACCGGTTATCCGGAACTGTCCCTCGTCGAACAGCGTCAGCGTTTGGTGAGGGAGCTCGGTGCCTTGGCCTCGCGTACGGGTGCCGAGATCACCGTCGTGTTCGACGGCGCCGACGTGACCTCCATCCCGGCCGCGGGGGCGCGGAACGTGCGGGTCCTGTTCTCCGACCCCGGTGTCCTGGCCGACGACGTCATCCGCTCCCTTGTGCTGGCGGAGCCGCAGGGGCGTCCCCTCGTGGTCGCCACCTCCGATCAGGCTGTGGTGAACTCGGTGTGCGCGGCGGGTTCCTACGCCATCCCCGCCGCTGTTCTGCTCGCCCGCCTCGGTCGGGTGTAGGGGCGGTCGCCCGTCCGCATGTGATTCGTACGGGCCGTCGGTGTTCGGTGTTCGGTGTTCGACGTGATCCCGCCGTGTGTTTCATCGATTCCGGTTTTTTCGCTGTGTCGTTTTGTTCGTGCTCAATCTTTCCGCTGACGCCGAAATGGTGCCGCCGTTACGCCGTGCGGCCGTATGAGTCGGGTGATGTCGTGCCATTCTCCCCGCGTGGTGTGACTGTGGAGGCCCGGCAGGATGAACACGCTCAGTTCAGTCCTTTCGCTGAACGGTCCATCTGATCAGGTGAACGGTCGGGTCGTTGACCGGGTGGACTTGTTGCACTGCTCACAGGCCGCGACAAATCGCTGGTCCGAAAGCTCACCTACGTACAGTCACCGATTTCTTGCGGTGGGTTGATGGACGCGGTGGACACTCTTTCGTAATCTGGCCGAGATCTCGCGCGAGTCAGCCGTTCCACCGGGGTCGGCGACGCGAGATCGCCGCCGAAACAGCTTGTCGGGGAGCTGTGCCGGATGCGGCTGTAACAAACGACGACGAACGACGAAATCCGATACCGGGTATCGAAAGCAGTTGGTGTGAATGCCGTACCCGGTGCGGTGCCGTCGAAAACAGCCGTGGCGAGGCATGGAGGCCTGCCCGCCTCGCTCGTCGACGCCGTACCCGGTAGGCGGCTGAAAAAGCAAAGGAGACACACGCGACGTGCGGTCGCATCCCGTAAAACGTGTGGTATCTGGAGCGCTGGCGGCGTTCGCTGTGATGGCGACCGTCACCTTCACCCAGGCGCCGGCCGCGGCGACACCCACGCTCCCGGCTCCGCAGCAACCCCAGAGCAGCTCCGACGCTCTGGAGAAATATCGGGAGATCGCCAGAAAAGCCGAGAAGCTCAACGAGGACTACCTCAAGGCCCAGGAGGACCTGGAAGCCAAGAAGGCGGAACTCGCCAAGTTCAACAAGGCTTTGAAGAAGGCGAAGGCCGCCGAGGCGAAGGCGCGTGCCGACGAGGAGGAGTTCCGTAAGGAGGTCGACAGGTTCGCGGGCGTGTCGTTCACCAGCGGCGCGCAGCTGAACAAGATGTCGGCGCTGCTCGCGGGCGACTCTCCGCAGGAGTTCCTCGACCGGTCCTCGGCGATCGATCTTCTCGCGACGGACAAGAACCGAGCGCTGAAGGCGCTCAAGGACGCCGTGACCAGGGCGGAGGAGAGCCGGAGCGAGGCGGCCGAAGCGCAGCAGAAGGCGAAGGAGGCCAAGGACAAGGCCGCCAAGATCGCCGCCGACCTGAGGGTCCGCAAGGAGAAGCTGGAGGAAAAGAAGGCGGAGCTGGCCGCCCAGGCGGGTCTGCTCAGCGAGGCGGACAAGGCCGAGCAGCAGGACACGGGACCCGACGTGGGCCCGATCACGGCGCCCGGCCCGGCCGCGCAGGTGGCGATCGACGCCGCGATGAGCAGGCGCGGTAAGCCGTACGTGTACGGCGCCACGGGACCGGACTCCTTCGACTGCTCCGGGCTGACCCAGTGGGCCTATGCCCAGGCGGGCATCAGCATTCCGCGCACCAGTTCGGCGCAGTCGCAGTTCGGCACCCCGGTGCCGAGGTCGCAGTTGCAGCCGGGCGACCTGGTGTTCTTCTACTCGCCGGTGTCGCACGTCGGCATCTACATCGGCAACAACATGATGGTGCACGCGCCCAGCTCGGGTGACGTGGTGAAGGTGGCCTCGCTGGACGGCCAGCAGTACAACAGCGCACGTCGGGTCGCCTGACCCGCCGTCTGTGAATGCCCCCACCGGGGCGGGATAGTCTCGGCACCATGCCTCGCACGTTGTTGGTGACCAACGATTTCCCGCCCCGGCCCGGGGGCATTCAGTCGTATCTGCACTCGTTGGCCACCCGATTGCCCGCCGAGGATCTGGTGGTCTACGCCCCTTCATGGGAGAGGGGCTCGGGATCCCACAGCAAGTTCGACGCCGAGCAACCGTTCGAAGTGGTGCGGCACCCCACGTCGTTGATGTTGCCGACGGCGGATGTGCTGCGGCGGGCGAGGCAGTTGGTGCGTTCGCGGCGTTGCGAAACCGTGTGGTTCGGTGCCGCCGCCCCGCTGGCGTTGCTCGCCGAGCCGTTGCGGAGGGCGGGGGCGAGCCGTGTGGTCGCCTCCACGCACGGACACGAGGTCGGTTGGTCCATGCTCCCGGCGGCCAGGCAGGCCCTGCGTCGTATCGGGAACACCGTCGACGTCGTCACGTTCGTCAGCCACTACACCCGCCGTCGGTTCGCCTCGGCCTTCGGGCCGTTGGCGGGACTGGAACACTTACCGTCCGGAGTGGACACGACGGTGTTCCGTCCGGACGACGCCGCGCGGGCGGAGCTGCGCGCCCGGTACGGACTCGGCGACCGACCCACGGTGGTGTGCGTCTCGAGGCTGGTGCCGCGCAAGGGGCAGGACATGTTGGTGCGGGTGTTGCCCGAGCTGCGGCGCCGGGTCCCCGAGGCCGCGTTGCTGCTCGTGGGCGGCGGCCCGTACCGGGGCGTTCTCACCTCCTTGGCCGAACAGTGCGGCGTCGCGGAGCACGTGATCTTCACCGGGTCCGTGCCGTGGGAGGAACTGCCCGCTCATTACGCGGTCGGTGACGTCTTCGCGATGCCGGCCCGGACCCGTGGCAAGGGACTCGACGTCGAAGGACTCGGCATCGTCTATCTCGAGGCGTCGGCGACGGGACTGCCGGTGGTGGCGGGGGACTCCGGAGGCGCGCCGGAGACCGTGCTGGACGAGGTCACCGGACACGTCGTCGACGGGCGGGAGGGGACACAGCTGGTGGAGACGCTGGCCGCCCTGTTGGCCGATCCGGTCCGGGCTCGGCGGATGGGTGAGGCGGGCAGGCGATGGGTCAGCGAGCATTGGCGTTGGGACGTGCTGGCGGACCGGCTGTCCGACCTGTTGGACGGTCGTCGGCGGCTGGGCAGGGCCGCGGAACTCCGTCCGCGCCGAGGTGGGCGTGCCCGTGGTCGGTGACGCCCGCGGTTCGGTTCACGCCTCCCGCAACGCCGGGCGACGAGGGTCGTCCACGCGTACCACCACGTCGGCGGACTCGGTCGGCAGCACCTCCCGTTCGTACCGGACGTAGGTCGGCAACGCCCAGTGCGATTCCTCGGGAAGGCGTCTGCGCAGGGCGTCGGGGGACAACCACAGATGCACCGTGAGTTCGGCGGGTAGTCCTCGGCCCAACAACAGTTCACCGTTGAGTACCATGACCCCGCCGTCGGGCAGTCGGGTACGCGGCAGTCGGAAGGCGCGGTCCCGGGTGGTGTCCCACAGTGCGGGCAACACCTCTCCGGTACCCGTCGACTCCAGCGGGCCCAGCACCTCCCGCCGGAGCGCCGAGACGTCGAGCCAGTCCTCGTAACGGACGTCCGGGTCATGCCGGCCGCGTTCGAAACGCAGCGAGGCCGGACGTAGGAAGTCGCCCGCCGACACCCGCATCACCTCGTGTCCGCGTACACGCAGGGGGTCGACGAGTGCGTCGGCCAGTCCCGCGGTGTCCGTCGCCTCGTCCGCGCCGTCGATCAGCACCCTGGTCCATCGCCGGTGGGCGGCGGTCTCGGCGATGCGGTCGGCGAGTTCGGTCACCAGGCGTTCGACTGTGATCGGCCGATACCGTGGGCTGGTCGGCATGGTTCCACGGTAATCGTCGCGTCGTAGAGTGCCGGGTATGGCGCCCGAACCCGTGATCCGCAGGTTGCTCGAACTGGACACCCGGCACGTGTGGCATCCGTACGGCCCGATGCCCGCCACGGTGCCGCCGTTGCTGGTCGAGGAGGCGGCGGGGGTGCGGTTGCGGTTGGCCGACGGCCGGGAGCTGGTGGACGGCATGTCGTCGTGGTGGGCCGCGATCCACGGCTACCGGCACCCCGCGCTCGACACGGCGTTGACCGAGCAGATCACCCGGATGAGTCACGTCATGTTCGGTGGGTTGACCCATGAACCCGCCATCACGTTGGCGAGTGCGCTCGTGGACATCACCCCCGCAGGATTGGAGCACGTGTTCCTGTGCGACTCCGGGTCGGTGTCGGTCGAGGTGGCGCTCAAGATGTGCCTGCAGTATTGGCGTTCCGTGGGTCGTCGGGGGAAACGCCGGATGCTCACCTGGCGTGGCGGATACCACGGTGACACCTTCCACCCCATGAGCGTGTGCGACCCCGAAGGCGGGATGCACGCGTTGTGGCGTGGTGTCCTGCCTGAACAGGTGTTCGTTCCGGCTCCACCGTCCGGATTCGACACCCCGGTCGATCCGTCCTATGCGGACACCCTGGTGCGCGCGGTACGGGAGCACGCCGACGAACTGGCCGCCGTCGTGGTGGAGCCGGTGGTGCAGGGAGCCGGGGGCATGCAGTTCCACAACCCCGAGTACCTGCGGGTACTGCGTGAGGTCACCGAGGAATGCGGTGTGCTCCTGGTGTTCGACGAGATCGCCACGGGCTTCGGGCGTACGGGCACGTTGTTCGCCGCCGAACACGCCGGGGTGACACCCGATGTGATGTGTGTGGGCAAGGCGTTGACCGGCGGTTACCTCACGATGGCGGCGACGCTGTGCACCTTCGAGGTCGCCGAGGGCATCTCGCGCGGTGAGGTACCGGTATTGGCGCACGGGCCGACGTTCATGGGCAATCCGCTCGCCTCGGCGGTCGCGAACGCCTCGCTCGGACTGCTCTCCGACGGCACCTGGCGGGAGGAGGTCCGCCGTATCGAACGTCGGCTCCGGGACGGACTCGCGGCCGCGCGGGACGTACCGGGGGTGGTGGACGTGCGGGTGCTCGGCGCCATCGGCGTGGTGCAGCTCGATCACCCGGTGGACATGGCGGTGGCCACCGAGGCGTTGACCTCCCGAGGCGTGTGGCTGCGGCCTTTCCGCGACCTGATCTACACGATGCCGCCGTACGTCACCTCCGATTCGGACATCGACCTCATCACCGACGCGATGGTGGCCACGGCCGGAGTCGCCTGACCGGGTTATCCGGTACGAGGGCGAGGGGGTTCCGCTCGTCGTCTCGGCCGTTGTCCTGGCCGTTGTCGCGGCCGTCGAAGTGAAGGCCGGGTGAAGGCACGGGGTGGCTGCGGTATTAGTGTCGCTGCCGTGACCGTGCTGGTGATATCCGGAACCGGGACCGGCGTTGGCAAGACCGTGGTGACGGCGGCGGTGGCTGCGTTGGCGGCCGACCGCGGTCAACGTGTCGCCGTGTTCAAGCCCGCCCAGACCGGTGTCGCGCCGGACGAACCGGGTGATCTCGCCGAGGTACGTCGCCTCGCCGGTGACGTGACGACCTGCGAACTCCGCCGCTATCCGGACCCGTTGTCACCCGAGGCCGCCGCGCGTCGCAGCGGTCTGCCGGAGGTGACGCCCGCCGACGCGGCGGCAGCGGCGACTCGGCTGCACGACGATCACGACCTCGTGCTCGTGGAGGGCGCGGGTGGTCTACTCGTCCGGTTCGACGCGTCGGGAGGAACGCTCGCCGACGTGGCGTGGGCACTCAACGCCCCTGTGATCGTCGTCGCGGAGGCGGGACTCGGCACGCTCAACGCCACGGCCCTGACCGCCGAGGTGGCGACCCGCAGGGGACTCGACATGCTCGGTGTCGTGATCGGAGCCTGGCCCGCTCATCCCGACCTCGCCGCTCGTTGCAATGCCACCGACTTGCCGAAAGCCGCCGCCGCACCCCTGTTGGGGGTCTTGCCAGCTGGATTGTCCTCGGTGAGCCGGGCACAATTCCTCGACGAGGCACGTCGTGGGTTGTCCCCGTGGTTGGGTGGTGTTTTCGACTCCGACCGTTTCGCCCGCGCCGCGGCTTCGACGCCCTGAAGATAACGCCCTGAGATAACCCGACGTGATACAACTCGCTGTGCCTTCACGGCGGTGTCCGTCAGACTCACAGAACATCCAGCAAGTCCGAAGGAGATGCCGTGACAGCCGCAACCACGGAATCGGGAATTCTCGCCGTCGCGCGTGAGCAGGTACTCCAGAAGGGGATCGGTCTGTCCCAGCAGCAGGTGCTCGAGGTGCTGCGCCTCGGTGACGAACACATCCCCGAACTGCTGTCCCTCGCTCACGAGGTGCGCATGAAATGGTGTGGTCCCGAGGTGGAGGTCGAGGGCATCGTCAGCGTCAAGACCGGCGGTTGTCCGGAGGACTGTCACTTCTGTTCGCAGTCGGGCCGGTTCCCCACACCGGTGCGCTCGGCGTGGCTGGACATCCCCGGTCTGGTGAAGGCCGCCGCCGAGACCGCGGCCACGGGCGCGACGGAGTTCTGCATCGTGGCGGCCGTGCGCGGCCCGGACGCGCGACTGATGTCGCAGATCCGCGACGGCATCAAGGCGATCCGCGACTCCGGCAACGACATCCAGATCGCGTGCTCGCTCGGCATGTTGACGCAGGAACAGGTCGACGAGCTCGTCGACATGGGGGTGCACCGCTACAACCACAACCTGGAGACCGCCCGCTCGCACTTCCCCAACGTCGTCACCACGCACACGTGGGAGGAGCGGTGGGAGACCCTGCAGCGGGTGCGGGCCGCGGGAATGGAGGTGTGTTGCGGCGGCATCATCGGCATCGGGGAGACGCTGGAGCAGCGTGCCGAGTTCGCGGTCCAGCTCGCCGAGCTCGATCCGCACGAGGTGCCGATGAACTTCCTCATCCCTCAGCCCGGTACGCCGTACGAGTCGTACGACGTGGTGGAGGGCAAGGACGCGCTGCGTGTCGTGGCGGCGTTCCGACTGGCCATGCCCAGGACGATGCTGCGCTTCGCGGGAGGTCGGGAACTCACCCTCGGCGACCTGGGAGCCGAACAGGGCATGCTCGGTGGGATCAACGCGATCATCGTCGGGAACTACCTGACCAACCTGGGACGTCCCGCTGCTCAGGACCTGAGCATGTTGGACGACCTGCGGATGCCGATCAAGGCGTTGAGCGACACCCTGTGAATCGCGTGGAAGTACGGAACACCAGCCAGGGACGAGGCCGGATGAGCACCCGGACACGAGACCGGATATGAGCCCGGATATGAGCACTGTGTACTGCGTTCACTGTGGGCAGGCACTGTCCTCGCGGGAACACGACAAGTGCCGGACCCCCCGCACCGCCTTCGAACCACCGCGGTACTGCTCGGTGTGTGCCCGGCGCATGGTGGTGCAAGTGACGCCGAGTGGGTGGACGGCCCGGTGCAGCAGGCACGGGGAAACCTCCTCCGCCGACGTCTCCCCGACCGGTTAGGCTCGCCACGACAAAGCCGGGGCGGCGCGCGGGGAGGAGTGGAGTGTCCGAGCAGCCAGACGTCGGGTGGGCGCACGGAACACCGGCCGGAGTGGTTCATCGACCTTCCCGCGTGGTCGTCAGAGCGGACCTGCTGCCCGCCTTCAGTGTGGCCTCACTCATCAGCTTGGTGGGGCTTCCGGTGGGGTGGCTTTGGGCCTTGCTCGCACCGCCGCAACGCATGCGGGTGGTCACGCGGGACGGTCGGTTGGTGCCGTTGACGGCGGAGAGCTGGCACCGGTTCGACGGCTTGGCGATATTCCTCCTGCTCGGTTTGGTGACGGGGCTGCTCATCGGTGTGGTGGTGTGGTTGCTGCGGGCCCGCAGGGGACCGGTCATGTTGCTGGGTACCGTGCTGGGCTCGTTGTTGAGCGCATGGCTGGCCATGCGGATGGGGGTGGCGTTCGCCGAGGGGCGCTACCCGGTTCCCGATCCGCTCGAGCTCGGTGAGGTGGTGGAGTTGGCACCCGTGTTGGAGACGGCGTGGGCGCTCGTCGCACAGCCGCTCACCGCCGCGTTCGCCTACGGCACGTTGGCGGCCTGGAACGCTCGGGACGACCTGGGAAGACGGCTGAGCTGACTCGGAAGACGAGCGGGTCCGTCGACGGTCTGTCCCGGGACTCCCGGGTCAGTTGGGGTTCGGTCGAAGCAGTGTCTCGTCCGCCTCGTGTTGCGATGGGGGCACGGCACCCAGTTCGGACACGAAGGCGGCCTCTCTGCGCAACAGGTGGTAGGCCAGCCTGAGCCGGCGCAACGGATGCCGTTCCTCCAGCAGCTCCCGCCGGTCGGACAACGGCAGAAGACAGTCGGAGATCACCTGATAGGCGAGGGTCTCGGAGGGGGTGTCCGGCGGTGGTGACCGCCAACTGTCGGATTCCCACGCCACCGAGCAGTACCGGCGGTGCGCCACCCTGCACGCGTCGGCGAGTCGGGAGGCCGCGTCCTCGGCGCCGTCGGGCACGTGTTCGTCGTCGACCCATTCGACGGTGCCCCGCAGATACGGAGTGGTCTCGGCGTCGATGTCCACCAGTCGGAACCGTCGATGTCCCGTGACGACGATGTCGAACCGGCCGTCAGGCAGCCGACGTGCCTCCCGGAGCCGGGTGGCGCAGCCGGTGGGGTGGACGTGGGCGAGGTCCTCGACCTCCTGCACCGTGGGGTCGGCGATCGTGACCACGCCGAACAGGCGGTCCGGGACCACCTCGGTGATGAGGTCGAGGGTGAGCTGTCGATAGCGTGGTTCGAAGATGTGCAGGGGAAGGTGCACGCCGGGGAACGCCACGGTGCGAAGCGGGAAGAGGGGCAGCATCGTGGGCGTCGCGGGGTGGCCGCCGGGTCCTTCCGAGTGGGTCACGTCCTCACGTTACGGGTTTGCCGGCGGTGTCGCGCGTTCGAGTGCGGCCACCCGACTTCGGGGCCGGGGGTCGGAACACGGCGAACGGATCGGTCACTCGCATGTCCCGATGCGCGAACCGGTAGAGCGCCGCGGGTCGACCGCCTGAGCGGCCGGGCGGGGCGGTGTTCCCGGTCGGGACGAGGACGTTCCGCCGCGAGAGCACGCGTTGCAGGTTGGTGGCGGAGACCGGGTAGCCCAGCGCGGCCGAGTAGAGCTGGCGTAGGGCGGAGATGGTGAACTCCTCGGGCGCCAGGGCGAACCCGATGTTGGTGTAGCTGAGTTTGGCCCGTAGCCGTTCCCGGGCGTGCAGCACGATGTCCTTGTGGTCGAAGGCGGTGCGGGGCAGGTCGTCGACACTGTGCCAGGCGGTGTCCTCGGGCACGGCCGGGTCGACGTCCGACGGCATGAGCCCGAGGAAGGCGGTGGCCACGACGCGCGGCCCGGGAACTCTGTCGGGCGCGCTGAACACGCCGAGTTGTTCGACGTGCGACAGTTTCTTGACGTCCACCTTCTCCGCGAGCTGACGGCGGATGGAGGTCTCCACGTCCTCGTCTCGCCTCAGCCGACCTCCGGGTAACGACCACCGGCCGATGTGTGGGTCGAGCGCGCGTCGCCACAGCAGAACCCGAAGGGTGGCGGGCTGGTCACCCTGGGCGAGCATGCCGGGCTGTGTGGCGGATCGCACTTGAAGAACCGCGGCCAGAACCTCGTGTGCCAGGGGGCTGTCGCTGTTAATATGGGACCGCACAGTTTTCGATTGTAAGGCGAAAACTACGGAGGGGCAACATGACGGCACACGCGGACGAGCTCACCCCGTACGGCGGCGTTCAGGCGGACGCGGCCTGGGCGGAGGAGGTGCGCAGGCTGGCTCGGCAGCGTGATGCCGTCCTGCTCGCGCACAACTACCAACTGCCGGAGATCCAGGAGGTCGCCGACCACACCGGCGACTCGTTGGCGCTGAGTCGCATCGCGGCGACGAGTGACGCGTCCACGATCGTCTTCTGTGGCGTCCATTTCATGGCGGAGACGGCGAAGATCCTGTCGCCGGACAAGACCGTGTTGATCCCCGACGCCCGAGCGGGTTGCTCGTTGGCCGACTCCATCACGGCCGAGCAGCTGCGGGAGTGGAAGGCGCGGCACCCCAACGCGGTGGTGGTGTCCTATGTGAACACCACGGCCGACGTGAAGGCCGAGACCGACATCTGCTGCACGTCGTCGAACGCCGTGGACGTCGTGTCGTCGATCCCCGCCGACACCGAGATCCTGTTCTGCCCAGACCAATTCCTCGGCGCCCACGTCAAACGAGTCACGGGCAGGGAGAACCTGCACGTCTGGGCGGGGGAGTGTCATGTGCACGCGGGTATCAACGGTCCCGAGCTGGCGGAGCGGGCCGCGGCCGACCCGGACGCCGACCTGTTCATCCACCCGGAGTGCGGCTGCGCGACCTCGGCGCTCTACCTCGCGGGCGAAGGCACCGTCGCGCCCGAGCGGGTGAAGATTCTGTCCACAGGCGACATGCTCACGGCGGCGCGGAGCACGAAGGCGAAGTCGGTGTTGGTCGCCACGGAGGTGGGGATGCTGCACCAGCTTCGCAAGGCGGCACCCGAGATCGACTTCCGGGCCGTCAACGACCGTGCCTCCTGTCGCTACATGAAGATGATCACTCCGGCCGCCTTGCTGCGGTGTCTGCGCGAAGGGGTCGACGAGGTGCACGTCGACCCGGAGACGGCGGCTCGGGCCCGCGCGTCGGTGCAGCGCATGGTCGAGATCGGCACTCCCGGCGGTGGGGAATGACCCCCTCGGTTTCCGACTATAAGTCGAAAACTGAATGGGAGGCCGAGGCCGATGTCGTGGTGGTCGGCAGTGGTGTCGCCGGGCTGACGGCCGCGCTCCGTGCCGCCGAATTGGGCCTGCGGGTGCTGGTGGTCACGAAGGGGCGGGTCACCGACGGCAACACCCGCTGGGCGCAGGGCGGCGTGGCCGCGGTGCTCGACGACGGCCGCACCGACCACGGTCGCAACGACGTCGGGTCCATCGACTCGATCGACGCCCACGTGGCGGACACCCTCCGCGCCGGGGCCGGATTGTGTGACCCCGACGTGGTCCGCACCGTCGTCGCGTCCGGCGCCGCCGCCGTGAAACGGCTGCGCAGCTGGGGAGCGCGATTCGACATCGACGACGAAGGCAGGCTGGCCCGCACCCGTGAAGGCGGACACAGCGCCTTCCGGGTGATCCACGCGGGTGGTGACGCCACGGGGGCGGAGGTGCAGCGATGCCTCGTCGCCACGGCCCGACGCGAGGGATTGACGGTTCTGGAGCAGCACATCGCCGTGGCCGCGCTGACCACGGAGACGGGCGCCGGCCAGT
>SMEH01000353.1_pt1 | contig 14270 bp, 14 predicted proteins | sample 2456361 | NCBI WGS metagenome assembly SMEH01 (sample SAMN10132587, study PRJNA489261) | soil metagenome | isolation source: day1 control-loamy sand soil ammended | place: USA | reverse complement strand
GCCTCCTTATATTTCTTTGATTCGATGGATTCGAAGTATTTGTGTCTATATTTTATTTTGGAATTTACAGATAAGATGCAGCAACTTGGATTATTACACCAGAAGAAAGTCTGGATGATTCTCTCGATCATTTTCATTTTCGGATTCGTCGACATCTGCTCTTCGATGATACAGATATCTACATCCTCAATTTTATCTTCTCCCAGATTTCTTTTGATGAACTTTTCAATTTCTTCAATCCATCGATACTCATCTTTTCCGATGTTCTCTACTTCATGAGATATCGTTTTCGATGAGGTATTACTATAGAAAATTTCGTAGCGAACTCCCATCTTGACATAACCAGGATCGACAGAGAAAACTCGAATGGGATATTCCATTTTCTCGATGGATGAAAGATCTCCTCGGATAAATTTCTTATAAATATATACATTCTTATTTTTTGTCTTCATAAATAGATTATTATTTATAAAAAATTTTCTCTTTTGTATATTCTTTATAATTTAGAACAAAACAGAGCTTCGTGTAAATTTTTTTATATATTTATTTTTTGAAGATTATGGAGCGTATCACAGAAGAGAGGCATAAAAAAATACGTTCATAAAATTTTAAAACGTTAATCTTTCCTTTCTCCTTTTTAAAGTCATTTTAACTGTATAAAATACACGACAAGATCTCCATGATATCCGGAAAATTTATTTTACAAGAGAGCACTTCGATCCCAGATCACGTCTGGATAATCATCGGGATCACGTCATCCATTATCTTACTTATCTTAATTTTCAACGCTATCACGTTTTGTTATTCATGTCCAGAATATCGCTTTCATCAAGAAAGAAGTGATAAATCTGCGATCTCTTCCGTTACCGAGAGTAATTCGGAAGAATCTATGAACGATGATCTGATCGTCTAGATAATTTATCTGAATTTAAAAAAAATATTTTTTATTATTATTAGAGCAGTTCTTCTATATTAAAATAGCTCATTTATTTTTCTGACAAGTAAAAATAGAAAAAGAAGAGATGTACGCAAATAAATTAACCGAAATGATAGAGTGTAACGACGAGCGGATCGACGATCTCACTCAAAAGATCATTCATATGGAAGAGACTATTGAGTATATGAATCGCGAACTCTGTCAGTTGCAATGCAGACTTCCAGAAGAAGATGAATGTAAAGATTTGTGTGGAGCGAAATTGCGTCTCGCGGGAATTGGATCTTCTGATATTCGCTCATTAGAATCAGAAGTTCAATACGAAAATAATGGAGATACCTACACTATCACTTTTAATGTCCAACCTTTTGTTCTCAGATACGCATTATATACATGTGGTCCATCCGCGAAATCATTGAGATGTCCTCCACGAACTCCAAGAGACGTTGAAGTCGGAGGAACTCTTTTATCTGATTCACTTAATGGAATCACAGAACTGGTCATTCCAAATGGTCTTCGACTTAGTATTGACATTAATCCATTCATCCCGACTAGTCCACCTCTGCAAATTCCACTTACGAGAATGATCAGTACCAACTTTTTCTTACCTCCTCATATGGCTCCCCGAGATAACCTCTCATTGTTATTATACGAATTCGGATCTCTTGATAACATCATGAACGTGGACAACGCGAGTCAGCCAGAGTTCGAGAAAATTTTTCTCATTATCCGAAAATCTGGAGAAATTTTATTCCAATTGGCAGTTAGATTCACATCAGCGACGACTCAACAAAAGATCATTATGAATCAAGAAGACATTTATGTTAAATTTAGAACTTAGAACAATAAGAACAATATATCTTTAAAATTTCTTGAAATAAAAAAAAGATTTTTATTTTATTTTTATATTATCTGCGATTATTAAAAAATTTCAGATGATTACTCAAGGATATCAAAACCGAGATGACATCAGAAGATTAAATGGAATCGTGAACAAGACGGCTCGTGAAGTCGATGAACTCTACGTAAAGCTGCAAAAGATGAAACAGAGATTACCGAAACCGGTTCCTCGTATCGAAACTCATGGATTAAGTCCAGTAGATTCCGGATCTTTTGAATATAATCTCAATCTCGCCATAGATCCAGCTAACGGTACCACTTGGATGGCGGTTTTCAATTTCACCTGGACTAAATATGTCGTTAATGATTCTTGTTCTCATCTAAACATTCCGTGCGATGAAAAGAAATTGTGTGAATGTCGGGATATTTATGGAGTTTCTCGGAACGCAAAAAGGAGATTGAAATTTTTGGTCGAATTGGAATTGCTTCCTGAGATTTCTTACTTTCTAAATGTTAATCATACGCCGAACTTTCCTTTGGACGTGATAAATTTCACGAATTCGTCGATCAATAATCTGATTCCAGAAGAGATTAGACCTTATAATAACGTTACCGTGACTTTATATAAACATGGAGATATCCGCAATATTTCCTTCAATCCATCTTTATCTAGTCTCTTGACTAGTTTCGATTTGAGATTCTCTGCAGACGGTTCCGTTTCTTATGCCCCATCTGGAAATACTAGTTCGAATCTCGGAACTTTCAGATATAACATAACCGAAACTAGATTTATTCGATATTATACGATCTTAGAAGTTCCATAATAAAAAAATTATTTTTTATTCCAAAATAGAAATTGTAAAAATGACTGTCAAGACAGTTTTTATTTCGGATGAAACCGATATGAAAAAATTTATATCGGAAAACTTCGAGAAGAACCGTGAGTTCCATATCATCTTTATCAGAATAGAATCAGACAGTAGATTATTATCTCTTTTGGACATGCTTCCGGATAGTATCAGAAAGTCTTCTATGGAGATATTTCTGTACAAATGTTCGAAAGATATAGGAGAATTGTTCTCTTCCCGATATAATCTCCCGGGATTAACTGCATATTCCGTATCAATGGGATCAAAATGTCTCGATCATTATCTTGGTGTAACAGAATTAAAAGTTTACAGGGAATATCTGAGTGTAAAATAATTCTAGAACGAAATATAAAAAATTTTTTTATGTTTTCTATTGATCGTATAATTTTGGTCTGATTCAAGAGACATAGATTCCCTTGTATAACAACATGTCATTTCGTTAGGAGAAATTTATAAATTTAAAATTAATATCGGCTAAACAAAATGGAAATCGTCGAAGAAGAATGTTCTATCTGTTTTGAAAATTATCTTTCAGACGAGAATCCAAAGGTCGTCTTACCGTGCTGTTCAAATGACTGTTGTCGAAATTGTCTCGTCACGAACGCAACTTCTCGTAAAACTGTCGTTTGCATGTTCTGTCAAGAGGACATTCCATGGAAAATCGCACAAGAATATCAATTAGTTCCTGATTGGAAAAGTTATAAATCAGCGAGTAAATTATGGAAATCTATGAAGAGATACGAGAAGGAATTCGAATTTGTCATGAAGCAAGTTTCTCAAACTACAAACTTCATTCAGACTGAGATTCCAAAATCACTTTTGAGATTATTAACTTCTGTCTTGTATAATTATTTTAATAAAACGACAGACAAGAAGAAGTATATCTCTTCGAACACGAAAATGATCAGAGACATGATCAAATCAATTCAGAAATCCTATCCAGATCTTTTTGTGAACGACATGAAAAACATTACTCCGAAGTTACCTCTGGCACATGATTTCGACCAACTCAATTGTATCTATGAATTGTATTCTGGCGTTTCTGAAATCTATCGGGACGCAGATCACGTTTCTCTGTCTCCGGACGATATCGTCAGGGATATCGACAGTGTCATGGAAGATATGGTGTTAAATTTCTTTGATCTAGTTTCTTCTCGATCAAATAAAATATTGTTTGGATATACCAATTATCTACATGATAATCTCGAAATGATTCACGATACCTTTTCGACTTCAGAGAAAATTTTAGAAAGGTTGAAAGATTCTGCAAGGAGATCTTATCGTATCATGAATTGTCTTGATGCCTTCAAAGATTTCTTGTATCCCTTCATTCTCCGAATGGCAATCGTCCGTGATGCTGACATGGATGATGGACCATTTAAGAAGTTGATTCAGAGATTCACAGATACTTATATAGAATTTTATCCGAGAAATTTCGGCACGGAGAAAATTGTTCGGAAGATAACTTCGACAGATGAATATAACAGAACCGAATCGTGTCTATTCTTCATCTGTCCTGGTTGTAATCTGACAGAGATACCTCATGATATGAACACCATGACGAAATATTTCTGTTCTCGATGTGATAAAGATTTCTGTAGAAAGTGTTCTTCTGTCATCAAAGATCAATATCATGGATGTGAACAGAAAGATATAGATGACCTTAGGAATATTCTCTTTGTGATGTGTCCTCGATGTGATGCAAAAATTTGTAAAGAACATGGATGTAATCAGATGTTCTGTGTCAATTGTGATTTCAAATTCGATTATGAATCGTTGAGAGAAATTAAGGATAATGAATTTTATCACAATGAACATCATGATCAGATCAAGAAAAGGAAGAGAGAAAAGAACGGTCTCGTGACGTCTTCCGAAGATTCTCCCGAAGGTTCTCCTGAGACGTCTCCCGAAGATTCTCCTAAAATTGACTCTTCCATTTTCGGAAATGATCCGGATATCAATTGTTCTTCTATCGAAGATGACACGATCTCTATGATCTATCAGAATCTTCATACTCTAATCTTTCAACTCAGATTTTTTGTCAATCCAATTGACATTCAAGAGAATTATCCATCAGCAGAATATTTTGATCAATTCAGAACATCAGAGAAATATGCACATTATCGAAATAAGATAAATGAAATTGTGGCTGATGTGAGAAACATTATCGCTCGCTTCATTAGATTTCTTGATTTCTTCCAGAGAGATCTTAATACTAAAACTCCAGAGATGATCATAAAATCTTTATTACGAGAGAGTTTCAGGAATAGAGAAATCTTATTCTTCTTTGAGTACAAAAATAATCTGAGAATCATTGACGCTCCGGAGATATCTGGATACGTCGAAAGTATCTATAAAGAAAATAAGGTCGAAGAGATAGACGATTCCGTTGAGATCTCTACGAAGTTTGAAATCTTTATGAAGTCCATCTTAAAGAATCGAATGATCACGGATAATTTCAAGAAGATCCTAAACATGAACTTCAGATTGATCTCCGAAATGACTCTCTCAACGATTCCAGAGATTATGAATAATTTGAATAACATGATTTTCGTATTTGGCTTCGTCGAAGCTGATATCATTCGAAGCGTCGTCAGTGAGATCATTTCAGACATGACGAATAAATATGAAAAGACCTTATATCATGTCTTTGATTCATTGAATTATCACGAGAAAAATATAATCATAGAGGAATATAAGAACGACAGAAGGAAATTTTATGAAGAGAGTGGTGAATTCAGTAGACGTCTATTTCAGATCGTTGGAAATCTGGAAAAGGTGGCAAGCAAGACAGATGATTATAGAGAGAATATATAAAAAAATAAGTAAAAAATATTTTTTTAATTTTTATCTTTTCCAGTGTGGGAAGAAATTACATAACTTATCCAGAGTTTCTTCATTAAAATCATTTATCTTCTCAAATTGTTTCAGGATGATAGTCCGGTTCTCGATTCTCTTGATGTCATTTAACAATCTTTGTGACCACTGACCTCTGCAAACGAAGACAAACTCAGGATAGGTTGCATGAAAATATTTTATAATTTCTCTAAGTAACGGAAAGAACATTCGCATGATGGCCGTTTTGTGAGCATTAGTCTTTACCATTTTCATGATTTCAGTCGGAGGTTCAATGGAAATGTAATAAAGACCAGGATACGCGACACGAAGAGCTTCTTGATCGGACTCACTCGGGAGGTCTGCGAATCTATCAGTTATCACGAGACATCTCGCGTCGTCAAAGTCGAGAGTATCAAAATATTCTACAAGAATCGTTTCTATGTGCTCTTCATGCTTCCCGATGCTCTCGGTACATAGTTCTACGGTCTTCTCAAAATACTCTATCACTCTATCCATCTTGGGATTTTATCAGTAATAAATAAATTGTTCGAATCATTTTATGTTGTTCAGTTCTCTCTCTAATCTGAGATCAGGAATATCGCATAACGTGACGAGAAAAAAATATATTGTAATTTATATTTTTTCTTATTTTCTAATCTGTTTGAGATGATTCTATGATCGACAAAGTTTCGTTCGTGAGATCTCTTTCTCTTTTGATTTTTCTGATGCCTCGGGAATCGATAGTCTTACAAGTTCTCTGCCACAATTTTGAAAACTGTACATTCTTATTATTTTCGATTTTCTCGGAAATGTCGATTGCATTATCATAAGCTTTACAATTAAGTTCCTTCCGATATTTATTATTCTCAGTTGTAGATACATAAAACATCTTACGCTCTTCATCAAATTTAATGTTAGGAATATTTTCTATCCTTTGATTGTTCATGACGATATCGTCTTTGTCTATGAACTTGAAAGTCAAAGCCGTATTGATCAAAGAAAAGAGATTATCGACACTTCTGTGAAATTCGATTCCTTCCAGTTCAGGAAAATGTTGTTTGATCAACTTGGCACTGTAATTCATCATGAGAGAAAGTTGTGCGGGATAAGAGTTGATCTGTTTCCAACTCGTGATGATCTGTTTATTCTCTTTCAAATTTTGAGCGATCAATTTTTCATTTTCAATATCCTTTCTTGATCGGAAAGTTGTATGATCCTGAATGAAAGCAATCACTTTCTCCCCGAGCGTCTCCACGTCCTCTTGATCGAATTGAAGATTCTGAGTGATGGTCATGTTCTTCCTGAACGAAAGAATATTTCCATTGAGACTAAACTTGACAGGAGGTTGATGATGAGCCGTCTTGATGATAATGTCTTTCCAAAATTCATCATCTACATATTCTGCAGCCTTCAAGAGAATCTCGTTAGGAGGTCTTGTCATTCCTCTGGTTGTAAGACTTTTACTCTTGCGTTTCGTAGGAGGTTTCTTTTTAGTTATCTTCTGATCTGTGTTCAACCAGGGAAGGTCTCGCCCATTCATAATAAAATCGCGAATAGTTTTAGTATCCACGGGCATCATTTTAATATTTTTAAAACTTTTAAAGCTCTAATAATCATTAAATGTTTGACACAGAAATAATTCTATTTCTTGAAAAGTAAAAAGATAGACTGAATAATTTTTCTGTTTAACGGTAAAAAAAATTTTCTTATAGATTAAAAGATTAAAGAGAGTACTATGAGTGCATACTATAAACAACATAACGTTATCGACAGTGCTGTCAAACAATTCGTTGACAGCGGATTCGAGAGAAATAGATTTGAAGACAGTAATGTTAATTATAACCTCGTCGTCCCAAATAATTCTCAAGCTCAGTATCAAGGAGGACATACTATGAAATTGGTCGGAAATATTGATAAATATGACTGTCCAAAGAATGTCGTCATCGCCGATTATAAGAAAGTTCCTATCTTCAAGAAGGAATATGTTCCTCAATTGAGATTGGTTGGGTACAAGAACGTTGAATGCGGAACCCGTGTAATCGGAAAGGTCGATCACTGTGGAAAGATTCTTCTCGATTGTAAGGTCAAGGACGAGATCAATAAGACAGAATTTTCCGATTTTGACAAAGATTATGTCACTTTGGAAGTTCCCAGAAGAAGAAGATGCCGCGGAAGATGTGACAAAAAGTCCAAGTGCAAGAAATGTCATGCACAATAAGAGAGATGATAATAATTGCACTGATATCTATATAACATGGCAATAGACATGGATAACATTATAAGAAATAAAAAAAAAATAACTTTTTTATTTTTTCTCTTACTTGATTTACTCCAAAAGTTTTCCGTTTAATAAAAATGTCAAAGTCCAGTAGAGTATATATTCTGAAGAGTCACGAGAGGGATGGAGAGATGATCATCTATACCAAAAGACCAGAAGAAATGAAAGAGAAACATTTTGAAGATTTTATTCAGACGAGAGAATATCTTGATATCCTTCCGATAGAGACGGAGAAGATTATATTTAATAGGAAGAACAAGAAGATAGTCGGAGCTTTCCTGGAAGGAAAAGTAAAACGATAAAAATAAAAAGTCTAAAATATTTTTTCCTTCATGATCTTCTCATCGTGTCACAGAATAATGAGGAAGAAAAAATTCAGAAGAGATGAGAAATAAAAAAAATTTAAAATTTTTTTTTGTATCGTCATGATTATTTTTTTTTATATAGTAGCGTTAGATCCCACTAACCAATGCTCCCTTTCACTATTGTCTCTTAAAAGGAGTTCTGAATGTCTATCGATAGTCTGTTGAGAGTCTGTATAGAGACTGTTTGAAGCGTTAACTAAAAATTCAATACCAGAAGGAGTAGCGATTCCCCATGATGACATCTCTCTGATATTTCCAGGTTCGACAAAGCCATGACAACCAAGTAATCTCGGATTAGGTGTGAATGGGTTAGGGAAGATATTGACAACAGAATAATTCTGATTATAATTTCCGACGGGATTACTTTCGATAGTGGTGTACACTTTACCGTCAATGATAAATGGAACGACATTATTCGCTCCTCCCGTAGTAGGAAGGATCACGTGACTCGAGAAGTAAGCGATGATCATTACGAGATTATTAAGGAACCAGGGACCTGCTGGGAGTTGTTCAGTACTTGTTCCCGGAATGTTAGCAGTAATAGAGAATACATCAGAATTATAAATCGCGACGATAGCATAATTGTTATTTGCAAAAGTTGTGTTTGGAAGAGAAGCTCTCGAACCTCCTGTTGCTGAAAATGCCATACAACAATTTATAAAACTGGAATTTGGAAACGAAATGTCCGACCCTATTGCTTCTGCTGCCGATGCGCAATATATAAAATTACACATATTCCATATGGAATTTGATCCAGGTTGAGCCTGAAGATGGGCATATTGTCCGAAGAAAGTTTGACAATAGGCTTCTCCTCGAGCAGTATCCCAAATGACTAGAGTATTCGTATAGAAATTTGGAGCATCGAAATAGAAATTTCCTCGAATGGCAATAGGCCCCGCTCCATGACAATTGTTCAAAACGACAGATCCATTGACACAATGGAGGAAAGTACATGGCTGATTTTTATTTCTTATGTTTACTCCGACGATCTTCAAACTCTTTAGAGTCTGGATGGTTGCGTTCGGTTTAGTGGCGACGATGGTTCGATCAGGAAGGAAAACGAATCCATTACCCGGTTCAATCTCTCCATTCTTTGCAGTTTTTCTAGTGATCACGTCGATATTTATCACGTTTCCATTGAGATCATTACTCATTTCGATCGTGATGGTATTATTAATTCCCCTAACTACTCTTCCGTGAATGAGACCGGTGGCTGAAGTGACAGGTACTGCATTTGCGATGAGAGCAACTCCTGTTCCTTTTGGGATACATGAAAAATCTGGATTATAAGAATCGCCATGAATCGAATTTACCGTAAACGTTCCGTTACCTACGTATAAAATTCTGAATGGTCCCTTTCCATAATAAGCAGTTTGTGGATTTGCATCTTTACAGAGTAAGGAATCGCCGCATTTATTTCCTTTTCCTCCACATTTAGTATAAGGCATGTAAGTAATGGTCTCGTTGACTTCCTGAATATTCAAGATTTCGTTGCCATCGATAGTATCTAATTTGTAGTAATTAGTATAAGCCACTCCTGCAAAGGGATTAAGATCTCCAATGATCATAAGATCGTCTACATCATTTTCACAGAGACTTTCAGAAAAAGAATATTCATAGTGAGGTCTACACAATTCTAAAACGTAACCTCCGTGATTTGCCTTGATATGTTTGAATGCATGATCGAGAGTTGGCCATTCCTGTGAACCGATCTTAAGAAGTCTCGGAGCGTATTTCAGATTCTTTGTATCTACGGAATAAGCTACAAGATTTTTGATCTTATTAAGAGTTTTGGTAGAGTTTCTCAGACGAATTTCTGCGTCTGACATACATTTTATGTTCCCGTTCTTTTCTGATTCTGAATGAGGAATCATTTTTTATAACGTTTAAAATATTTTGAAAATCGATAATACTATAAATAAAAAATGGACGACGGATATAAAGTCAGATATTATAATAATCTTAAACAACTTTTACAAAAGGAAGAAGTTGTTAATTATGATAGGAATATCATTATATGTTCGCAGGAAATCGTCTTAAATATAGAAGGAAAAGAAGTTCCGTCAAGAAGATATTTCTGGATACAGGCAAAGGACCTTCAGAAGTTTCTCTTGAGAGTTTCAAAGGAAGATAGAAATTTTCATGAAGTCTGTAGGAATGGTTTCCCTCAAAAGTTCTTTCTTGATATTGATTATGAATTCAGAAGTGTAAAGCATGCAGAAAATTTCGATACTAAAACCTTTCTGAAACCATATATCAATCTCATTAATCAATTTTTTGTTCACAACAAAGAGAGATCCGTGATGCCGAAATATGACTTGAGAGGAATTATTTTCGAATCCGTTTCTAAAAATAAAAAGAAGATTTCGTTTCATATTATCATAACTGGTTTCTACTTCTATGATATTCAGTATCATAAAGCATTTGCAGAATATATAGAGAAAAATTTTGACGTCGAGAGGAAAAGAGTCAATCCGAAATTAACAAAGAAAGTTTATACAGAATGTCAAATTGATAAACCGATCTATAAGAACACGTTCTCTTTGAGGATGCCAGGTTGTGCCAAGAAAGGCGACGAATCGAGACGTAAGAAATTTTTTGCATGGTTTAATATTTTCGATCACACTCTCAGATGTGAAAAATATGATGGACTTTTCCTAGATTCTCTTTTGACCTACGTTAAGAAATGCGTAAGATTTAGAATTAATATAAATTCTAAAATCGGAAAGAAATTTGGAAGGTTAGAAGAGCCAGATGAAATTCTAGAAGACGTTAAGATTCCTCCGAATATCATGGAAATATATGAAGAATTTGCACGGAAAAATAACATGGACGTCATGAAATACAGAGAAACTAACGTGAAAGGAGAGGTGGTTTTCATATCTCTTCTACGGAATAATCCGAGTCGCTGTATCATTTGCGAGAGAACACATCATTCTGAGAACGCTTATATGATAATTAGTCAGAAAGGAATTTCATATTCATGTTATAGATCAAATGAAAGATATTATATTAATAAGAATCTTGGAGGCGTTCGAGAAGTTGCGAAAGAAGACATGGACACTTATGACGATCCAAAGAGAATCATGAAAGAGATTGAAAGGCGACTGGAAAAATTTCGATGATAAAATATAAAAAAAATATAAAGTAATTTTTTTATATATTAACTATTTTTAACATTTTATATGTTACCCTACCTAGAACGACATTTCGAGATTTCATTTTATTAGAAACCAAATCTCGCCATATTCAAATATCTAGATTGTACCTTCTTACTTTTCTTGCTGCTTAAGAGATTGAATAACAAAGTGAGAGCCAAGATGACAATGATAAATATAATGGCCCATTTGATCAATCTTGTTAAACTAGAATCGGTTGGTTTGAAGAATCCTCCGAAGAGATCTCCATTACCTTCAGGTGTCAAATACGCTAATGTAGTTGGCTGTGTGATAGTACTCATGATGATAGATTTCTTTTAATATATGAGATAAAAAAAATATTTATTCTTTTTTTTATAATTTTATAAATTTTTAGATAAATCGATATTAATGATATTTTTTCTTTCTTCTTTGTTCTTTCCATTTTTTCCTACTTTTAGATTTTGCTTTGAACGGATCTTCGAAACTAACACCTTTCGCTTTACCAAGTTCTTTGAACAAGTCACCTTCTGCAATTGTGGTAATGGGAAGATCAAGATCAGGGACATAAATTTTCTTCTTCAGGATATCGTCTTTATGAATATAATTTCCTGTCTCTACATCTCGAAATACATAATCGTCGCACATGTCTTCCATATCCTCTTCCAGTTTCTTCACTTCCTTTTCTCTTTCTTCTTTGGATTTCATATGAAGAATATTCACTGCGAGACTTGCAGAGACGGTGACTGCTCCCATTACGAAAAGAGTCCGAATGAGATCCTTCTTTGACTGTCCTTCGGTGATCAAATCCAGGTCATCTAAATCGATATCAAGAGGATCATTCATTTTTCATAACATAAAAAGTTTATAATAGATATTTATTCTAAATATAGAATTGTTGAGGAGATTTCAAGAAAGACATCTTCATACTTTTGATATCCTTGACGTTGAAGACTCTGGCGATCTCGTCGATGCAGTCATAAGAAGATGGTGACAATTGATGAACTTCCTGATTGAACATGAGACCTTCTCTCTTCATCTCTACGAAAATATTTGGATAAGCTTCATAAAGATAACACGCGACGTCAAATACAGAGAGAAAATAATTGTTGATATAGATCTGTTCTCGATCGAGAACTTTACAATATTTTAGGAATCTTTTGACATTAACAGATTGAGGATGAAGTCTTTTCTTGAGAAATGAGGTACAATATCTAAAGAATTCGATAGCATTTCCTGGAAAGATAGTAAATATAATATCTATGGTCGTATCTGGACAGTAACTCCAAAATTTTTCATAGTAAGTCTCGAAAAATGACAAATCTCCACTGAATCCCAGAACGATTCCTCTGTCCATGAGCATGATCAGTACTTTGGCAGCGTCATGAGCGATCGCCAATTCATAAATATAACTGTAAACTTGATCTAGGACAAAATAGAATTGAGAAATTTGAGGATCAAGATAAGTATTCATAAATCTTAACATTTCTTCTGGATCGTCATCCATTAGAATCGGAGTGATCAGTTCTTCGAGATAATTTATGTCCTCAAGAACTTTGGTCTGGAATACTGCGGGAGCTTTATTTATCGTACCATCTTCGTCGTATTCCATCCCGTAACCATACCAAGACATATCGATGTTAACGTTCATCTTGTCGAAAAATTTTGATCTTTTATCAACAAATATTTTTTTAAATCTAACATTTTTATTTGAAGATTATAGGAAATTTCCTAACCTTTCTCTCTTCTGTTCTTTATTCTCTGAAAGTTACAACAAAAAATAATGAAATTGAAAAATTTTTTTATACTAATCTTTCGATCGTATGATCTATGGCGTACAAAATTTTCTTCCCGAGAAAGGTAATCATCTGATCACTATTAATGTTATTCATTTCGAAATCTTCATATGCTAATTGAATATCCACGACGTCATACGGCGATATGAAGAACGTGAACCCAGATTTCAGAAGCAAATAATTAATCAGAAAGAAGGAAACCGTGACGTTATGATAAACGTTAGGAGACAATTTCCACATCAAAAAGTCTAACGCGAGACGAGCGACGATCATGATTTCACAGATGTCAGTAGTTTGATGATAGACAACAGTTTCTGTCATCTTTGCCATATCGTTGATAATGTTCTCGTTCATTTTCGCTTCCATCTTATTGATGACATCGATCCCATAATTTCTTATTTTCGTTTCTCTGTTATTAAAAGTTTCTGGATGAAGTACAAAATAAATATCATAGAACCAAAATAAATTCGGAATGGTATCTTCCTTTACAAATACATGAATATCTGATAAAATTTTCATTAAATTATTATGCAATTCATCTTCTGGATTATAAGTTTCATGAGTATAGTCTTCGACAAACATCACGGCACTTCTCTGTAAGTAGCTATTTCTCAATTCGGGATCGAGCGAATCTCCAAATTGTGGAATGTATAAATCTATATGCCTTTTACAAAATTCTCTGTTTAACCTGGATAGATCTATCATTTTAATTGCATCTATTTTTTATAATTCAAAATAATTGAAAGGAAGAAAAAATAAGAAATATAGAGATTTGATGAGTCTTTTGTTCTTTCCATAAATGTCACAAAAAGGTAACAACAAAAAATAATAAGAAAAAAAATTTTTTTTAATTTTATCTAATCTTCTGCTTCTTCTGGCACAGTCTGATCAGGCTCATCCTCACTTCGCTCCAAGCAAGGCTCGTCCTCGCTCATCTCTTCTAACAATTTCTCTATCTCGTTTTGAGAATCTTCTTCAGATTCCAAGCGAGGCTCGTTCTCGCTTATCTCTTCGACTCGACTCTTGGCAGATCCGGCGATGATAGGATCAACGAGATCATCTATCAAAGTATCTAATTCCATACCTTCTATCATGTCGGATAAAATTTCGACAAATGAAACGCTTTCAGGACTTTTCTTGTTCACACTAAGTTTCATATCAAAGATATTCATAGAAGAGGAAGATGAAGAGGTTTTATCTTTCTTGGACCTTA
>SMEH01000346.1_pt1 | contig 14359 bp, 11 predicted proteins | sample 2456361 | NCBI WGS metagenome assembly SMEH01 (sample SAMN10132587, study PRJNA489261) | soil metagenome | isolation source: day1 control-loamy sand soil ammended | place: USA | reverse complement strand
CTCATCCTCAACAAGTAAGCTTCGTGGGAGAGGGATAATTGACCAGCGCGTCAAACCGGCGCCGCACGAAATAAGGCGGGCACGTCTCGATAACCCGAAGATGCGCGAACGCGACCTTGCGGCAAACCTCGGTATTTCCGAGGCGGAGCTCGTGGCCGCCCATTGCGGGGAAGGTGCCAAGCGGATCGAACCGCGTGTGCGGGAGCTTCTCGACGAGTTGCCGGCGCTGGGCGAGGTGATGACGCTGACGCGCAATGAAAGCGCAGTACATGAGACGATAGGCTCTTTCGGCGAGGTGCAGGCCAGTTCCGCTGCAGCGGCCGTGCTCGGCAGCAATGTCGATCTCAGGGTCTTTTTCGAACATTGGGTACACGGATTCGCGGTTGAAAAGCGCGACGGCGACATGGTGCGCTACAGCCTGCAGTTCTTCGATGCGGAGGGCGAGGCGGTTCACAAGATCCATCTGCGCCCCGGTTCGGACGTGACAGCCTACCGGGCCCTGGTCGAGCGCCATCTGTCCTCCGACCAGGGGCAAAATGTTGAAACGAAACCCTATCCGGCTGCCCCCGAAGACGCAGTCACTGTGGAGGCATTCTCTCGCCGCGAGGAGTTGCGCACCCGCTGGAGCAGCATGAAGGACGTCCACCAGTTCTATGGCATACTGAAAAATCTCGGCGTTTCCCGTCATGTCGCCGTGCGAACGGTGGGTGAGGATTATGCCTGGCCTCTCGATCGGAGTGTCGTCAGCGCGATGCTTCCGCTCGTCGCGTCCGAGCAGCTTCCGATCATGTGCTTCGTCGGCAACCGGGGCTGCACCCAGATCTATACCGGGCCGGTTACCGAACTAAAGACGATGGGGCCATGGCTCAATGTGATGGATCCCAGTTTCCATCTGCATCTGCGTACCGACCACATCGCGGAAGTGTGGGCACTTCGGCGGCCCATCAAGGAAGGCCATCTTACCTCAATTGACGCCTATGACGCCAAGGGCCGGCTGATCATCCAGTTCTTCGGTGAACGCCATGAAGGCGAGGACGAGCGGCAGGACTGGCGCTCGCTGGTCGAGAACCTTCCGCGTGTGCCGGCCTCCACTGCCGCCTGAAGAGGTTCGAGGGAATGAACAGCTGGTTGAACAAGGTCCGCGCAGCTGCACTGGGCGGAATGCTCATGCTTCTCGCTTATCCTGCCTCTGCGGAAGATGTCAGCGTCCTGCCCGACAAGTCGAGGGTGGTCGCCATTGGTGGAGCGATCACTGAGACCGTTTTCGCCCTCGGCGAGGGCAGGCGCCTCGTCGCCCGTGATTCCACCAGTCTCTTTCCCCAGGAAGCCAGCGCGCTACCCGATGTCGGCTACATGCGCGCCCTCTCTCCGGAAGGAGTGCTTTCGGTGCAACCATCGGGCATCATAGCCTTGCAGGGCAGCGGCCCGAAGGAAGCGGTGGAGGTGCTCAAAAAGGCGAGCGTGCCCTATGTCGAGGTGCCGGAGCGCTACGATCGCGAAGGCATATTGGAAAGAATCCGCATCGTAGGGCGGGCGCTGGGCGTGGACGACAAGGCGTCCGTGCTTGCTGCCGAAATCGACGGCAAACTCAGGGCAGCGGAAGCACGCTCGGCTGCCCTCAAGAAGCGCGTGCGCGTTCTCTTCATCCTGTCCATGCAGGGCGGCAAGATTCTGGCAGCAGGCACCGACACGGCTGCCGACGGGATCATGCGCCTTGCTGGCGCGACCAACTCCATCGACGGATTTTCGGGATACAAGCAGCTTTCCGACGAGGCGGTCATTTCGGCTGCACCCGATGCCATACTGGTAATGGATGGTGGAGGTGCGCCGATTTCGGATGAAATGCTGTTTTCCAATGCAGCGATAGGGCAGACGCCGGCCGGCTCCGCGCGCCGGGTGATCCGCATGGATGGCAGCTACCTGCTGGGTTTCGGACCTCGTACCGCCGATGCCATCCGCGATCTTGCCGATGCTCTGTACGGCAAGAGCGGCTGAGAACATCGCAAAATGGTCGCGCAGCCGTTCGCCCCGTCGCCAGCCAAAGTCGCGCCGATTGCAGGGGACCGCTCCGCGCGCGCCCGGCTCACCATTGTCGTGCTGGCACTGCTTCTGGTCGTCATCGTGCTGGCAAGCCTGGGCGCAGGCGCTTCCAACGCCTCCGCGCTGGAGCTCGTTCGCCACTGGCTGAGCGGTGACGGGATGGACGATGCAACAGGAATCCGCAACCGGATCATCATCCAGGATATACGACTGCCCCGGGCTGTTCTGGGGATGCTGGTGGGAGCGTCCCTGGCCGTTTCGGGGGCGGTGATGCAGGGCTTGTTCCGCAACCCGCTGGCCGATCCGGGTCTGATCGGCGTATCGTCCGGCGCCGGCCTTGGTGCTGTCTTGGTGATCGTGTTGGGAAGCGGGGTCTTGGCACCGCTGGTGGCGCCGCTGGGTTTGGCGGCACTGCCGCTGGCGGCCTTCTGCGGTGGCTTGCTGACCACCTTGATACTCTACGCCATAGCAACGCGCCAGGGGCGCACATCGGTGGCGACCATGTTGCTTGCCGGCATTGCGCTGGCGGCCCTGGCCATGGCGCTGACCGGAGTGCTGATCTTTGTGGCTGATGATCGGCAGCTACGCGACATGACCTTCTGGCAGCTCGGTTCCCTGGCTGGCGCGACCTGGCAGAAGATCGGCACGGCGGGGCCAGTCATGGCGATGGCATTGGCCACCACGCCCTTGCTCGCACGCGGGCTAAACGCCATGGCGCTTGGCGAAGCAACTGCCACCCATCTTGGCATCAACGTTCAGCGCGTGAAATATCTCGCCATAGTCGGTGTTTCGGCCGCTGTCGGCGCAGCCGTCGCCGTCAGTGGTGGCATCGGCTTCATCGGGATCGTCGTTCCGCATCTGCTTCGGCTGTTGATCGGCCCCGACAATCGCTACCTGTTGCCAGCTTCGGCTTTGCTTGGCGCTGCCGCGCTATTGCTGGCGGATGCGGTAAGCCGCACTGTCGTAGCACCGGCCGAATTGCCGATAGGCATCATCACGGCAGCGGTAGGCGGGCCGTTCTTCCTGTGGATCCTGCTTCGCAAGCGCGGCATCCTGGATTTGTGAGGAGCGCGATGATCCAGGCACGAGGCATCACTGTCACGATCGGTGGCAGGCGGATCATTTCAGATATCGACTTCGAAGCGCGGCCGGGGGAGATCGTGGCGATCGTCGGTCCTAATGGATCGGGCAAAAGCACGTTGCTCAAGGCGCTATCGGGCGAGCTTGCCTATTCCGGCCAGATCTTCTTCAACGGACAGAACCTGGCCAGCATGGAACCTGCGCGGGCGGCGGCGGTTCGTGCAGTTCTGCCTCAAGCGACCGCGCTGGGCTTTCCCTTCACGGTCCATGAGGTCGTAAGGCTCGGCCTGCTCGGGGGCCGCTCGGGTGCGCAGGCAGACGAGGAACGGACGTTGCCCGAACGCGCCCTCGCCAAGGTTGACCTCGAAGGCTTCGGCGGACGCTTCTACCAGGAACTGTCTGGGGGCGAACAGCAGCGCGTGCAACTGGCGCGGGTGCTTTGCCAGGTCTGGGCGCCGGTGCTGGAAGGCCGCCCTCGCTATCTGCTGCTCGATGAGCCGGTTTCCAGCCTGGATATTCGCCACCAGCTCGGCATCATGGACATAGCGCGCGACTTCGCCCGGCGCGGCGGCGGCGTGGTAGCCATCCTTCACGATCTCAATCTTGCCGCCCTCTATGCCGGGCGCATCTGCATGATGCACGACGGGCAATTGACCGCCGCCGGACCCGCGGACGAGGTTTTCAACGATGCCACGCTGGAAAAGGTTTTCGGCTGTCGCCTTAAGGTGGGCGCGGTCCCGGCCGGCAACACGCCATTCGTGTTGCCACAATCGGCAGTACTTTCAGGGGTGAATCCGAATCTCGGCGCGCGCGCCTGAATTCCAGGCTCAGGCGGCCGGCAGGTGGGCCAGCTTTTCGATTCCTAGCAGACCACGCATTTCCGGTCGCTCGGCGACCAGATCAGCTATGGTGTGGCGGGCCAGCACATTGAAGAAAGCGTTGAGCGCCTCGCGCAAGGCCGAGTTGAGCGCGCAGGAATCCACCAGAGGACAGTCCGTGTCGCTGTCGAAACATTCCGCCATGGAGAAGCTTTCCTCCGTGACGCGGACCACGTCGAACAGGGTAATCTGGTCCGCCGGCCGGCCGAGCCTCACGCCTCCATTGCGTCCGCGCACGGTCTCTATCATGCCTTGCTCGACCAGCGGCTGCAGAATCTTGAAAAGGAACAGTTCCGACACGGAATAGGCGTGGGCGATCTCCGGGATGCGACTAAGCCGGTCATTGTTGGCCGCGCAATACATCAGAATGCGCATGGCATAGTTTGTCTGGCGGGTAAGTCGCATGGGTTATGCCTCGGCGATGCTGTAACGGCGCCAATATGGCCGATAATTTGGAATAATTCCAGACTGGAGCGCAGGCAAAGCTGAATGTCAAGTTCAACTTTCCTGCCGGGCGAGATTACGCGGTTTTGCAACCCTTCGATGAAAAATTGCCTGTTGAAACCGATTGCTTCCAACATGATATCCGGTGCAGCGAGCGCGGACTCGGGGAGGAACCCGCGAGGAGTGCGACATGAAAGGTCATTTTTCAGTTTCAGGGCGCGGAATCATACGGCAGCTGAGGCCATCGGACATGGCCCGTTTTCGCGACCACCTGCTGAACCTTGACGCCGAAAGCCGCCGAGACAGGTTCAACGGCTTTGTCGATGACGCTTTCATCTGCTCTTACGTTCAGCGTTCCTTTGAGAACGGGGCCAGCGTGATCGGTTACGTTGAAGGCGATCGGGTGCGCGGCGCAGCCGAACTTCATGAGCGGCCGGAAGACGCGGAGCCAACGGCCGAAATTGCCTTCAGTGTCGAGAGACCTCTGCAGAATTGCGGAATTGGCGGGAAGCTGTTCCAGCGGCTGATCCAGCAGGCGAGAGGCTTCGGATACAGGCGACTGCTGGTGACCACCCACCGGGATAATCTGGCAATGCGGGCGCTTGCCCGGCGCTACAACGCCCGGCTGTCCTTCGAGGATGGCGAGACGGTGGGCGTCATAGATCTGCCAGAAGATCCGGAGGCGTTTGCCTACCTCGCAGTGCGACCGGGGGCGGACGCCGTCGCTTCAGTGCCCCGGTAGCGTGGTGGTGCGCAACGCCGCCGCGCATGGGCGCGCGGCGGGTTGGCTGACATCCGGTGCGAATCACTCCGTTTCCAGCAGTTGCGGCTCGCCAGCCGGCGTCATCCGCTCAGTTCTCGTTGGCCCGGACCGAGACACCGAGTGTCTTGGTGAGGTCGGCGGGGTTGGACATCGCGCCAGCCATGATGAGCGCGAAAGGCACTGGCGAGGATGGCCTGGCGGCGATCTCGATGCTCTTCGGATTATCGAGATAGGTGCTGACGGCGGCCGTGACTTGCGCGGTCAGTTCCGGATTGTTGAGCTGCGCCATGCCGAACGGCACGATTGCCTTGGCCTGGTTGGCTACGTCCTTGGGCGACATGCCCTGTTGCTTGGCGACATATTCCAGGATCTTGTTGGTCAGCGAGTCATCGGTAAAGCGGACGGAAGCGCCGTTGAAGGTGAGTTGCTGGAGCAGACCCAGCATGGCCATCCCCTCGGCGGAATTGTCTGCTCCTTCTGGCTTGTCCGCCATCTTCTTTTGCATTTCCTGCAGAGATTTAATGAAATCGGTCGTGTAGCCGCTGAAATCGAAGGACATGCCGAAGGTGCCGGCGTCGTCCACGGTGATGTCGTATCGCGACAAAACCACCTTGCCGTCGGAGGGTTGCCAGGAACCGCCGATCTCCATGCTGCCTGAGATGTTTTGATAGCCCAGGGCCTCGATCACCTTTCTGGACTGCTGGTCTTCGACCAGGGTCAGGTCGCTTGTGAACTTCTCGGCGCCGCCGCTGAACTGGAGCGCCTGCCCATCGGAAGGCGGCGTTACCTCGACGGAGAAGTTATCCATGCTGAAGGCGGTCTTGTCGCCGACCCTGACCGTCATATTCTCAAGCTCTGCGGTCCTGTAGAAAAGGATGGAAGAAAGCGCATCGGTGCCCCCCTCGTCCGGGACGACCAGGCCGTGCACGATGAAAGGCGTTGTGTCGATATGAACGCCGTCTTCAGTGCGGGAGAAGGCCTGCGTCGACACTGTGTCGATGGTGAAGCCGCCGTTGTCTTCGGAAATGCCCTCCAGGGTGACGTCGCCGACCGACAGAGGGTCTTCGCCTCCGGACGTCATGGAGACACCTTCGAGGACCATTCTGGATGCGTTCCCGGAAATCCCCGTCCAGCTGAGTTCCATGCCCTGATTGGCAAGAAGGGCCTTCAGCCGCTGGGCAACCACCGTGGTATCCTGCGCATGGGCCGGTGTCAGCAGGGCAGTCAAGACAAGTGCGGAAAAGGCAAGGTTGGAGAAGGCAGGGCGGTAGAAGTTCATTTTGTGCTCCGGATGATGCCTGAAACTGGCGTGTCGCTGCCTCTCGCATGTCCCCTGAACAACTGGACCGGAAAAAGGCATCCACGCTAGAATGGTCGCAAAACGCAGAAAAAGGCAATCGGACACCTATGGCACGCAGTCCCAATCGTGCTGCCCCTTGCCGCGAATCGCCCTCTCGGTTAGTCCCGACCCATGGGAAAAAGCCTTGTGCCACCTGGAAATGGTGGCGACGATCACATTGAGCCGATCGACCTGAAGAAGGCGCTCGAAGAGCGCTATCTTGCCTATGCCCTGTCGACCATCATGCACCGCGCCTTGCCGGACGTGCGCGACGGGCTGAAGCCGGTGCATCGCCGCATCATGCATGCGATGCGGCTTCTGCGCCTCAATCCCGACCAGGGTTTCGCCAAATGTGCGCGAATCGTCGGCGAAGTGATGGGTAAGTTCCATCCGCATGGCGATCAGTCGATCTACGACGCCTTGGTGCGACTGGCGCAGGATTTTTCCATGCGCTACCCCCTGGTGGACGGCCAGGGTAATTTCGGCAACATCGACGGCGATAATGCCGCGGCCATGCGCTACACCGAAGCGCGCATGACCGACGTGGCGACGGAACTTCTCGCCGGAATCACCGAAGACGCGGTCGATTTCCGCCCGACCTACAACGAGGAGGACGAGGAGCCCGCGGTTTTGCCGGGTGCCTTCCCGAACCTTTTGGCCAACGGTTCTTCCGGGATTGCCGTTGGCATGGCGACCTCGATTCCGCCGCACAATGCCGCCGAGTTGCTGACGGCAGCGCTGTACCTCATTGATAATCCGCAGGCATCCGTAGCTGACCTGATGGCGAGGACGGATGGAGACGGGCTGGTGCAAGGGCCGGATTTTCCTACCGGCGGCATCGTCGTGGACAGCCGGGCCTCCATTCTCGAAGCCTATGAAACAGGGCGCGGCGGTTTTCGCGTCAGGGCAAAGTGGCACCAGGAAGATCAGGGCAGGGGAACCTGGGTTATCGTCGTCACGGAAATTCCCTACGGCGTGCAGAAGTCGCGGCTCATCGAAAAGATCGCCGAGCTTCTTTTGGCGCGCAAGCTGCCGCTTCTGGAGGACGTAAGGGACGAAAGCGCGGAGGATATCCGAATCGTCCTCGCGCCCAAGAGCCGGACTGTTGATCCTGGTCTGCTGATGGAATCGCTGTTCAAGCTGACTGAGTTGGAGAGCCGGTTCCCCCTCAACATGAACGTGCTTTCACGCGGCAAGGTACCGAACGTCCTCTCGCTGAAGGACGCGCTTAAGGAATGGCTCGACCACCGCCGCGACGTGCTGATCCGCCGCTCCAGACACCGTCTCGCAGAGATTGAGCGCCGACTTGAGGTTCTGGGCGGCTATCTCATCGCCTATCTGAACATTGACGAGGTGATCCGCATCATTCGCGAAGAGGATGAGCCGAAGCCGGTCATGATGGCGCGATGGGAACTGACCGATATCCAGGCCGAGGCCATTCTCAACATGCGGCTGCGCGCGCTGCGCAAGCTCGAAGAATTTGAGATACGCAAGGAGTTTGACGCGCTGTCGGAGGAGAAGAAGCAGATAGAGGCGCTGCTTGGCTCCGAGCCGAAACAGTGGGGGACGATCAAATGGGAGATCGGCGAATTGCGCAAAAAGTTCGGTCCCGAGACCGAACTGGGCAGGCGCCGCACCCAGTTTGCGGAGGCTCCGGAGCACGATTTGTCCGAGATTCACCAGGCAATGATCGAGCGGGAGCCGATTACTGTCATCGTCTCGGAAAAGGGATGGCTGCGCACGATGAAAGGCCATCTTTCCGATTACTCGACGCTGTCCTTCAAGGAAGGCGATGCACTCAAGCTTGCCTTCCACGCGCAGACAACGGACAAGATCCTGATCTTCACGACCGGCGGCAAGTTCCACACCATCGGCGCGGATCGGCTGCCCGGCGGGCGCGGTCATGGCGAGCCGATCCGCATAATCGTGGACATGGAAAACGATCAGGACATCGTCACGGCATTCGTTCACGACCCCGAACGCAAGCTGTTGCTGGTTTCCTACCAGGGCAATGGCTTTGTCGTGCCGGAGGCGGAGGTCGTCGCCAATACCCGCAAGGGCAAGCAGGTGATGAATGTCAAGGCGCCGGACGAGGCCAAAGCCTGCGTGCCCGTAAATGGCGATCACGCGGCCATAGTGGGAGAAAATCGCAAGCTGCTCGTCTTCCCGCTTTCCGAAGTGCCGGAAATGTCGCGCGGCAAGGGAGTCCGGCTGCAGAAGTATAAGGATGGCGGGGTGCTCGACGTAAAGACATTCGCCATGGCCGATGGCCTCTCCTGGCAGGATTCGGCCGAGCGCACCTTTACCCGCAGCCAGGCGGAACTCCTGGAATGGATTGGCAGTCGAGCAGGCGCTGGCCGCATGGTGCCGAAGGGGTTCCCGAAGACTGGCAGGTTCAGTTGAGGTGGCGGTCGAGGTCCGGCGATAAGTTCCGGGCCTGACGGCGGCACGGGCGCGTTTCAATCGTGTCGGGGAGGTGCGCTAGCCCAGGGCAGCGCTCTGGGAGCCGGACAGGGCGGATCGCTGGTAGCGATATTCTAAGGCTATGCCGCCCCAGATCAAACCCATCAGCATGTACATGTGGCGCCAATGATCGGTGTCTATCACGCTTCCCAGGGCGATGTGGCCGAGATAGACGACGTAGGCGCAAAGCACATAAGGCTGCCAGGGCCTTTCGCGCAGCAATAGGCGAAAGCCGGCCGCCACGGTCCATATGGTCAATGTCAGGTAGCTGACGAAGCCGATCCAGCCATAGTCCATCAGCGCCTTTAGCCAGATGTTGTGCGTGTCTTCGCCGTAGGTCTGGCCGAAGACCAGCGGTCCGATGCCGAGGGGCTTTTCCAGCGCCAGCAGGAAGCCGATGCCATAGCGGGCGAAACGGCCGAGCCTTGCAGAGTCGTAGTCCTGAGCCAGTCTGGCGCGGCTGGCCAGCATGTCGGCGACGCCGGGAATCTGAAGAACCACGAGAATGGCAGCTACCAGCAACACCAGGGCAGCGATCGTCATGACGGTAATGCGCAGCCGGAACAGGCTGCTTCGGCTGCGCAGGAACAGCGCGCCGGTCAGCAGGATCGTTGCGAGGCAGAAAAGACCCCAGGCGCCACGCGAGAAGGAAAGGAAGATGCCGCCGACGATGATGAGCAGCGGTACGGCGACCAGCGGCATGCGCGACACCGGCCCGGTGAGCAGAACATATAGCAGGTAGATGCCTGGCAGCGCCAGGAACGGACCGAACACGTTGGGGTCTTCGAACACCCCTGCCGCACGACCATATTTTGTGAAGATTTCCGTTCCCGGCAAAAGGCTGAAGTAGCCGATGATGCCGGCCAGCGAGGTCAGCACCGCCGAAGCCACATAGGCGGTGAAGATCAGCCGGTAGAGCGCCGGCCGCGCTTCGGTTACGGCGGCGAAAAAGACGGCAGTGAAGGCGAGGAACAAGGACACGGCCAGATAGAGCGGCGTGTCCATGAGATCGTCCATCTGCGTCATGGCGATCATGCCGCCGATGTTGAACATTACCAGCAGTACAAGCAGGGGCGACGTTGCGCGCGAAATCCTGAGGCCGAACAGCGCCCAGATCGCGATCAGTCCCGTCATGTAGAGTTCATAGGGTGCCGGCTCGTTGATGACGAAGCCGGACAGGAAGACGCCAATGAATATCGCGGCCGAGGTGATCAGGTCGATCAGCTTGGCGTTGACGGCTGCCGGGGAGATGTCATGCGGGATGGCGCTCAATAGGCGTTTTCCGTGTTGAGCAGCCGAAATGGCGTCAGGATCAGGATCTTCAGGTCAAAGAGGATCGACCAGTTCTCGATATAGTAGAGGTCGTACTCTGTCCGCCTGCGGATCTTCTCCTGGGTATCCATCTCGCCGCGCCAGCCATTGATCTGCGCCCAGCCAGTGACGCCGGGCTTGACCTTGTGACGGGCGAAATAACCGTCGACCACTTCGTTGTAGAGCAGGTTGTGAGACTGGGCCGCAACGGCGTGAGGCCGGGGACCGACCAGCGACAGGGAGCCGAACAGGGCGTTGAAGAATTGCGGCAGCTCGTCGATCGACGTCTTGCGAATGAAGCGGCCCACGCGGGTGACGCGCGGATCGTTCTTCGTTACCGGATTTCTGGCCGTCGGGTCGCACTGGTCCACATACATGGAGCGGAACTTGTAGACCTCGATCACCTCATTGTTGAACCCATGGCGCTTCTGCTTGAACAGGACGGGCCCCTTCGAGTCGAGCTTGATGGCGATGGCAGTCGCCACCATGATCGGCGAAAAGATGATGATGCCCAGAAGCGAAAAGACGATGTCGAAAGCGCGCTTGGCCACCGAATCCCAATCGTTGATCGGCTTGTCGAAGACGTCGAGCATCGGGACTGAGCCGATATAGGAATAAGCGCGCGGCCGGAACTGGAGCGCGCTGGAGTGCGCCGAGAGACGAATATCCACCGGCAGAACCCATAGTTTCTTCAGCAATTGAAGCACGCGCTTTTCAGCCGTGATCGGTAGCGAGACGATAAGCATGTCGATGCGCGCTATGCGGGCGAATTCGATGAGTTCGGAGACAGTTCCGAGCTTGGGGTAGCCGGCCACGATGGGCGGGGAGCGGCGGTCGTCCCGGTCATCGAAGATGCCGCAGATGCGGATGTCATTGTAAGGCTGCTTTTCAATGGCGCGGATCAGGGTCTCCGCAGCCTTTCCTCCTCCGACGATGACGGCGCGCCGCTCCATTCGGCCGTCGCGCGCCCAGCGGCGGATAAGCCGCGAAAGAGCCAGCCGAAGTCCGAATATCATGAGTAAGCCGACCCCGAACCAAGCCGCGAAGAGGGCGCGGGAATAGGTTGCTGAAATCTTCAGAAAGAAAGCGGCGAGCGCCATCAGAGCGAAGGTGCCGGACCAGACAAGCAATATCCGGCCGGCATTCTTCATGGGCTGCATGAGGGCAGCGAGCTGGTACTGGTCGCAAACCTCGAGAAGCAAGACGGCGAGCACGGACGCGGCCGCAATGGCCGCGGCATAAGCCCAGGGCAGATGCTCGAAGAAGCCCAGATACCAGCAATAGATCGCAAGGCCGGACAGGAAAAGCAGGCCGCACTCCACGAGCCTCAGCACGCCGCTGACCAGGACCGGAGACATGGTGTCCTTCCGGTATTGCGCGGCCACCCGACGAGCCACCTCGTTGATGCCGGACGACGCCTTGTCATCCGCCGGCATCTCAAACTTGCGTACGGACGCTGCAGAAAAGCGATGGGCTGGGTCGATCTCGTTCATGGGAGCTCACAATGCTTCTTGTGCATAGCAAAGGAGAGCTAAGAAAGGCTTGAAAATGCCCGTAGATTTGAAACGGCCGCGGCGGCTATTTCGCCAGCGCGGCGAAATAGGCCTTTTCGATTTCGGCGGCCATGACGTCTGCGCCGAAGCGTGCCCTCAGCGTGGCTGCCTTCGGCATCATCTGCCTGTAGGCGGGCAGGTCCGAAAGCGCGAAGCTCATCTTTTCGCCGACCGCTTCCGGGCTGGGTTCGACAAGTGCGGGCGAGTCGATGCCGAAAATCTCGGGAATGCCGCCAACGGCGCTTGCGATCAGGGGCTTGCCGGCGGCAAGCGTTTCCAGCACGATGTAGGGCATGGCCTCGGCCCGCGAGGGAACAACAACCAGCCGGGCCAGCTCGAATGCCGCCCGTGCAGGCATTGGTGGCCTGAACCGGACACGGTCGGCAAGTCCCATTGTTTCGACCTGGGCCCTGTAGCGCGGCAGGTGCTCGCCATCTCCCACCATGACGGCGCTTAGCCGGCGGTTGAGTGCTGCTTCTGCGCGGGCGAACGCTTCGATGAAAATGTCCGGCCCCTTCAGATCGCGCATCATGCCGATGTAGAGCAGGTCGGCAGCATCGGACCTGTCAGGTACAGGTTCGAATTCAGCCGCGCGCAATCCGTTATAGACCAGAATGTTCGGGATCGGCGGCTCTCCGACCTTCCGGCGATACGCACGGCGTTCGTAGTCCGAAACGAACATTAGGCAATCGGTGAAGCGTGCCATCGAACGCTCCAAGGCAAAGAACACCTTGCCCGTCAGCGTGTTCTCGTCATAGTGCAGGCTGCCGCCATGCGGTGAATAGAGGCGGGCAACGCGAGACCTTGAAACCCGCAACAGTGAGCCGAACAGACGGGCATAGGTGCCTCCCTTGGCTCCATGGCCATGGATGACGTCCGGCTGCAATTCCTTGATTATCCTGTAAGTGCGCCAGGCCGAGACAAGATCGCCCGGTCCGATATGCCGCTGCATCGGCGTACGCTCAATGCCGAGAGCAAGCTGTGGGCGTATTGCGTCGAAAAGCCTTTCCTCGAAGTCCCCGCCGGTGGTCGAATCGCACACGATACCGACCGAGTGACCGGCAGCGACCTGTGCATCCGTCAAGTCGCGCACGTGGCGAAATATTCCGCCTACCGGCGATCTGAAGCAGTGCACGATTCTGAGCTGCCCGACCACGGTTTCAGAAAAGGCGTTCACGCACGTATACGGTGTCGCCCGGCATCAGCGGGTCCGATGTCCGAACCCGGCCCGTCATTACCTTGCCGTTGATGTCCCGCGTGACGTCGACGCTCTCCTGGTTCGCCCGTGGAGAGAACCCACCGGCGATGGCCACTGCCTTCTGGACGGTCAGCCCAGGCACGTAGGAGTACTGGCCTGCTGCGCCAACTTCGCCCATGACGAAGATCGGCCGATAGCGGTCGATCTCTACTGAAACATCGGGCTCGCGCAGATAGCCCTGGCGCAACTTGGCGGCAATGGCGGCTTCGAGTTGCTGGGTCGTGTGGCCGCGCGCAGGGACCGCGCCAACAAGCGGGAAGGAGATGTAGCCGGACTGGTCAACGCTGTAGGTGTTGGTCAGCCCGTCCTGTTCAAACACCGTGACACGCACGCGATCCCCGGCGCCAAGGCGATATGGCTCGTCCAGGACCTTGTGAAAGGCAGGAGGAACCGGACGATAGCTGGAGCAACCGGCGGCGAAGGCGGCGGCAAGAAAGATGCTGGAAAGCAGGGCGGTTCGTCTTTTCACCAGGCACATACCTTCGGCTCTCTGCATCCGCAGGTGGAGGTTCGGCATCCGTTATTGGTCCGTTAGGGTTAATGCCCGGTAAAGGTTACCGTCGTCAGCGGCTCTGCGGCCGGTGTTTGCATCTCCAGGAGACAAACCGCTTTAACCCGCAGGTTACCATAGTTGTTTACGGTGCAGCCCGGCCCATCTGGGAGCAGGTTGCATGACACCGGTGCAAAACTCGGCGGATCTCGACGTAGACCTGAGGCATCTCTTCGCCAGCCTCGCGAGAAATTGGCTGCGCATTCTTCTGGTCGCGCTTGTCGTCACGGGTGTGGCGCTGATGCTGGCCTGGGCAGCGACACCGAAATACAAGGCCGAGACGCGGCTTATCATCGAGACGCGAGAATCGGTGTTTACCCGCCCCAGTACCGCCCCGGACGCCGATCGCCCCATACTCGACGAGGAGGGCGTGACCAGTCAGGTCGAAGTGATCTCGTCGACGGATATACTGAAGGAAGTGGCGGACAAGCTTGACCTGGCGAAGCTGCCTGAGTTCGACGAGGCGCTGGACATGTCGCCCGTGTCGCAGCTCCTGGTGATTGCGGGCTTGAGGAGCGATCCCAACGAGGTGCCCGTCGAGGAGCGCGTTCTCAAGGCCATGCGGGAGAAGCTCTCCGTGTACCGTGTCGAGAAGTCCCGGGTCATCGTCATCGAATTCTCCTCGGAGGATCCGCGTCTTGCCGCCGAAATACCCAATGCGATTGCCGATGCCTATATCG
>SMEH01000345.1_pt1 | contig 14402 bp, 9 predicted proteins | sample 2456361 | NCBI WGS metagenome assembly SMEH01 (sample SAMN10132587, study PRJNA489261) | soil metagenome | isolation source: day1 control-loamy sand soil ammended | place: USA | reverse complement strand
GAATTAGGAATTACGGAGTTATTAACACATTTTCATCAAGCCGAGTTAGAGGAACAACTTGTATCAGAAGATGGTAAAACAATATTAGTATCGGTTACAGCTGATTGGAAAAACCGAACTGCGAAGGAACTAAGCGACGCCTTTTATGAAGCCATTGATAATATTCATTTAGAACATTATTATACCGGTGCTGAACTAATCTCGGAAGATGTCATTGTTGCGGCTGAAGAAGGTGTTAAGAAAACAGAAGCGATTACGATCGTGTTTATTTTAGTCGTATTAATTGCTGTTTTCCGTTCTGTAGTGACACCTTTTATACCTTTGCTTACCGTTGGGATTAGTTATTTAGTATCCCAATCTATCGTGGCGTTTCTAGTTGATACCATTAATTTTCCATTATCGAATTTCACACAAATCTTTTTAGTAGCGGTATTGTTTGGAATTGGTACGGATTATTCCATTTTACTCATGAATCGATATAAAGAGGAGTTAACCCAGCAAGAAACCATTTCAGAAGCGATTATTGAAACTTTTCGTCATGCAGGAAAAACCGTGTTTTATAGCGGGATCGCTGTATTTATCGGTTTTGCTGTGATTGGACTTTCTCAATTCTCTTTATATCAATCGGCCGTTGCCGTTGCCGTTGGTATCGCCGTGTTAATGTTAGCCTTATTTACTATTGTTCCGTTTTTTATGTCTATACTCGGAAATTATTTATTCTGGCCATCGAATAATACACTTGGTCATAAACCTAGTAGACTATGGAATATGGCAGGAAACTTCTCCTTTGCCAGACCCATACTCTCACTTATTATCGTAGCTATGATTACAGTACCATTCATGATCACGTACAATGGGAACTTGTCCTATGACTCAATGAATGAAATTGGTGATCGCTATAATACCGTGAAGGGATATAACATTATTGAAGAAAGTTTCACCCCTGGAGAAGCGATGCCAACAACAATTGTCATGAAAAATGATGAAGCAATGGACGAAAGTGAATATTTAACCCTGATCGAAGTAGTTAGTCAAGAATTGGAAAAAGTAGATGGTGTAGATAAAGTTCGTTCACTGACGAGACCAACTGGAGAAAAATTAGAAGATTTACAAGTTGCTAAACAAGTAGAAACATTGAAAGATGGAATTAATGAGGGAAATGAAGGAATCAAGCAAATTCGTGATGGTTTAGATGAGGCAAGCAAACAAATATCAGATTCAGCCCCTAAATTAACGGAAGCTACTGATGGTATTCAGGCCTTAATTGATGGAACGTCCGAACTTCAATCTGGGTTGACGGAATTGCAGACGGGCTTACAGCAAATTGCGGATGGTGTACGCTCTGGAGCAATTGGCGCTGGTGAAGCAAAATCAGGTGTTGAAGAAATTAAGAAAAATGCAGAGACACTCCTTTCTGGTTATAAGCAATTAGCAGATGGTTATGTTGAATTAGAAACCAACTTAGCAAAAATCCACTCTGGTTATGAAGAAATTGGGAATGAGCTAAATAAATTAAATGAACAGATTGGTGCATTACAAGATGCATTTAACTATGTAGGTGCCTATTTAAATGGTCAGCCGATAAGTGAACAACAACAAATGGCGGTGACCAGTTTTGGTTATATTGAGCAGTTTTATAATCAATTAAAAGAAGGTTTACCTACTCTACAAGATTCATATAGCCAATTGACAAGTGGGTTAAATAATGTTCTTGGTGGCCTAAGTTATGCTAATGAACAGTTCGCAACAGCTAATGCTGGTTATGAACAATTAGTAGGTGCTTTCCAACAATTGATCGATGGTTTAGATCAATTACAAACTGGTCTTGAACAAGCAGCCGATGGTCAAAATGAAATTATAAGCCAATTGCCTAATGTTTCTAATGGGCTTAGCTCAGTAAACAAGGGGCAGGAACAATTACTTGAAGGATTTAGTTCTATTGATGACCAACTCGGTCAATTAACGGATGGCCTAGATCAAGGTGTCGATGGTTTAACACAAGTATATGACGGATTTACCGAAGCTGAGAGTTATTTGGAAGGACTTGCGAAAAATGAGGATTCAGCAGGTATCTATATTCCAGAAGAAATCTTCGAAATGGAAGAATTTGAACAAGTCCTAGATACGTACTTATCACCAGATAAGAAAATTACAACACTAGATGTGTTATTGGATGAAAATCCATATTCCATGGACGCGATAGCGAATATTGATGAATTAGGAGAAGCGGTTGAACGGGCCGTTCACGATACAAAATTGGAAAATGCTCATGTTGAAGTGGCTGGTGTAACCAGCATGCACAATGATTTATCAACTATTTCGGATCAAGACTTTTCTCGAACAGTGATATTAATGTTAATCGGTATTGGTCTTGTGTTGATTATACTGTTCAAATCACTCATAATGCCGCTTTATTTAATTGCATCGTTAGCGATTACGTATTTTACAACAATGGGCTTTACTGAATTTGTTTTCGTAAACTTGTTAGGATATGAAGGATTAAACTGGGCTGTACCATTCTTCTCCTTCGTCATTTTAATGGCACTTGGTGTGGATTACAGTATATTCTTAATGGGAAGATTTAATGAGTATCGTGGTGAATCGGTTGATAAAGCAATGATTGTAGCCATGAGTAAAATGGGTACAGTTATCATCTCAGCTGTTATTATCCTTGGTGGAACCTTTGCAGCGATGATGCCGAGTGGCGTACTATCGTTATTACAAATTGCAACCATTGTGATTACTGGTCTTGTTCTCTATTCCGTCGTTATGTTACCATTGTTTATCCCTGTAATGGTAAAAATCTTTGGAAAAGCCAATTGGTGGCCATTTATCGAACAGAATAAAGAATAGATGATTGCTGAATGTCTGTACCGTATTTTCATCCTAGATTTGCTCTAGTGAAAAAATGAATACGGTCAGACATTTTTTTGTAATTCACAATATTATTCAACTTACCCACATATTGTGAATAACTTAATCCACAAATCCACAATGCAATGTATAAATAATTGTCTTAATTTCCACTTACAACTTTGGGAATATCCACAAGTATATGATATTCATCCACAAAAATTGTGGAAAAGTAAAGCGTTTTCTTTAAAATATCCCCAATATTATCCATTTACTGATTATTTTTTATTTAAATTTTTCGTATTAGTAAGCATGAATAAATACAAATGTGGATAAATTGTGATAAAATATTTATAATATTAATTCAATTGAGGTGATTCAATTGATAACGAAAGTGGTTGCTGCGCTCATCTTACCAGGATTATTAGTGATATTGTTTTCAAGGGTTACATATAACTATATAGTAGGACTTCTTTTAACGTTAGCATTAATTATTGCTTCGGCCTATAAAGGTTATACAGAAGGTTTGTTTGTTGTAATTGCCGATGCGGCATCGTTAACGATCGGTTTATGGTATTCAAAACAGATGATTGAAAAATATCATTTTGAGAACAAAAGTGCTTAGATTGTAAACGCCTAACGATTACCAAAGGGCGTTTTTTGTTTTGGTGAAATTCATTTTCTAGTTATTTTGTCTTATAAAATCGAATATTCGTTCGCATAATAGTAGTATTTTTAAATATAGTTTGTTACAATATAACCATCGAATAGCTGTTTCGGTAAAATTTGAAAATGAGGATGATTCGGATGCAAAAGTTGGATAAAAAATTCGAGTTAGTGTCAGACTATACGCCTCAAGGTGATCAGCCTGAAGCAATCAGGCAATTAGTTGAAGGGATTAAAAGCGGAAAAAAACATCAAACATTACTCGGTGCAACAGGTACAGGAAAAACATTTACGATTTCAAATGTTATTAAAGAAGTAAACAAACCGACTTTAGTTATTGCTCACAACAAAACATTAGCAGGTCAACTGTATAGTGAATTTAAGGAATTTTTTCCAAATAATGCTGTCGAGTATTTCGTTTCTTATTACGACTATTATCAACCTGAAGCCTATGTCCCACAAACAGATACATATATTGAAAAAGATGCGAGTATTAATGACGAAATCGATAAATTAAGGCATTCAGCGACATCTGCCTTATTTGAACGAAACGATGTTATTATTATCGCTAGTGTGTCTTGTATTTACGGCTTAGGTTCACCTGAAGAATATCGAGAATTAGTACTTTCTCTCCGTGTAGGGATGGAAATTGATCGCAATGCATTGCTTCGAAAATTAGTTGATATTCAATATGAACGAAACGATATTGACTTTCACCGAGGAACGTTCCGTGTTCGAGGCGATGTTGTGGAAATTTTCCCTGCTTCCCGGGATGAGCATTGTCTACGAGTAGAATTTTTCGGCGATGAAATCGACCGAATTCGTGAAGTGGATGCGTTGACTGGGGAAATTTTAGGAGACCGCGAGCATGTTGCCATTTATCCTGCTTCTCACTATGTAACAAGGGAAGAAATTATGAAAAAGGCGATTGCGAATATTGAACAGGAATTGGAAGAACGTTTACAAGAACTACGTGACGAGGGGAAACTGTTAGAGGCTCAACGTTTGGAACAACGAACAAAGTATGATTTAGAAATGATGAGGGAGATGGGCTTTTGCTCAGGTATTGAAAACTATTCACGTCATTTAGCGTTAAGACCGCCAGGGGCAACACCGTATACATTACTCGATTATTTTCCAGATGATTTTCTCATAGTCGTAGATGAATCTCATGTGACAATACCGCAAATTCGAGGGATGTATAACGGGGATCAAGCCCGGAAAAAAGTGTTAGTAGATCATGGTTTCCGCCTACCATCTGCATTGGATAACCGTCCACTTAAATTTGAAGAGTTTGAAGAGCGGATTAACCAAATTGTATATGTTTCAGCTACACCGGGTCCTTATGAGTTGGAACACTGCCCGACAATGGTTGAACAAATTATTCGTCCTACAGGACTTCTTGACCCAATCATTGACGTGCGTCCTATAAAAGGTCAAATTGATGATTTAATGAACGAAATCCAAGATCGGATTGAAAAAGATGAGCGGGTATTGGTAACGACGTTAACAAAACGGATGGCGGAAGATTTAACAGATTATTTAAAAGACGCCGGAATTAAAGTTCAATATTTGCATTCGGAAATCAAGACGTTAGAACGGATGGAAATCATTCGGGATCTTCGACTTGGTAAGTTCGACGTCCTCGTTGGAATTAATTTACTTCGTGAAGGCCTGGATATTCCAGAAGTTTCACTTGTTGCCATTTTAGATGCCGATAAAGAAGGATTTTTACGATCCGAACGTTCGCTTATTCAAACCATTGGGCGTGCTGCGAGAAATGCGAATGGTCGTGTTATTATGTATGCTGATAATATTACTGATTCGATGGAAAAAGCGATCAGTGAGACAAGACGTCGTAGGGAAATTCAAGTGAAGTATAATGAAGAACACGGCATCACACCGAAGACGATTAAAAAAGCTGTTCATGATGTTATTAAGGCAACCATTGCTGCTGAAGAACAAGAAGAATATACGATTGCTGATAAATATGGCAAGATGTCGAAGAAAGAGCGTGAAAAAGTAATTGCCAAACTGGAACAAGAAATGAAAGAGGCAGCGAAAGCTCTAGACTTTGAAAAGGCTGCAGAATTACGGGATATTGTGTTTGAGCTTAAGGCAGAAGAAGGTGAATAAAATGAAAAGTGAGATCAGTATTAAAGGGGCACGGACAAACAATTTAAAAAATATTGATATTAACATACCGCGTGATCAATTAGTCGTACTAACAGGGTTATCTGGATCTGGTAAATCTTCACTTGCCTTTGATACGATTTATGCAGAAGGTCAACGTCGTTATGTTGAGTCCTTATCATCCTATGCAAGGCAGTTCCTTGGGCAAATGGATAAACCGGATGTCGATTCCATTGAAGGGTTGTCTCCAGCAATTTCTATTGATCAAAAAACAACGAGCCGCAACCCTCGTTCTACGGTTGGGACAGTTACTGAAATCCATGATTATTTACGATTACTTTATGCACGGATTGGTCGTCCAATTTGTCCGAATCACGGCATTGAAATCTCGTCACAGACGGTGCAACAGATGGTCGATCGTATTATGGAATATCCAGACCGGACGAGAATTCAAGTATTGGCACCAATTGTTTCCGGTAAAAAAGGCGCCCATGTAAAAGTATTGGAGCAAATTAAAAAAGAAGGATTTGTCAGACTCCGAGTAGACGGAGAAATGATGGAAGTTACAGACGAAATCGAGTTGGATAAAAATAAAAAACATTCCATTGACGTTGTTGTCGACCGTATTATCGTGAAGGATGGAGTTGAGACGCGCCTAACCGATTCTCTAGAAACAGCGTTAAAACTAGGACACGGTCGAGTATTAGTTGATATCATTGGTAAAGAAGAATTGTTATTCAGTGAACTACATTCTTGTCCGTTATGTGGATTTTCGATTGGGGAATTAGAACCGCGCATGTTTTCCTTCAATAGTCCGTTCGGTGCATGTCCAGATTGTGACGGAATCGGTTGGAAAATGGAAGTCGATATTGACTTAGTGATTCCCGATTGGAATATGACATTACGTGAAGGGGCTATTGTACCTTGGAAAGGAACGTCTTCGAATTATTATCCAAAACTTTTAGAATCGGTGTGCAATCATTATGGCATCGATATGGATATCCCTGTAAAAGATATTCCAAAAAATCAAATGGATAAAATTTTGTACGGTTCTAATGGAGAATTAATTCATTTCCATTATGAAAACGACCGAGGTATGATTCGGGATACATTTATTAAATTCGAAGGTGTTGTGCATAATATTGAACGCCGTCATCGCGAGTCTGGTTCTGATCTAATTAAAGAAACAATGGAAAAGTTCATGTCCCATAATTATTGCCAAACATGTAAAGGGTATCGCTTATCAAAAGAAGCATTGTCGGTCAAAATAAACGGTCGCCATATCGGGGAAATTTCTGACTTAACGATTAAAGAGGCGTTGGAGGAAATTGATAAACTTGAATTGACAGAAATGGAACAAGACATTGCTCGGCTGATTTTAAAAGAAATTAAAGCTCGTTTAGGCTTTTTAGTCAATGTCGGCCTTGATTACTTAACACTTAGCCGTCAAGCCGGAACGTTATCAGGTGGTGAAGCGCAGCGAATTCGCTTAGCTACACAAATTGGTTCCCAATTGACGGGTGTGTTATATATTTTAGACGAGCCTTCGATTGGTCTTCATCAACGAGATAATGATAAATTGATCGCAACGATGAAACATATGCGTGATATTGGGAATACATTAATTGTTGTTGAACATGATGAAGATACAATGTTAGAGGCTGATTATCTTGTTGATGTTGGTCCAGGTGCAGGTATACATGGTGGACAAATTGTTGCTGCCGGAACACCTGAAGAAGTCATGAAAAATGAAAACTCTCTAACCGGTCAGTATTTATCTGGTAAAAAGTTCATTCCTTTGCCAAAAGAACGGAGAAAGGGAAATGGAAGTTTTATCGAAATAAAAGGCGCTAAGGAAAATAATTTAAAAAACATTAACGTCAAGTTTCCATTAGGTACATTTACTGTTGTAACAGGTGTATCCGGTTCAGGAAAGAGTACACTAATTAATGAGATTCTATATAAAACATTAGCTCAAAAACTGAATCGCGCCCATGATCGTCCTGGTAAGCATAAGGAAATGATTGGAATTGAAAATATTGAACGGGTCATTGATATTGATCAATCACCAATAGGTCGAACCCCACGGTCCAATCCTGCAACATATACCGGTGTTTTTGACGATATTCGAGATCTGTTTGCATCCACGAATGAAGCGAAAATACGTGGATATAACAAAGGTCGTTTCAGCTTTAACGTAAAAGGTGGACGTTGTGAAGCTTGTAAAGGTGACGGGATTATTAAAATTGAAATGCATTTCTTACCGGACGTTTATGTCCCATGTGATGTTTGTCACGGGAAACGTTATAATCGAGAAACGTTGGATGTGAAATATAAAGGCAAAAATATTTCCGATATTCTCGATATGACGGTAGAAGAAGCAATGGAGTTTTTTGAAAATATACCGAAAATATACCGCAAAATTAAAACGATCTATGATGTTGGCTTAGGCTACATGAAACTGGGGCAATCAGCAACAACTTTATCAGGCGGTGAGGCACAACGGGTTAAACTTGCATCCGAATTGTATCGTCGTTCGACTGGTCGTAATATGTATATTTTAGATGAACCGACTACCGGTCTACATGCCCATGATATTGCTAGATTGCTCGATGTTTTACAACGATTAGTTGAACAAGGTGATACAGTCGTTGTGATTGAACATAATTTAGATGTCATTAAACAAGCCGATTATATCATTGACCTTGGCCCGGAAGGCGGGGATGGCGGTGGCACAATCGTTGCGAAAGGTACCCCTGAACAAGTAGCTAAAAACGAAAAATCATATACAGGTTATTATTTGAAGCGGATTCTTGAAAGAGATCAAAAGCGGATGGCGAAGTTGATTCATGAAAAAACAGAACTGCCAGTATCTACGAAATAAAATTTTTTAACCGTTTATAAGAGAGATAAACGCATAGTATATCGTTCTCTTATGAACGGTTTTCTTTTATCAATCCATCCAACTAGGAAAAATTTTACACGAACATAGTGAAACTTTTATATATGGCCCTTCGTATAAAAAAATACGAATACGATATTTATATATTTAAGATGAGAAAGGACTGGTGGCTGGTGAAAGAAGAACGGAAAAAGATTTTAGAAATGGTCAAATCGGGATTACTTTCCATTGATGAAGCAGAGAAATTATTAGAAGAGCTCAACCAAGTTGAAGAGAAAAAACAAATGAAAGAAGAGGCTAGTAAAGAAGCAGAGAAACTTTCAACAATTATTGAAGCTGAATCAGAAAAGGAAGATCAATACGAAAAAAAACATTACGATTATAAAGTAAAGCAAGAAAAAACATTGAAGGACCGTGTTTTTGACTTTTTTGAGACCGCAATGGAAAAAGTAAAAGAACTAGATCTTGATTTTACAAAGTCTGTAAATATCTCCCATGTTTTCCAACAAAATAATAACGATTTTCAAAAGGTTCAAATTGATATCCCGAATGGTTCGGTACATTTAGAAGCTTGGGATCATACGGATGTACGTGTAGAATGTGATGCGAAGATTTTCCGTACTGATCAAGTTGATGAGGGAAAAGAACGATTTATGAAAGATGTTGACTTTACGATTGTTGATGAAACTCTAACTTTTGTCTCCTTTGATAAAATTAATAAAGTCGAAGTTAAAGTTTATGTACCGCAAAAAGATTTTGATAAAGTTTATGTTAAATTATTTAACGGATCTATTACGACTCGAAACTTAAGTGCGAGGAAGATTAGCCTTCAATCTACAAACGGTCAAATTCGCTTATCAAATGCTTCCGGAGAAAAGGCGAAACTTGAAACAACAAATGGCGCGATTACCCTGTCAGAGATTGCCTTTGACAAAGTTGATGTTGAAACGGTTAACGGTAAAGTAAACGTTGACGGTAAATTTAAAAAAGCAGAAGCAGAAACGATTGGAGGCTCCATTACAGCTTATGTACGTGAACCACAGCCAGAGTCTGTACGCTTATCAAGTGCCACCGGTGCTATTTATGTGAATGTACAAGAACATCTAGCTGTAAGTGGGGAAGTAAAATCTAATTTAGGAAATGTGTATGTGAATTTAGAAAATATATATAAAATGAAGGAAGAAAAGGAAGTGATTCAAAAGATTATTCGTTTTGATACGACATCGGAGTTAACCAATAAAACTTATATTTTTGCCGATGCTAAAACAGGATCTGTCTATGTGAAGCCGTTATAATATAGCGGCTTTTTTATTTTGTCGCTTTTGAATTTTTAATGTTCGTCGGATGATATGATCGGTAAAAATCGAAATTTTGATTATGTGTCATATAAATTTGTTGAGCTGGGTTAAATTGAATTCTTTGGTTTCATGAAGAAAGATGGTAGAATTAAAAAAGACCTAAAAAATGATTACCCGATGTAAGTGAGGGAAGTACACTATGTCAAAAGTAACAATTAAAGACATACTTAAAAAGTTCAATTTAGAGTTAATAAGTGGTGAAGATGGGATTGATCGGCCAGTCACGACAAGTGACATTTCGAGACCTGGCTTGGAGATGGCTGGTTTTTTTGATTATTATCCAGAAGAAAGAATACAATTGTTAGGAATGACAGAGCTTACTTTTTTATCAAAATTAAATGAAGAAGATCGAAAATACCGACTACAACGACTTTGTACAGATATCACACCAGGTATTATTATTACAAGAAATTTGGATGTTCCGGAAGAATTAATTGAGGCTTCTGAACGTGAATCTGTACCTGTTATGCGGACGAAAATGAAAACGACGAGAATGGTTAGTCATCTGACAAATTTTCTTGAATTACGTTTAGCACCTACCGTTGCAGTTCATGGAGTCCTTGTCGATGTATATGGTGTCGGGGTGTTAATCACTGGACAAAGTGGTGTTGGGAAGAGTGAAACAGCGTTGGAATTAGTAAAACGTGGTCATCGACTAGTTGCAGATGATTGTGTCGAAATACGGCAAGAAGATCAGGATACCCTTGTCGGAAATTCCCCTGCCTTAATTGAACATTTATTAGAAATTCGTGGATTAGGGATTATTAATGTGATGACTTTATTTGGTGCAGGAGCTGTTCGTTCCTATAAACGAATTACAATGTGTGTTAATTTAGAAATCTGGGATCAAAAGAAACAATATGATCGTCTTGGTTTAGACGAAGATAAAATGAAGATCTTTGATGTAGAAATTCCAAAGTATACGATACCTGTCCGTCCAGGTCGAAACTTAGCGGTTATCATAGAAGTGGCAGCTATGAATTATCGGTTGAAACGAATGGGTGTGAACACGGCAAAAGAGTTTACAGCAAGACTGGAGGAAACCATTCGGGAACGAGAAGATGATTAAGGTACAAATAGCAGAGACTAGTGTGAATGGTAGGACAAGTTTCTGCTATTTTTATAATTCATGGAACATATCTTTGAAATTTGGTTAATGATGTTATACATGTTAATATTCTGAATTGAATTTGTTCGGAATATTCTTTTTTAAAAAACAGTTTTATTTGCTACAATGAATTTGTTCATTTTTTATATAAGGAGGCAAAGAAAAGGATGTTATATAATATTACGCCTTTAGATCGAGTTGCCTTTGAAATAGGTGGTTACCCTATTTATTGGTACGGGATTATTATTGCGTTTGGGATTGTGGTAGCCTACATATTAGGAACAAGAGAAGGTAGAAGAAGAGGGCTACCTGATGATACATTTGCAGATTTATTAATTTTTGCTATTCCAATTTCAATTATATGTGCAAGAATTTATTACGTTATGTTTGAATGGGATTATTATTCGCAAAATCCGATTAAAATTATTGCAATTAATGAAGGTGGAATTGCCATTCATGGTGCTTTAATTGGAGCGGTGTTAACAGCAATTATATTTTGTCGAGTGAAAAAAATTTCCTTTTGGAAAGTTGCGGATATTGCTGCGCCAAGTATTATAATTGCACAGGCAATTGGTCGTTGGGGAAACTTTATGAACCAAGAAGCCCATGGTGGTGCGGTTACACGTGAATTTTTAGAAGGCCTACATTTACCAGATTTTATTATTAATCAAATGTACATTCATGGTCAGTATTATCATCCGACTTTCTTGTATGAGTCACTTTGGAATGTTGCTGGTTTCATCTTTTTAATTTTACTTAGAAAAACAGTAGTAAGACAAGGTGAAGTTTTCTTATCGTATGCAATTTGGTATTCGCTAGGACGTTTCTGGATTGAAGGATTGCGCACAGACAGCTTATATCTATGGAGTACTGATATTCGCATTGCTCAATTAGTTTCGATTCTTACAATTATTGTAGCGATTGTTTTAATGATTTATCGCAGGAAAAAAGTGAAGGACTTGCCGCTATATAATGAGGCGTAGCTGGAAAAGCTTGAAAATACGTCCTCGTTGACAAATGTACCGAAAGGTCTCATATACTAGTTCGCGGACAAAACGAGATGAAAAAGACCAGGAAATGTCTCCGGGAATGACTTTCGCAGATAAAAGAAGTTGAAAAAGAACAAGAAATGTCGAAACAGGCATTCATTAACCTATAACAAGAAAGGACCAAAAAAATGCAAAGAAAAATAGACACGGTACTATTCGATTTAGATGGCACTTTACTTAATACATATGAACTTATTCAACAATCGTTTTTAGCAACATTTACCTATTTTGGTTATGATCATATTACTAAAGAAGATTGTATCCCCTTTATTGGGCCGACATTAGAAGAATCCTTTTCATCAGTTGCACCTAAGCACAAAGTTGACGAAATGATAGCCTATTATCGAAAATTCAATGTAGAAAAACATGATGAACTTGTTACAGAATTTGATGGTGTATACGAAACGGTTAAAACTTTACATAAAGAAGGTTTCAAACTTGGTGTTGTTTCAACTAAAGTGAGATATACCGTTTTGAAAGGCTTAGATAAAATCGATTTGCTGCAATACTTTCCAGTAATTATCACGTTAGACGAGGTAGAGCATGCTAAACCACATCCTGAACCACTTCATAAAGCGATGGAATTTTTTCAATCGAAGCCGGAACAAACGATAATGATTGGGGATTCCAATCACGATATTGAAGGTGCTAAACATGCAGGTACATTTTCTGCAGGTGTTGCCTGGTCTATTAAAGGAAGAGAGTTTATTGAAAAATTAGAGCCAGACTATATTTTAGATAATATGAAAGATTTATTGCCTATTCTCGGAGTGAAGGAATATGCGGAAAACTGATCGTTATCCAGTAAAAGGACCAAACTCCTTATGGCAAATCTATAAAACCGTTTCATTTTGGAAGATTGTAAAAAATGTCATCGTTATCGAAATCGCCCGTTTTACACCCTTTTATAAGTGGAAAAATTGGATGTACCGAAAACTATTAAATATGAAAGTAGGCGACAAGACTGCTTTCGCTTATAAAGTCGTACCAGACATTATGTTTCCAGAAAAAATTTCAGTTGGCCGTAATTCCATCATTGGCTATAATACAACCATCCTTGCTCATGAATATTTAATCCATGAGTATCGCCTAGGTGAAGTAAAAATTGGTGACAATGTGATGATCGGAGCGAACTCGACGATACTTCCTGGCGTTGATATTGGTGATGGTGCAGTTGTTTCAGCGGGGACACTTGTTCATAAAGATGTTCCAGCTGGTGCAATGGTGGGGGGAAATCCAATGAGAATCATATATACGAAAGAAGAGATGGACAAACGGAAGAAAAAAACGCCATCAACGGTTTCAAATAAGAAGACCCCATAATAGCAATATTTCCCAAAAATTCGATACCATATGATTAGGGTTATCCAATCAAGTCTGAATAGTAGAATTGGACTCCTACAGAAGATGTCTTAAGAATCACACATAGAAATCTACTAGGGACTTATATTATGGATATCCCTTTTATTTTTTTAATAAAAAATCGGCATGAAAATACAAATCATTCCACGGTATTTATTTTCTCTTCTAATGTATGTTAATATATAATATTGTACTACGATCGTTACATCATAGTGTAAAAAATATATACAATGTTAATAGTTTAAGTAAAAGCATGACAAACTAGAATTTTAATAGAAAAATAATTATAGATAGAAAATAGAAAGCAGTGGAGGATCATTTGTGAAAAAAAATATGGGGAAAAATCACTTACATAATAAAATACTGACTTTCAATCCTTCCGGCGAATTTTACTTTATGAAAGGGATCGAAGCGTTCCAAAAAAGTAACTTCTCACTTGCAAAAAAATATTTAACACGCGCTTGGCAATTTGAACCGAATGAACCTGTGATTGCTTGTCAACTTGCTATTGTTCATGGGGAATTAGGAGAATATGATCGTTCAAATGAAATACTATATAAAGTCTTACATGAAATAGAGCCATACATGTATGATTGCCATTATTTTCTAGCAAATAATTATGCTTATATCGGGATGTATACAGAAGCCATTGAGCATGCCAATATGTATTTGAAACTCATGCCTAACGGTGAGTATGTCAACGATGTGAAAGAACTGTTGGAAGTGATCTCTTTTGAAGCAGATGACATTCGATCGACGATTTTATCTATTGATGAACCTTATGAAGAAGAGATTATTACGAGGCAAGAACAGTCAAAAAAACTTTTAGAGCAAGGGAAGTTTGAGGAAGCGATCGAGAAATTTAGTGAAATGATTGTCGATTTCCCGGATTATTGGCCTGCATATAATAACTTAGCCTTAGCTTATTTTTATAAAGGTGAACGTCAAGAAGCACTTGAAATCGTTTCTAA
>SMEH01000344.1_pt1 | contig 14447 bp, 10 predicted proteins | sample 2456361 | NCBI WGS metagenome assembly SMEH01 (sample SAMN10132587, study PRJNA489261) | soil metagenome | isolation source: day1 control-loamy sand soil ammended | place: USA | reverse complement strand
GGAATTATTTATTACAGCCAGAAAAAATTTGAAACAGCTCTGGATATATTTACCCTGGCAGCCACCGTATCCAACACAGTGGCAGATACCTATTTCTGGATGGCCCGTTGTTATGAAGCACTCGGAAGGATTGATGAAGCAGAGGAAAATTACCAGAGAGCGCTTTTACTGGATAAAGATTTTTATGAAGCCGACAGCCTCCTGCGAAACCTGCGCCGGAATAAAGGATAATAAAATTCCGGGGAGGTTCAGCATTTAATGAACCCAAACTGCTAATTTTTAATTTCAACATATGCCCTTAATTGCACCTTCTTTATTATCAGCCGATTTTCTGAATTTATCCCGCGATTGCGAAATGCTGAATGAAAGCCAGGCCGACTGGTACCATCTTGATGTGATGGACGGCAGGTTTGTGCCCAATATCAGTTTTGGTCTTCCCGTAATTGAAAAACTCAGGAAGGCTACCCACAAAACATTTGACGTGCACCTGATGATTCTTGAGCCCGAGAAATATGCAGAAGCATTTAAAAAAGCCGGAGCCGACATCCTAACCGTGCATTATGAAGCCTGCGTGCACCTGCACCGCAACATTCAGCAGATAAAATCTCTGGGAATGAAAGCCGGCGTAGCCATTAACCCCCATCCCCCCGTTGCAGTACTGGAAGATATCCTGCATGAAATTGACCTTGTTTGTCTGATGAGCGTTAACCCGGGTTTTGGTGGACAAAAGTTCATTCACCATACTCTGGCAAAGATTCGCACGTTAAGAAAGATGATTGATGCATCCGGAAGCAAGGTGTTAATTGAAATAGACGGAGGGGTTACCCTTGAAAATGCTCCGGAAATAGTTGCCGCCGGAGCAGATGTGCTGGTTGCCGGAAATACCGTATTCAGCGCTTCCGATCCGAAAGCAGTAATAAGCAAACTGAAAACTTTCTAGGTATTAAACTGAATTATGCTGACAAAAACCTGCCGGCCGGCTGCCATGGGTTTACTGGTATTGCTGCTTTTGCTATGCAGCTTTAGGCTGTCTTATGCACAATCTTCGACCGCTAAAGTGGAAGGAATAGTAAAAGACGAATGGGACAACCGGCTGGAAGGCGTTAGCATTACCATACTGGGAAGGCATGAAGGGACAACTACCGGCCCATCCGGGGAGTTTTCCATAACGGTGCCGGCAGGAAAAGCATTCGCCCTGGTTTTTTCCCATACCGCCTATAAAACCGTACAAAAGAATTTTCTGCTCAACCACCGCGAAGAGGAATACATTGAAATAGTGATGACCAGGGAAAGCAGTGTTATCGATTCGGTGGTAATTACATCTGATGCACCAAGGAGGGAAGCAGGGCTTATAGCCATTAATCCCAAATATGCCATTAATATCCCCTCTCCCGTTGGCGGTATTGAAAGCCTCATTAAGATTTTTGTAGGTTCGAATAATGAACTTACTTCACAATATTCGGTCAGAGGTGGCAGTTACGATGAAAACCTTATTTACATAAATGATTTTGAAGTTTTCCGTCCTTATCTGGTCAGAAGCGGACAACAGGAAGGCTTGAGCTTTATTAATCCAGAGCTTACCAAAAATGTAAAGTTTTACAATGGAGGGTTTCAGGCCAGATACGGAGACAAAATGTCTTCGGTTTTGGATATCCATTATAAAACTCCGGAAAAATTTGCCGGTTCTGCCTATATCGGATTACTGGAACAAGGACTCCATTTCGAAGGTATCAACCGAAAAAAAACATTGTCTTATCTTATCGGAGCAAGAAATAAATCCAACCGGAACTTATTGAGTTCTCAGGAAACCAAAGGGAATTATATCCCATCCTCTTCCGACCTGCAGGTGTTATTGAAATACGGTATAAGCCAAAAGTCTGATCTCGAATTCCTTGGAATTTTATCCGGAACCAGTTTTACACTTGAGCCGGAATTCAGCCAGCTTACATCAAGTGTATTTTCACCTTTTTTCTCAGCCAACCTCGGCCTGGATATTTATTTTCAGGGAAGGGAAAAAGACCGGTACAGCACGGCAATGGGAGGAATAGCCTACACCCTCCGTCCTGATAAAAACCTTCGCCTGAAGTTTATGGCTAGCAGTTTCCTCAACAGGGAAAATGAAGCTTACGACATTATGGGGGCATATTTATTCGGAGAGAGGGAGTTCGACAAATCAAAACCCGACTTCGGTTTAATAAATAACCCTTTGGGTACCGGATTGTTCCATACTTATGCAAGAAATTACCTGGATATATATGTTCATAACTTATCTCATAAAGGCTCTTATAATTTCCGAGAACATTATTTCCAGTGGGGACTTGCCGGTGAAAGACAAGTTGTGCACGATCGTTTGAACGAATGGGAGTATCAGGACTCTACAGGCTATAATCTTCCCTATAATCCCGATGCACTGCATCTTTCAAAAGTATTGAAATCCAAAGCAAATTTTTCGGTTAACCGTATCAGTGGATACGTGCAGGATAATATTGCTTTTGGAAACGGTGCGCAGTGGTCGGTTCAGGCAGGCTTACGTTTTAATTACAACAACCTGAATAAGGAATTTTTGCTTTCTCCCCGGGTCGGATTATCGTGGAATCCCTTTCAATGGAAAAGAGACATAGTATTTAAAGCATCTGCCGGAGCTTACCATCAGCCGCCATTTTACAGAGAGTTGAGAAAATATGACGGAGAGGTGAATTTTGATTTACTGGCACAAAAGAGCTGGCAGGTAACTGCAGGAATGGATTATCAGTTTACCCGAAAAAACATGCCTTTCCGACTGAGTACGGAAGTTTTTTACAAACATATGCGGGATGTAGTGCCTTATGATATAGATAACGTAAGGTTGCGTTATCACGGCACCAATAATGCCGATGCCTATGCAGCCGGATTAGAGATGAGGCTATTTGGAGAGCTGGTTAAAGATGCGGAAAGCTGGATCAGCCTGGGTATCATGTCGGCAAAGGAAAACCTGCATGATGATTTTTTCTACCGATATACCCTGGATGAAAACAATCAGCCAACAGACAGTACCCTTATGGAAGGAGGATGGTACAGAAGGCCCACCGACAAACGGGTGAGCTTTGGCATGTTTCTCCAGGATTACCTTTCCACCAATCAGAATTTTAAAGTTTATCTGAATTTACTGTACGGGAGCAATCTTTCTTATAATATTCCGAACGAACCTCAATACCGCAATGCATTGATTATTGAACCCTATATGCGCATAGACATAGGCTTTAGTGCATTGTTGTTGAATGCAGAAAAATCGGCAAGAAGAAGCCACCACCCTTTCAAAAATTTTGAAAACATCTGGCTGACACTGGAAGTATTCAACCTGATTGACCGCGATAATACCATTTCTTATCTGCTGATTAAAGATTTTTCCAATACCACTTTTGCCATGCCCAACAGGCTTACCCCCCGACTGCTTAACCTGAAACTTGTTGCCCGTTTTTAGAACTTTCCCAAAGCCCATTAATCAATCCCATATTGGGAAATTTTCAGACTTCCCAAAATTTCAACTATTTGATTATCAATAGATTTCACACTTGGCATCTGATTGGTTAATACTAGATACACAATCAGGGAAACGGATGGAAAACATACATTTAAACAACTCGTGGAAGGAAAGGATGAAACGACTGATGGAAGCAGATAGGGAAGAAATGTACCCGGATTGTGCATTCATCCCTAAATCAGTTAATATGATTGAACATGTTAATTTGAAACCCAATCCTTTTACTTCCGTACTTAACATAGAAATTTCCTGCTCGTACAGCAAACAGGTTATAGTAAGAATGTTTAATGAAACAGGGAGAATTGTAAAAATGTTCTCGTGGTATCTGGTAAAAGGTATTAATGTGACTTCGTTACAGGATTTTAAAAAAGAGAAATCAGGATTTTATCTTCTGGATGTTATCGATCACGAAGGAACAGTATTATTCAGTTCAAGGATAGAAAAAGCTTAACCTCTTTTCAGAGTAAAAATATTACAGCGAAACCTTAAATAAGGAGCTTTGGCCGGCTCCTTTTTTTATTGCCCTGCACCGAAGAAGTTTTTGGTAATTTTGCTTTATGACTAAATTATCGGTAAACATAAACAAGATTGCCACCCTTAGAAACAGCAGAGGGGGGAATGTACCAAATGTGCTGAAAGCAGCGGTGGATATAGAAAGTTTTGGTGCTGATGGAATTACTGTACACCCGCGTCCGGATGAAAGGCATATACGTTATTCCGACGTAAGGGAAATTAAACAGCATATTCATGTAGAGTTTAACATTGAAGGCAATTGCAGGGAAGAAAAATTTGTGAAGCTTGTGCTGGAAACCCAACCTGCACAGGTTACCCTTGTACCGGATGATCCGGGACAAATAACATCCAACCATGGCTGGGACACCATCAAACATAAAGATTATCTGAGGGAGATGATAGCCATATTTAAACAAGCCGGTATTCGAACATCGATCTTTGTAGATCCTGATGTAAAGATGGTGGAAGGGGCCAAAGCCACCGGTACTGATCGCATTGAGTTATATACTGAAGCTTATGCCAAACATTTTCCTGTAAATCCTGAAGAAGCCATCAGGTCTTACAAACTGGCTGCGGAAAAAGCTGTGGAACTGGGATTAGGTATTAATGCCGGACACGACCTGGACCTTCATAACCTTAAATATTTTGCACAGAACATACCAGGATTGCTGGAGGTATCTATTGGCCATGCACTGATTAGCGATGCGCTTTACTATGGCTTGGAAAACACTGTTCAGATGTACAAAAGGCAACTTATTACTGAAGAATAAAAAAAGGCTGCTCTTTGAAAAGAGCAGCCTAACCTTCAAAAATCAAAACTAAGCCATAACCAATAATTTCAGTTTCATAGAATCCGGATTAAAAACGGAACCGTCCATTTTTCATCTACAAAAATCATCTGAATTTTTCCAAACAGGAAATAATACAGGCTGAATTTCGCAGCGGTATTCAATAAACTTATTATTATTTAAGTGGTATTCCTTATACGGGATGTTGAACAAAAGTTTACAAGCCCAATTGTTTCAAAACCAGGCTGCTATCTGTAGGGGGAATTGGCAGAAATTCGGGGTCTTTTCTGAACCACGTGAGCTGCCTTTTGGCATATCTCCGGGTATTTCTTTTAATCAGTTCCACGGCTTCCTCAAGTGTTGAATTTCCATCAAAATAATCAAAGAGTTCTGTATATCCAACCGTTTGTAAAGGGGGTAAATCACGGTATGCAATAAGCGAAGAGGCTTCTTTCAGCAAGCCTTTATTCATCATTTCATCTACCCTTTTGTTGATGTTTTCATACAGCACCACCCTTTTTTCATCGAGCATAAATTTAATGATACGGAAAGGCCTTTCCTTTTGTTTTCCCGACTGATATTCCCTGATGGATTTTCCTGTACCTCTGATTACTTCCAGTGCGCGAATTAATCTGTGTGGATTTTTTAATTCGCCGGTTGCATAATATAAGGGGTCTTCTTTTTGTACAAGTTCCTGCAGTTTTTCTATTCCGGATGTTTCATATTCATCTAGAAGTGCTTTTCTTATAGCAGGATCAATATCCGGAATCAAATCAATTCCCTCTGCAAACGCTTTTATATAAAGGCCCGTGCCCCCAGCCATTACGGCATAATCGCTGTGCTTGAAAATTTCTTTTACAGCATCCAGTGAATATTGTTCATATATAACAGCATTCATAGGTTCATGAATACTGTGAGAATTGATGAAATAATGCCTTACCTTCTCAAGTTCCTGGGGGGAAGGTTTTGCAACGCCTATATTCAATTCCCTGAAACATTGTCTGGAATCGGCAGAAATAACGGAAGTATTAAGTTTTTTCGCCAATTCAATTGCGAACCTGGTTTTACCCACTGCAGTAGGCCCGGCAATAATAATGACGGTTTTATTGGTCATTTATGAAAAATAAGGAATTCAAAAACGGAAAGGCTTACAGTTCCTCATCATCCTGGTAATCATCGAATCCTCCATCGGAATCCTCTTCACCTTCTTCTCCGAATCCGTCGAGAATACCCTTATTCAGGTCGTATTTTTCTTCCATTTCGGCAAGCTTATCGCCTCCAATACCACGGGTTCCGTATTGTGAAGGACCAATTCCTTCTGTTCTTACAATAGCAGGATACTCCAACCCTGGTTTTTCTTCTTTGGAAACATTAATTAGCTCTACCAGAAATGTCCATTGTTTATTGAAATCGTATACGAAAATAAATTTCTGATTGGGATCTTTTATTTCGGAGCCAATGGTGGTTTCCTTCATCAACAATGGGGGAACAGGGTATTTTTTATCCTGAATTTCGAGCGTTATCTCCCTACCCCTTTGCCAGTTATCGTTACTTCTGTAAAAGGTAGCCCCGTGTTTATTATCGAATTCAAAGGATTTTAATAAGGTATTGCAGAAATCATAAAAAGTTTGGGTATGCTTTATGGCAATATCCCTGTAAATGCTATCATCTTCCTCATAATATACCCTGAATTTTAAAATAGCCATATTGATCAGATTCTTGTGTTCTTCAAAATTACTTACTTATTTCCAGAATTCCCTTCTTCAAAACAGATTCATTCTTCTACAGGATATAGCCCCATTTTTGCTGCTTCTTCTTTAAGGTATTTTACAGCTTCTTCCACATCATTTTTAATATGCCCGTCAAGAATGGCTTCTCTTACGGCAGTTTTCAATATCCCTACTTCTTTACCGGGTTTCAGGTTGAAGATTTTCATGATCATATCTCCTGACACCGGAGGTTGCCAGTTTCTCAAACGGTCGTTCTCTTCCACAATCGCCATTCTCTTTCTTACCATATCAAAATTGGCAAGGTAACGTTTAACTTTCTGTTTGTTTTTGGAGGTAATATCCGCTTCGCAAAGCATCATCAATGCATCGATATCTTCTCCGGCATCAAACAACAACCTTCTGATGGCAGAATCGGTAATATTTTCTTTCGTAAGACTGGTTGGACGGAGATGCATTTCTACCAGCTTTTTCACAAACTTCATTTTTTCGTTTGAGGGAAGGCGAAAGTTTGCAAAAATTCTGGGAACCATCCTGGCCCCTACCACTTCATGGCCATGGAATGTCCATCCGTGTCCCTCCTCAAATCTTTTGGTAGCCGGCTTACCTATATCATGTAAAAGTGCCGCCCATCTGAGCCAAAGGTCATCCGATTTCCGGGCAATATTATCCACTACCTGAAGGGTATGGTAGAAATTATCCTTATGGCCTAATCCGTCTTTGTATTCCGCGCCTTTCAGTTCTACCAACTGCGGGAAGATAATATCCAGTAACCCCGTTTCCAGCAGATAAATAAATCCGATGGAGGGTTTTGGGCTCATAAGAATTTTGTTGATTTCTTCGGTTATCCTTTCCTGTGAGATAATCTTAATCCTCCCCGCATTTTCTTTAATGCCTGAATAAGTGTTATCTTCAATGGAAAAGTTGAGCTGAGTGGCAAATCGAATAGCCCGTAACATTCTGAGCGGATCGTCACTAAATGTAATGATGGGGTCATTTACCGTGCGGATAATTTTTTTCTTCAGGTCTTCCAATCCGCTGAAGGGATCTATGAGCTTCCCGAAATTTTCATCATTCAGGCTAATGGCAAGTGCGTTTATGGTAAAATCTCTTCTAAGCTGATCGTCTTCCAGGGTTCCGGGAGTGACTTCAGGATTTCTGCTTTCCCGGCGATAACTTTCTTTCCTTGCTCCTACAAATTCTATTTCAAGTCCTTCCCAAACAACCTGAGCCGTTCCAAAATTTTTAAACCAGGCCACATTAGGCTTTCCATCCAATTGTTGGGCAACTGCACGGGCAAGGCCAATGCCATCACCCACACACACGATATCTATATCCTTGGTAGGCCTTCCCAAAATCCTGTCTCTGACAAATCCACCCACCAAATAGGCAGGAAAGCCCATTGATTGGGCAGTTTTCCCTACGAGCTTCAGAAAATCCGTCTCCTTATCCGAACAATGTATATCCATAACCGGTTGCAAATATAATGGATGCCCTATTCCCTGATAGTAGTGATTGCTCCGTTTTTTTCCAGTTTGATGATTCGGGAAGGCTTTTTCTTTTCAACATCGTCTCTGCGGTAATTAACTACATAATCTACTGCATTCAGAATCTTCTGATCAATCTGATGAAAATTTTCCGGGAATGGCATTCCCGATATATTGGCGGAAGTAGAAACAAGCGGATACCTAAGCCTTTTAATCAGGTGGAAACAAAATTCATCTTTCACCACTCTGATGGCAACATTTCCTTCCTCATCCAATAACTGGGGTGCCAGGCCGATACCTCCGGGATAAATTACAGTTAATGGTTCTTCTGCACGCTCCACGATATCCCAAACTTCGGGAGTAGGAGCCGCTACATATTTCAGTATATCCCGAGGTGTAGCCACCAGCACAATCATGGATTTATTTTCAGGCCTGTGCTTTACCTGATATATTTTATCAACGGCCGATTCATTGGTGGCATCGCATCCCAATCCCCAGATGGTATCGGTAGGATAAAGAATGACTCCGCCCAATCTGAGGGCTTTCAAGGCATTTTCAACTTCCTGTTCAAATCCTGTCTTTTCCTGCAGCATATTTTCAATTCGGACCTAAAATTAACCAATCCGATTTGAACCTGATGATGCATTCCATTCCTTACAGGAAATTCAAGCAATATACACCGGATTATTTACTGATTTCTCCGGCGGCCACTACAGGATAAAAATGATGATTTAAGGACACTTCCAAAGCGGTTTGAAGTTTTGCTGCCCTGGAACCTACCTCTGCCCTTTTTTTGGGGAAAATACCTTCACCGGTATCTTCAAACACATGGAAACCAAACAATAGTGTTTCCAATGCCCCATCCATAATGGTAACATTCAGAAGGCTTAAAGCCGGTTGCTTTTTAATATTTACAAGGGCTGTATAACGGTTTTCCGCATATACGAAAGGGATGGAAATGATTTCAGACATTGGAATATGATATATTAGGATTTTTGACGGATTAAATTTCTTCCCATAAAGCAAATTCCCTGCCTAAGCCTGAATTCCTTTGTCAAATAAATGTTTTATTTTCCCTGTTGCTACATTGATCTGTCCCCAATGAGCTCCATTTTTGAGCAATAAGTAGATTTAATTTTATTGATTTGCATTATTATAAACTGCTTTTATGAGAATTCTTTTATGGTTGCTTTTCCTGGTAGGTTTCGGAATTTTAAATGCTCAGACCCCTGAAAAAGAATACCGGATCTATGATGTTAAAGGGAAAAAGGAGATCAAAATTGACGAACTTATCAGCCAACTGCTTTCGGCCGATGTAGTATTTTTTGGAGAGGAACATAACGATTCCATTGCGCATTTGCTGCAATTCAATGTATTTAAAGGCTTACATGAAAACAGCCGCAGAAAGGTAATATTAAGCCTGGAGATGTTTCAGACCGATGTGCAGCTGGTGATGGATGAATACCTGGCCGGATTGATTTCGGAAAGCAATTTTGAAAGGGATGCCCGCAAGTGGAATAATTATGCCGATTACCGTCCTCTGGTGGAATATGCCAAAAGTGAGGGAATTTATGTACTGGCTGCCAATGCCCCAACACGGTATACCAATATGGTTACCGCAAACGGGCTGGAGAGCCTGAACGGCTTGTCGAAACAAGCCCGCCAACTGATTCCTCCCCTCCCCATAGATACCTTAACTGGAGAATATTATGAAAAATTCGTCAACCTCATGGGAGGACATGGGAACATGGGTACTATGAAAATTTACCAGACACAAAACCTTTGGGATGCCACCATGGCCTGGAAGATTGCTGAGGTACTGAAGAAAAAACAAAAGACCCATATGGTACTTCACCTCAACGGAAGATTCCATACCGACGAAAAACTGGGAACTTTTGCCCAGTTAAAAAAATACGGACCAAAATTAAAGGCGGTGAATATTTCCTCTTTTGCACATGAAAGTTTAGACCATCCAAATTGGGCAGAATGGGAGAAGCTGGGTGACTATGTGATTATTACGAAAATCATGAATTAGAAGCTGTAAATGCTATTTCGGGAGTAACTTAAATTCTTTTGGAATTTGATAATGTTTCTTTCGCAATAAATTCATTTTTAAAACCGCAACGAGAAAATAAAAAGGCTTTTCATTGAGAAAAGCCTTTTTTATTTGGTGCCCAGAACTGGATTCGAACCAGCACGCCGTTGCCAGCGCTGCGACCTGAACACAGTGCGTCTACCAATTTCGCCATCTGGGCTCGCGGGGTGCAAATATACGAAAGGGAGAAATAATAAAAAAGAAATTTTTGAGGGATTTTTTAATTACCATAAGGATAAAAGTAGGATGTTAACTCAAAACCTGTTTTACGAAATGCAGCTCCGGTAAAATCACCCTGTACTCCCTTTGGTTTTCAGGATTTTTCCAGAACACTATAAAATTCACTTTTGCATTCTTTAATTCATATCCATTTTTAAAATAACGATCCAGCTTAGTGTTAAATCTTTTAGAAAATCTTACAGCCTCTATTTTATCGTCAACAAAAATTTTATTTTCTTTAATAATGAGAGTATTTCCGGATTTTAAGTTCGAAATAGCTTTCTGGTTATATTGAAAATGTCCCAGATTTACATCTCTATGGCCCAGATGGCAGATAATTTCCGCAGGTTCCGGATATTCATCGGGATCAAAGGATATTTCTAATTCTTCAGCATTATAGTTATTAAAAGAACCCTGGTTATCCAAAATTACCAGATGGCTTTTTGCCCTTGTTACCGCAACATATAATAACCTTTTATTCTCTTCCCTGTCTCCCCTGAAACCATTCAGCATCAGGAAAATATTATCGAATTCTTTCCCTTTTGATTTATGCATGGTAGATACGATAACAGAATCTCCACCGGAAATAATAAAATCTTCCAGTTTTGATTCCCATAGAAATTCTTTGAAATCAGAAAAATATTTTCTACCCGGGAAAATTTCTCCAAACTTTAGAATAATGTTTTCTATATGAAGATAGTGCTCTGATCTGCCATAATCTCTTTTAAGTTTTAACCATGCGTCATCCCAGGATGATGGATCAATAATTTTTGCATTTTCTTGATAGTTTAGGTTTTTAATAAAGTACCGTATTTCATCCATATCAAACAATGAGAAGCCATCGTTAGATTCTATTAAACGGGCTTTGATTCCACATTTTATTAATTGTCCAACCACTAACAATGCCTCATCATTTGTCCGGGTGAGAACGCAGGAACTTCCCATTAATGCAGAATTCAAAATTTCCCTTACTAAAGGAACAATCAAATTATTTGAATTGAAATTGATTATTCGGATACATCCGTTTGCTTTATTATGTGCAACTAATGGCTGAGATTTTATTCTGTCATGAATTTCTTCAGCCAGTTGATTGGAAAATTCCACCAGGTTGTTCCTGCTCCTGTAATTGGTAAGCAAATCATACCTCACAGCCTGATAATCCTGAATAAACTGTTTAATATAAGTTGGACTGGATCCACGAAATTCAAAAATATTCTGATCATCATCACCTACTGCTATCACTCTAATGTTTTCATTATATTCAATTATTGTTTTAATAAGTTCATATTCTTCCCCGTTCATATCCTGGGCTTCATCTATCACCAATACCGATTTTGTAATGGCTCCCGGATCAGCCTCACCGGATTGGATTTTTTCAATGGCTTGCCGGATAATATCATTTGTTTTTGCAAGATCCCCCTTCTTTCCAAGGATATCAAAACAAAAAGAATGGAATGTTTTTATATCAATATAAGGAGTAGCAGTTCCTATGAGTTTAAATAACCTACTTTTAAATTCTGTAGCTGCAGCTCTTGAAAATGTTAACATAAGCAGTTGATCATGCCTAACATCTTCCATTAAAAGCAAGGATGCAAGTTTATGTACCAACACTCTGGTCTTACCGCTTCCTGGACCTGCTGCTACAAACATAAATTGGGACTTATTATCCTTTAATATTTTTAGTTGCTCATTTGATAAATCGCCAAACAACTGTTTAAACTTAGCTGGAGTGATATTTTTTTTGATTTCCCTTTGTCTTTCACTATTAAAATATTTACTGAGAAAGGATTGATAGTTTAAGCTGAAGTAATCTTCCACAAACTGCAAAGCCTGTTTATAATCTTCCACCATTTTCTTGGCATACTCGCCTACAATATGTATTTGTTGTATTTTATTCTCATAAAACCTACTGAGCTTTTCATAATCTTGTATTGTATATTTTTTATTATTTTCTTCTTTCTTTTCAATAGTCAACTTATTGTAGATCACCATAAACCCGCCTTCAATAGTAAGCACGTCTATCATGGAAAGAAATAAAAGGGAGTCTTCCACATCTTTAACGGTAATATTATTTCGGAATAATACAGACCTATTTTCGAACTGCTCTTTAATTTCCAATACAGAAAACGTAACCGCAATAAATTTAGCACGTATATCATGGCCATTCTGATGCAAAGCACATTCAGTTAAATAATCAATTATAAACTGACAGAGTTCGTGTCTTTTATCAATTTTCGCTTTTACCTCAGAAGGCTTTTCAAGATATTTTACAGCAAAATGATTCCGTGATTCCTGAAATTTCAGGGCTATCCAGTTTTTTCTTTTCCAAAAATTCAATATCCTTTTAAGATTGCTTGAGGTAACATCTCCTATCCCTTCCTGCTCTGCTTTTTCTACCCAATCCTTTATATTATTCCTTGTTTCAACTTCATGAATTAATGAGAATATTAACCTTTCAATTTTGGCATAAGTTTCCACCTCCTGGAGAGTGCTTCTTTTTCTATTTTGGGGGAGATATGCCAATAAATCTTTTGAATCACCCAGTATGTTATCCTCTTTCAATAAATTAATTATATCAATCACTTCATTCCTTGGTATTCCAAGATGGTCACTGATATAATCAATTCTTGATTCTGCTACTTCATCCATATTCCTTTTCCGGCTTTTGGCGGATATAAGCTTTTTAATAATCCTCCCGGCATTTTCCTTAAGAGATTCCGGAATTTTAGGAGATGCTTTAATTTTTTCCATGGCGTCTTCTATATTTTTTGCCATGATGCTATTGGCATATACCCTTGCGTTGTTCATTCCTCTTTTTAAATAACCGGCATCTTCCAAAGTCGCTATTGCAGATGAAATACGCGTTTCAACATCTGAAATACTGTCGTCCCACCCTGCTTTACGCGCAATCTCCAAAGCAGAATGAGAAAATTTTGAGCGAAATTTAGTAAGGCTTTTAATCGCTTTCCATACCTGTTGGATTTCTTTAAGGTTTAATTTAGACTGGTTTAACAAGGCAAAATGCTTATTCAGGTCTTCTTCATTAAACAATACATAACAATCAGCAAATACATTCTCATCCCTACCCGCACGGCCTGCTTCCTGAATATAATTTTCCAGAGAATCTGAAATTTCATAATGTATAACCAATCCTACATCTTTTTTGTCTACACCCATTCCAAATGCTGAGGTGGCCACCATAATTTGGGTTTCACCTTTTATAAAGGAATCCTGATTTACTGTTTTAATTTCCTTTTCCATTTTCCCATGAAAGGATTTTGCATTAAATCCATCCTGGTAAAGACGATCAGCAAGCTTGTCTGCCAAACGTGTGCGGGCTACATAAACAATAGTAGGACAGTTTTTGGCCTCAATCAAACTTCTTAATGTTTGATATTTTTCTTCTTCATTCTCTTTGGGGATAACTTTATATCTAAGATTTTCTCTGGAAACCCTTGCCGAAAACACTTCCAGGTCTATTGAAAGTTTTTCTTTAAAATACCTAAGTATATCTTCAATCACCATTGGTTTTGCCGTGGCAGTAAAACAGGATACCGGTATAGGTGCTTGCTGATTTTTCTTTTCTCTGATATTTCTGATAAAATCACCGACAAACAAATAATCTACCCGGAAATCCTGGCCCCACGTAGAAAAACAATGCGCTTCATCTATTACAAATCGCGCAATATTTCTTCCCAGTAAAAGCCTTTCAATGGTTGGAGATCGTAATGCTTCCGGAGCTATATATAAGAGCTTGGCAGTTCCGTTTTCCACGCTTTCTATAGCACTTGCACGTTCTAAGGGATTCAACAATCCATTAATGGTAACAGCTGTAGTAATATCTTTCTCCAGCAAGTTATCCACCTGATCTTTCATCAGCGACTGCAATGGAGATATAACCACAGTTAAGGCATTGGATGTTTCCCCCTGCATCAAAGCAGGAAGTTGGAAGGTTATAGATTTTCCTCCGCCCGTGGGAAAAACAGCCAGTAAGGATTTATTTTGAAGAGCAGCCATAATTGCTTTTTCCTGCAAAGGCTCCCCTCCAAAACTTCTAAAACCATTGTACCCGAAAATTTCTTTCAGTTTTTTATATGG